>MDTD01014477.1_pt1 | contig 14229 bp, 13 predicted proteins | sample 811221 | NCBI WGS metagenome assembly MDTD01 (sample SAMN05326646, study PRJNA326480) | marine metagenome | isolation source: seawater | place: Pacific Ocean: South West | collected 2011
ACTATTTCATATAGATTTATTGGGCTTTTGATTCTATCAATCGGAACTTGCTTCATTTACTTCAATCCACTAAACCTTAACAATGAAATTTTGCCCTATTATTTATTAACTATATTTTTTGTACCATTAAAAATAAAAGATTATTTAATTTCTATTCTTCTTATACTTGCTGCGGTATTTTGGTTCATAAATTTCCCATCCTTTAGAATATTTATTGATCCAATAATGATACTTTCAACGATATTTGCATTTAGATTTTTTTGTGAACTTGATGATGATGAAAAAAAATTTTTTTTTAACTTTATCAAATACTTTATTTTTTTTAACACCTTTATTTGCATTATTCAGAATTATTCTGAGTACTTTCAAACAATCACATATTCTTTCTTTAGTGGAAGAGAAGGTGAAGTGAACGTTACCTTGCTTGATAGAGGTGTTACTGGATTAGCACCTGAGCCAGCATATGGCTCAGCTTTAATTATCGGTTTAGCACTTCTTTACAGTGCATTTATGAAACCAAGTTTGATTTTTTTTATTTCTGTAAGTTTGACTATATATCTTCAGTCTTCAATAAGTGGATTGGCTTATTATTTTTTATATTTTTTATTCGCTTATTTAATGCATTTCAGACATACAGTTAACAAGCTTTCTTTAAGAAACTTAACAATTCTCTATACTTCTATATTTTTGGTAATAATTTTTTATCTATATCAAGTTGATTTTTCACAACTAATAGAAAATATAAGGCGGCTATTATCATTTATTACTTTTATTGCAGAAGAAGGAAATATCCTTCTGGCTGAGGAACAGACAGGATCGGTTAGATTGATTTTGATATATTTAAGTTTTGCAGATCTCATTCACACAGAATATGCTCCTGGTTTCTCTTATTTAGGATACTTGAATAGAATTTTTGCTACGCCATTGATTTCAATATTATTAGTTTTATATCTAATTAGAGCCAATAACATATCTATCTCTTATCTTATAGCTACCATTTTTGCAGTTTTGGCAGGACCTGTGTTGATTTGGCCTTTATACTATTTAACATTTTATGGTTTAAATGATTATTACCTAAATGAAAATACTAATTGATTGCTCTCTTATAGACTCCAAAGAAAGGGGAATGGGGATCTATCTTAAAAAAATCATAAAAACTATTAAGAAATTCCCACAACATAAATTTTATTTAGTTACAGACAATTACAAAGGAAAAAAGATATTGGAAGAATTTTTTTTAGAAAATAAAAACATCTATGTAAAAAAATACAAAATTAATAAAGTCTTTTATGAACAAATTCTAATTCCATTCTTATGTATCTTAAACAAGATCGATCTATTAATAAGTTCTGGCGACACAGGCTCAATTTTTAAAACAACTAAAAAACAGGTATTAATAATTCACGACGTTCTTTATATGAAGAAAAACTCTTTTGAATCAAAAGGAAATAATTTCAGAAGAAGACTTGGCAGGCTATACAGAAAAATTTGCATAAGTATTAGCTCTAAATTTTCTGATTCTGTAATAACTGTTTCCTCTTTTGCAAAAAAAGATATCCAGAGAGAATTAAAAATAGATAAAAAAAAGGTTCATATTATTCGAAACGGTGTTGAAAAAAGTTTAGCTGTCTCTCAAGAAGAATTTGCAAGAAAAGAAAAAAGAATTTTATTTGTATCCGGTTCAGATAACCAAAAAAATTTGAAAAATGTGATTGAAGAATTTTTAAAAAATGATGTTATCTTTTCAAATTTTAAATCAATTGAAGTTGTTGGAGTCCAATATCCAGAAGAGATTGGTTTAAAGAAAACGGAAAAAGTTAATTTTCATGGGTATCTAAAACATGAAGAATTAATAAAATTATATAAACTTTGCAGTCACTTTATCATTCCGTCACTTTATGAATCTTTTGGTATCCCAGCCATTGAAGCTCTGCATGCAGGTTGTAAAGTCTACTCCTCACAGCTTGGGGCTTTACCAGAAGTTTTAGAAAATAATGCAGTTTTTTTTGATCCTTCAAATCAAAGGTCAATTAATGAAATGTTAAACGATTTGAATAAAAATCATGAATCATATAATTTTGAAGATTATTTAAAATCTAAGGAACATTCTTCCAAATTTACTTGGGATAATTCATCTAATGAACTTTATAATTTTCTTTCAAAACAGCTTAAACTGAAAATACTTGTTGTTGGACAAGGTTTAATTGGATCTTCATTTATTAATACAATTGCATCAGAGCAAAAGTATGAAATTTATTCATCTAGCGAAAAATCTAATTCTAAGGGTTTTGTTAACCTCTTTGATACTAGAGTACCAAAATATTTCAGTGGGATCGGCGGGTTAGGAAATTTTTGGCATTCTGTTTTAGATCTATCCTCCTTAGATAGCAATCATTTTGTAAACAGCAGGTTAGTTAAAAAATTTATAGGTCGCAAAAAAAATATCGATCAATTTCAAAATTTAGAATTTGTTCCTTACTTTCCAATAAGACCAAAGCATTTATTTAGAGGTAAAAAATTTTATAGAAAGGAATCTACTAGACTACTGAAAGTTTTAAAAGATAAAAAAGTTCAAGCTATTTTTTCTAATAATGAAGTGGAAATTTTCGATAAAGTATTTATCTGTCATGGTTCATTTCCTAAGAATGATGTTCTAATTAATTCGAAATTAGCTAAAGCTTCTATGTTTATGTCTGATCACCTTATAGTACAGGTTAATAGTCATGAAAAGGAAACAGCAAAAGAAAAAATAAAATTCTTAAATAAAGGTCACATAAGAGAATACAAAGTAGAAAACTTAGAAGGGACAAATTATAAATTTAGCCAAAGGCCAATATTTAAAAATAAAGAATCTTTTTCACATAAAGACAAAGCAATTTATAGTAAGAATCCTTTCTCAATAATCAAAAAAATGATACTTAATTTTGATTTTGATCTTCTAAAACAGTCTATTTATCTTCGATTCGGAATTCTTTTTGCTTCAGATTATTGGGTGACTTTTGTTCAATTTTATTGCAAGGATGCTTATTTTTTTAAAGATAATGAACTATCAATAAATAATGATGCAATAGAAAGAGAAATATCTAAGCTGAATAATAATGGTTTAAAAGTTGAAAGTAGTACGATTATGTCAGGAATTCATTTTAGTAATTCATATTTATCTCTATCAGATGATATATCAGTAAATCGATATGATGATTCAAAGCCAATAACTCTTATTGGTTCTAACTATAATTTTGAATGTAGCGAAAAACACTTCACTTTTAATTTAATGCTTGAGGCTGAAAAAATAGGCGACTTGTTATGTCAGAAGGCCTAATCATTTCCACTTCCTCGGTAGAAGACGAGGAAAGAGGAGCCATCTTGCGAGTTAAAAGATTGTTAGAGGAAATAGAACCATATAATAAAAATTTATTTGTAATTAAATTTTTTAAAAAAGGGAAAAAAAAGATTAACGGAGTTCAAATTGAATACTTTCCTTTAAAACTTCACGACTTACCTATGATGTTTATTCTTTTTTTAAAAGGAGTGCCTTTATCAAACCTTCTCTATTCAAGAAAAAATTTAAGAAAAAGATTAAAAGAATTCGAAAAGATTATTTTTCACCTCTCAAGGACTTATCAAGAACCTTATCCAGAATCAAAAACATCGATAGATATTTGTGAAAGCATGTCCGAAAATTTTTTTATGAGATATAAGCTGAGCAGTCATTTATCCTGGAAAAGATATTTTTACTATTTTGAATCAAAAAGATTAGAAATTTTTGAAAAGAAAATATCTTCAATTGAGGGCTTAAAAAAGTTTTTTATAACCGAAAAAGATCATCTATTTTTAAAAAATCCTAATTGTGAAGTTATGCCTAATAAAATTTATCGTGACATTGTGAAAAAAAATGATGAAAAGATAAATTTTTATAAGTGTATTTTCTTAGGGCATGTAGATTATGAACCAAACATAGTTTCCATAATAAAAACTTCTGAGATGTTAAGAAAAATAAATAAATCTTATGAATTACATGTTATCGGTAGATTTAATTTAAGATCAAAACAGAGATTAGAAAAATTTAAAAATATCTATCTCTATGGATTTGTAGAATCTTTTGACGATATCTTCAGTGATGCATTATGCGGTTTATCTTTTGTTGAAAACACGACTGGAATGCAAAACAAAGTACTAGATTATTTTACAAATTCTCTGCCAGCGATTGTTTCAAAGCAAGTTCAGGAAGGTTTGCCTGATGGAAGTCCCGCAATGGTGCTTTTAAAAGAAGAATTATTAGGCAGTTATCTGTTAGAGCTCAGAAAGCCTAAAGTGAGAGATAAAATAATTGATAAGGGATATAATTACCTCCTTAATTTAAACTCTTAAAATCTATCAAATTTTTTAGTCTGTAATGCAGATTTCCATCATTAACTCAGATAGTTCTTTCGACCAAAATGAGTTGTTTAAATATGATGATCAATTTAATCTTCTCTACCCTTTTTTTAAACTAAAGAATGTCCTTCATAAAAAAAATATTGATATAAATACCTCAGATATTTGTCCCCCGGAATTATCTGACATTGTTCTCTACAATGAAGCACCCAAAAAAAGAGTAGACGTTTTAAAAATTAAGTCTCAAAACTCATACCTTATTTTGTTGGAGTGCGAAATAATAAGAAAAAATAACTATAACGAGAATTTTCATAGATATTTTAAAAAAGTCCTCACTTGGGATGATGATCTTGTTAATAAGAACCCTGATTTGTATCAGAAGTCTAATTTTACTCAATCTTTAAAAAGGATAATTAATAATAAAAAAACAAAATTATTATGCTGTATTTCTGCAAATAAAAAAGTTGATCACTCTAATGAGCTTTATTCCAAGAGGTTAAATATAATTAGATGGCTTGAAAAAAACGATCCATCAAATTTTGATCTTTTTGGTTTCGGTTGGGGGCACTATAAATTTTCAAGCAATGGATTTTTAAGACCTCTTAACTTCTTTTCAAAATTTCTACCTCAGGTAGCATTTAGAAGTTCATGGAAAGGCGTCGTTCAAAATAAAATAGAGACTTTATCAAACTATAAATTTAACATCTGTCTTGAAAACGCTCAGGGATACAATGGTTATATTACAGAAAAAATATTTGACGCTTTTAGGGCAGGAACCATTCCAATTTATTTGGGTTGTCCTAATATAAGTAACCACATTCCAGATGATTGTTATATTGATCTTAGAAAATATAGAGATTTTTCAGATTGTTATAATTACATCAATTCAATGAGTTCAGAAGAATACGATGACTATCAAACAAACATTTCAAATTTTCTTGATTCAAAAAAAGCTTACTTCTTTTCAGATGATTGTTTTATAGAAACAATACTTAATCTAATCAACGAAGAAAAAAATGAATGGAAATGAAAGTTTAAATTTTAATGTCCATCTTTTTTTTGATGTATTTATTGAAGATGCTCCCCTAGGAAAGTATTTAAGAGGAGATAAAAAAAGATTTGATCTTGATAAAGCTATTCGAAGTCAAAATACCTCTTACAGATATCAGACTAAATATGACATCACTAGATATACGCTTTATAGCTATTCACAAGTAAATTGGAAGTCTGTTACTTTGAGGATTGAATGTGAAAATAAATTTCATAATCAAATTTACGATGAATTAAAAGAGTTATTTCCAAACTCTTCAATTATTAACGAAAGATCTGCAGATTCAGAAACTTATCTCAAAGCATTAAATAAAATAGATTCTTATGAAAATGATTGGATTTTCTTTTCTCCAAATAACGATCATCCTCTAATTTCCAATCCTATTTCTTTTTATGAATTGGTCTCTGATGTAAACAATTTAAATGAAAAATTTTTGGATGATTCAATCCTTTCTATTCCTTTTTCACATTTCACGGAAGGGAACAACTGTAAATCAATCTTTTCTCCTTTGTGGGGATATTATGCAAATATATACCCAAAAAAAATAAAGGATTTCAATAATTTTAGTTTGATAAAGATGAATAAGATGCTTTTAGATTCAGTTCATCTTTATAAATACAAGGATATAAAAAAATTTTTCCATCTTAATGAAAATAAAGGAAGACTTATAAGGCCTGAAGATACCAGCCTTTATTTGAAAAAAAAATTTGATCATTATGTGGCTGTATCTAAAAAAGAAATATGTAGACATTATGATGGATATTCTTTCTTTTTAGATAAAGTACCTCCTTTGTTTATTCCTGAAGGCTTTTTTGAAAAAAAAGTAAAAATATACTTTGGTAATGAGTTACCCAATAGAAATTATGTTTATGTTAATCCGAAAAGTAAGACATACTCTTATCAAAATGAATTTGGAGCAGATTTAAAATGTCATTTAGAAGACATACCATTTTTCTGGGAATCAAGAATTTCTGAAGTAATAAATGACTACCATGATGAAGATTTTGACAAGAGTAAACTTGAATATTATAAAAATGTTGATAATCCATGGAGCCGAAACATTTTATTAAACTTTATTAAATCTCTTGGCAGGCTAATTAAAAATATAACAAGATTATTGATTAAATGATAAATATTGTCATACCTATGGCTGGTTTAGGATCTCGTTTTTCAAAAAGCGGATATTCAGTTCCAAAGCCTTTAATTGAAGTTGGAAATAAGACCATGATAGAGATAGTCATAGATAATTTGACTCCAGATAGTAAACATAAGTTTATTTTTATTTGTCAAATTCAGCATGAACGACAATTTAACATTTCAACTTTACTAGAAAAATATACCAAAAATTGCAATATTGTTTTTATAGATGGATTAACAGATGGAGCGGCCTGTACTGTTCTGGAGGCACAAAAATATTTCAATAACGACAATCCGATGATGATTGCCAATTGTGATCAATATATAGATTTCGATATAAATAATTATTTAGATCATTGGCAAGAAAGTGGCAAGGATGGATATATTATGACTATGAAAGCAAATGACTCTAAATGGTCATATGTAGGGTTAGATAAAAATAATGAAGTTGATAAAGTTATTGAAAAAGAAGTAATTTCTGATGAAGCTACTGTAGGTATCTACAATTTTAAGAAGGGAAGAGATTTCATAAAGGCTGCTAACAAAATGATTAAAAAAAATGATAGGGTCAACAACGAATTCTATGTTGCTCCTGTATATAACTATATGATTGAAAATAAACTTAAAGTTGGTTACTTTAATATTGGATCTGTTGGAAAAGGGATGCATGGGCTAGGCACACCTGAAGATTTAGAAGATTTTATCAATAATTTCAAAATTCAATGAAAATACTTACTCATCGTGGTATGTGGGATGATCAAATTGAGCAAAATTCTCTAGCTTCTTTTTCGAGATCTATCTCAAAAGGATTTGGCATTGAAATGGATTTAAGAGACTCTAAATCAAAAATAGTAATTTCACATGATATACCTGAAAAAGAGACTCTTACTCTGGAAGAGGCTTTGGATATTTTTGCAGAAACCAAGGAAACAATTGCAATTAATATTAAGTCTGATGGAATATTAGATGAAGTTAGCAATACTTTTAAACAGTTTGAGTGTGATTGGTTTTTATTTGATATGTCTATTCCAGAGACATATCAATGTTTTAAAAAAACAATACCTTACTTAGTGAGATTTAGTGAATACGAGACTAAAAACGATCTATTTGACTCTTCTGCAGGTATTTGGCTAGATAGTTTCATAAAAAATTGGTTTGATGAAACTTTTTTCGAGAATTACTTAAATAAAAAAAGAATTTATGTTGTGTCGTCAGAACTTCATGGAAGAGATAAATCTGATTTGTGGCAAATGTTAAAAAAATATCACAATTCAGATAATTTATATTTGTGTACAGATTTTCCTTTAGAGGCAGATAAATTTTTTAATTCATAAAAATGACTATTAAAGCTGTGATATTTGATATGGACGGAGTCTTGATTGATGCAAGAGAATGGCACTTCAAATGCTTGAATGAGGCATTGTCATGTTTTGGAGAACACATATCAGAAGAAGATCATAATAATAGATTTGATGGTCTCCCAACAAAAAGGAAATTAGAAATGCTCTCTGAAGAAGGAAGAATTCCTACCAAGCTTCATAACTTAATAAATAATCTTAAACAAAAATTTACTGTAGATTACATTCATAGGGAGTGTATGCCGACGTATCAGCACGAGTATGCTCTTTCAAGGCTCAAAAATGAAGGCTATAAAATAGCCCTTGCCTCAAATTCTATAAGGGGGACAGTTGAATTAATGATGCAAAAATCTAATTTAGTGCAATATTTAGATTTAACATTATCTGCCACAGATGTTGAAAAGCCGAAACCTGATCCAGAGATTTACAATACTGCAATTGATAAGCTAGGATTCAGTCCTTCTGAGTGCATGATTATTGAAGATAACGAAAACGGAATAAAGTCTGCCATAGCTTCAAAAGCTAATGTTTTTGAGGTGCAAGATGTTTGGGATGTCAGTTACTCTAACCTCAAAAATAAAATTAAAGAGTTTAATAATAAATGAATATTATATTGCTAGCTGCTGGAAAGGATGAAAAATCACATAATGATTATCCAAAATTCTTGACTGAAATTTTTTCTAAAACCCTTTTGGAGTATCAGTTGGATTTTTTATTAAAGTTAAAAAGGCCACAAATTAATTTGATCGTAAATCAAAATGATTGTCATAAATTTCATTTAAAAGAGATAGTTAAAAAGATAAACGAATCAATTAATGTCATTGAAATTAGAGATCAAACAAAAGGTGCTCTTTTCTCTTCTCTAATGTGTGTAGATAATCTTATTTTTAAAGATGAATTACTCATCATGAATTGCAATGAATATGTAGATCTTAATGTAAATGATTTTATTGAAAGCTGCAGAGAAAATAAATCTGATGCACAAATAGTCTCATTTAAATCCATCCATCCAAGATACTCATATCTAAAAGAAGATAAAAATGGAGCGATAGAGGAGATATGTTTCAATAAACCTCCTTCTAAAGATGCATGCACAGGATTGGTTTGGATAAAAGACACTAACAAATTTTTACTTAACAGTGAGAAACTTGTCCTCAAAAAATTTAATTATCCTGGAGTGATCTATTTCAATGATATTTTAAATGAATTTATACTCTCTGGAAGTGTTGTAAAACCATATAAAATAGAGTCTGAACATTATTTCCCTTTAAAAAGCGATGAACATTTTTCAAACTTGCAACTAAATTTTAAAGAAAAATTATGAAAAAATTTAACTTAAATGATATGGAAAGAGGGTGGTTTGTTGGGAATTTTCAACCCACAGTTTATAAAACAGATAATTGTGAGTTTGCTATAAAAAAATATAATAAAGGAGATTATGAGAAAGAACATTTTCATAAAGGGGCAACAGAAGTCACTGTAATTGTCAGTGGCAAAGTCAAAATGAAAGGTAAGTTATTTGAAAGTAATGACATAATTTTAATTGAACCAAACGAATCAACTGATTTTGAAGTTATTGAGGATACTATAACTGCAGTTTTTAAAAGTGCCTCTGTTCCTGAAGATAAGTTTGCTGTGTAAAAAAATGAATTTAATACAAAGGGATAGAGATATATTAACTGGCAAACCAGATTTAGAATTAATTCATTCAATAAAAAATTTTCCCTCAAAAATGGGCGTGACTAATCAACCAAAAGAAGATGATTTTCATGCTGATATGAATTTTTATATCTCCAATGGCTCGGGGATGATACAAATTAACCCTCTTATTCCCTTAGATTTTCTATATCAGGATGGTCATGGTGCCGGAACGACAGGTAAACTTTGGGAAGATCACCATAAAAGTTTTAGTGATTTTATTAAAGATTTCAAGCCAAAGAACATTTTAGAAGTTGGCGGAGGACATAACCTTCTATCTTCTTTATATCTAAAGGACGATGACCATCTTGAAGAGTGGCTTATTCTCGAACCAGGAAAAAAAGAACTAGATAATGCAATAGATAATAGAGTGAAGTTAAAACAGGATTTTTTTGACAAGTCTTTTTTATCAAATAATAAAAAATATGAATGCATTGTCAATTCACACCTTTTTGAACATCTTTATGATCCTTTGAATTTTCTTGATATCGCTAGAAAAACTCTCAAAGATGACGGACTGATAGTAATGAGTGTTCCCAATACTGAGTACATGCTAAAAAACAAACACGCTAATACAATTATGTTTGAGCACTCTTATTATGCCTCTGAGACATTCATAAAATATATGATGGAAAAAAAAGGATTTAAATTAATTAATAAAGAATATTTTAGAGACCATAGTATTTTCTTTTCTTTCAAAAAATTAGATGAAGAATTCGGTAATATTCATTTACCTGATTGTGTTGATGAAAATAAGGAACTAATATTTTCTTATTTCAATCATTTAAGAGGTTTAGTTGAAAAAATAAATGTAATTTTAGATAAAGAGGATACTCAAATTTTTATGTTTGGGGCTCATATTTTTTCACAAATTTTATTTTTTTCGGGCATAAAGGAGGACGCTTTTGAATGCATTTTAGATAATGATCAAAATAAGCATAATAAACGACTCTATGGCACCGCTCTAAAAGTTAAAAGTCCAATTATTCTGAAAGACATTAAAAAGGGCATCGTTGTTCTTAATGCTGGAAACTATAACCAAGAGATAAAGACACAGATCAGTAAAATTAATGAAAATATAAGTTTTATCATTAATTAATTCGATACTAAATCAAATGCAGATCATCTTTGGCAGGTTAGTTCAATTTATTGGTTCTTTTATTGTATTAAAATCTCTGCTAACAGTTTTTGACTCTGAAAGCTATGCAGAGCTGAATATTTTTATACTTATTTCTTCACTTGTTATTCTGGTAAGCATATCTCCGATAGGAGTATATTTTATGCGGTTTAGCAAAAAATGGCTCACAGATAAAATTTTAAGAGACAAGTTAGATATAATTATTTTTTTGTCATTTTTAATTTGTTTATTTTTTTTATTTTTATCTTTAATTTCATTATTTTTTATTCCTTATATAAATGAAGTTTACTATCTGTTTTCTTTTTACATCTTTTCTTCAGCCATAACTCAAACTCTTATTTCTGGATTGGGTATAAATTACTCTATTACAAAATCTATTTTATTTTCAAATTTAAATATATTTGTGTCATTGCTTTTCTCTCTATCTAGTATTTATTTATTTGGAACTACAATTTTTAGTTGGATATTGGGTCAAGTATCTTTCCAATTTATTTTAATTTTGATCCTATTGAAATATTTTTATAAGTTTAATTTTCCTTTAAATATAAGTGTGATTATTTTTAAAGAATTCATTCTTGAGGTTAGAAATTTTGCATGGACTACATCGATAACTAACGTTTTAAATTGGCTTTTGTATCAGTTGCCAAAAATTTTATTGGCTTATTATATGGGGCTCGAGGCTTTTGGTTATTTTGTGGCAGGCTATATGATTGCTGCATATCTTTTTGCTGGTTTGGAGGCGGTATTAAACTCTTACTTCTTGACGAATTTCTATAGAAAGTGTGAAAAAGAAGAAAATTCTAATGCTTGGTCGGAATATTTTTTCTTTATCTTAATTTTCTCAATAATTTTTCTAACCCTTTTCATATTTGTTTCAGGTTTTTTATCTAGAATAATTATTTCAGATAATTATATGGAATCAATGAATTTCATTTATTTTGGATTAGCCTGTGAGTTTTTAAGGTTGGTTGGATCCACATTCATTATTGCTGGTCAATTTCTAGTGAAACCTGAAATTACATTTAAACCTATGACTTTCTCTATAATTATTATGTTAACAGGACTGTTATTATTTACCTTTCTCTATGATTTTAATTTTATTTTAAGCCTGACTATCATATTTGGATCTTTATTTTCATATCTAATATTTTCATATTTTTTAATAGTAAAAAATTATTCTAAGTTAGATATTAAAAGTTATTTCAAGGATATTGTTCTGATAGCATCTATCTCTGCCTCCTTTTTAATTTCTTATTTCATTGTGGCTCAATTAATTTCTTTTTCATTTATTGATATTTTATTTATTGATGCTATGTTTTTAATCTTTTTCTTACTCTCAGTTATAAAAATTCTGAAAGCTAAAATTTTTAAGGAAATAGATATCTGGAAGCTATTTAGTAATTATGATTAATTTTAGCGGTAAAATAGCAGTCATCGGAGGGTCAGGGTTTGTTGGTAGATATTTATCAATGTTAATGGATAAATACTCTATTGATTATGATATTTTTGATTTAAATCAAAAAGATACTAAGCCGATAAAATTCCTTGATGTAACAAACATAGATACATTTAGTTCGATTGAAGGGTATGACTTGATAATAAATTTAGCTGCCGAACACAAAGATAACATTGAACCTAAGACTAGATATGATCAGGTAAATGTTGAAGGCGCTAGAAATGTTTGCATTGCAGCAGAAAGATTTAACATAAAGCATATTATTTTCACAAGCTCCGTTGCAGTATATGGATTTGTTGATGAGAATACTGATGAACAAGGGGACATAAATTATTTCAATGACTATGGAAGAACAAAATTTCAAGCTGAAAATGTCTATAGAGATTGGTTTTCAAAAAATTCGGAAGATAAAAAATTAACTATAATTAGGCCCACTGTTATTTTTGGCAAGGAAAATAGAGGAAATGTTTACAATTTAATGAAACAGATAGAATCAAAAAGATTTTTAATGGTTGGTAATGGAAAAAATGTGAAATCGATGGCTTATGTTGAAAATGTTGCAGAATTTCTTCTTTATGCATTAAATTTTAAAGAGGGCTATCATCTGTACAACTACGTTGATAAGCCTGATTTAAATATGAATGAATTAGTAAAAATTATAAGAAAAAAACTCTTTAACAAGAAATCTGTAGGCATAAGAATACCTTCTTTTTTAGGTCATTTGGCGGGAATAATTTCTGACTTTATTTTATCGGCATTTAAAATTGATTCTCCAATAAGCAGAATAAGAATAAAAAAATTCATATCATCCACTCAATTTGATACTTCTTTAAAAGAGACTGGATTCAGAGCCAAAAAAAATCTTACGGAAGCATTAAATGAAACTCTAAGTCATGAATTTGTAACCATGAAAGATAAAGATAGCTCGAATAATTAATGGAAGAGATTTATATATTTGGGAAAAACTCTAATCTATTTAAAAAATATGAGAAGTGGTTAAAAACAAATGATCCTGACAAGTTAAAATTTTTGATACTTTTTTCCCATTCTCAATTAGCAAAAATAACAAAAAATGTTAATCAAGATAGATGTATCCTATTTTCCCTCTCAAAAAATGCTTCAGAAAATGAGCATCTTCTCCTCAAACTTTCTAAAATTTTTAAAGAGGTAAGAATTATTGGGTCGTCTTCTATAAAAAGCAATGTTTCGGATAAATTCACATACTCGACCTTAAAACAAAGCCAATATGTTTTTGCTAAGGAATTAAATAAGAGAAAATTAAATATCCGTTGTCATTTATTTGGAGATTTTAGAAATTCAAAAAGGCTAGGAATAAAAGCTAGATCCTCAATTAAGGATCTGCATGAATACATTTTTATTTCCGAAATTTTGGAATTTTCTCAAAATAGATTTTATCTTGAAGGAGAAAATACTAAATTATTTTCTTTGTTTTATGAAAAAGCTGAAAAATTTTTTGGAGCAAAACTTACTGCTTTTTTTGTGAAAATATTTACTAATTATACTTATGGATACTCCAGAATCTCTGGATCAAAAGAATGAAAATTTTTAATCATTTATCCATTCTTAGTTCCAGAAAATCATTAAAAATGATAGAGAAAAATGTTGATCTTTTTAAAGTGATTAAAACATTGCAAACAAAAAAGAAGATTTCCATTGATACAGAATTTATATGGAGAAGGACTTATTTTCCAATTCTGAGTTTATTACAATTAGCAACAAATGAATTTATTTACATAATTGATCCTTCGTCAATACGTAATTTAGAAGCGTTAAACGAAATCTTCTTAGACAAGGAAATAAAAAAAGTTTTTCATTCTGCACGAAGTGACATTTCAGTCCTAAATATTAATTTAGACTCTAAATTTGAAAATATTTTTGACACTCAACTTGCAGATTCGATAATTTATGACTCTCAAAATCAGATTAGTTATAAAGATTTAGTGAGTAAGCACTTCTTTGTAAACCTTCCAAAAGAACAAACAAATTCAAACTGGAA
>MDTD01028215.1_pt1 | contig 14229 bp, 14 predicted proteins | sample 811221 | NCBI WGS metagenome assembly MDTD01 (sample SAMN05326646, study PRJNA326480) | marine metagenome | isolation source: seawater | place: Pacific Ocean: South West | collected 2011
TAGGAATTTTAAAAATAAGTGGGGAATAGATTCTGACTTTCAGTTATTAAAAATATTTATTGTTTTTGGAATAACTGGATCAACAGCTGCGTGGGTTTCCGATCCCCTGTGTAATTACCTGGGTATAAGTGTTACAAATTTTAATATTTCTTTATATTGGTTAATAAGATTATTATTAATTACCCTTGTGTATCAAATTTTACTAATAATAATTGCATTTATTTTTGGAGAATTAAAATTTTTTAGACGTTTTGTAAATAAATTTTTACGATTAATCGGATTGAAAATTTAATTGTTTTTTAAGTTTTTTTTATACATCCCCTCAAATTTTCTAACTTTTGGTAATATTACAACCTTACAATAGGGTTGATTTTCATTGTTTTCAAAATAATCACTGTGATAATCCTCTGCCTTGAAAAAAGTATTAAATTTTAATAATTCTGTTACAATTTTACTTTGGTAATAACCTGATTTATTTAGTTCATTAATAAATTTTTCCGCTATTTTTTTTTCGTTATTATCGGAATAAAAAATAATTGACCGATAGTGTGGTCCAACATCATTACCTTGTCTGTTAATGGTTGTAGGGTCATGTGTTTTAAAAAATATTTCAAGAAGAAAATGAAAATCAATTTTTTCTGAATTATAAATAATTTCAATTGTTTCAGCATGACCAGAATCACCTCTACAGACCTCTTCATATGTTGGATCTTTTGTTAATCCACCACTATAACCAGGATTAACATTTAAAACATATTTTAGTCTATTAAAAATTGCCTCAGTACACCAAAAACATCCTCCGGCAAAATAAGCTTTCTTGATTGTTGACATAAATAAATTTATTGTTTTATTTTTGATTTATGATTACAGCTAAAAATATACATAAATTCTATGGAAATCAACACATTCTCAAAGGAATAAATTTAGATGTAAAAAAGGGGGAAATCGTGAGCTTAGTTGGCTCATCTGGCGCTGGAAAAACTACTCTATTACAAATCTTGGGGACTATAGACAAATTTGACAAAAATGATAAGTCCTCTTTGAAATTATGTGGTAGAGATATTTTTAAGCTTGACGACAATTCTTTAGCAGATTTTAGAAATAATGAAATTGGTTTTATATTTCAATTTCATCAGTTACTTCCAGAATTTACTCTTATTGAAAATATATGCCTTCCTGCTTACATAAAAAAAATAAAAAGAAGTATTGCTGAAGAAAAAGCTATGGAGTTGATAAATTATTTGAATTTAGAAAAAATAATACATAATAAACCTAATGAATTATCAGGTGGTGAAAAACAAAGAGCAGCTGTTGCAAGAGCATTGATTAATAAACCTAGCATAATATTAGCTGATGAACCCTCAGGAAATTTAGATAGTAAATCTGCAGAAAATCTTTACAAATTATTTTTTAAACTTCGAAAAGATTTTAACTACACTTTCTTGATTGCTACTCATAACACTAATTATGCAAAAAAATCTGACAGAGTCTTTGAAATAATTGATGGTAAAATAAATTGAATAAGTCGGATATAAAAGAGTTTTTAGATGAGAAGGTTAAGCAATACAATAATAAAAAATTTATTGAACTAGATCCTATACAAATACCACATCTGTTTAAGAAAAAAGAAGATATCGAAATCTCTGGGTTTTTAACCTCCACTATTTCATGGGGGAATAGAAAATCAATTATCAATAATTCAAAAAAGATGATGGATTTATTAGATAATGACCCTTATAATTTTGTTTTGAATCATAAACAAAAAGATCTTAAATTATTAAGTAAGTACGTTCATAGAACATTTAATGGTTCTGATTTAATACAATTTATAATAAGTTTGAAAAATATTTATAAAAAGTATAACGGCATGGAATCTATTTTTGCAAAAAATATTAAGGACGATTCAATACACAATTCAATTCACTTTTTTAAAAAAAAATTTTTTGAGGTTCTATATTCAGAGAGAACTAAAAAACATGTTTCAGATCCGTACAAAGGATCTGCATCAAAAAGAATTAATATGTTTTTAAGATGGATGGTAAGGGATGATAATAATGGAGTGGATTTTGGTTTATGGAAATCTATTGATAAATGTTTTCTTTCGTGTCCACTTGATGTACATTCAGGAAATATTGCCAGAAAACTTGGTATGCTAAAAAGAATGCAAAATGACCACAAAGCGGTTGTTGAATTGGATACATTTCTTCGGGATTTAGATAAAAATGACCCTGTAAAATATGATTTTGCCCTTTTTGGCATTGGTGTATTTGAAAAATTTTAATTTTATATCAAAATAATTCTATGAGAATGAAAAAAATATTTATCATTTTGTTTTTACCTTTTATATCCTTTTCACAATTGATAGAAATACCTGTTGATACAATGATTCATTCCTATCATGAAACAACAATCAAAGGTGAAAAAGTAAAATACATTGCTGAAGTTGGAACACAGCCTGTTTGGGATGAAAATGGAGAACCAATAGCTAGTCTATTTTACACCTATTATCAAAGAAATAGTTCAAAAAATGAAAAATTAAAGGCTTCTCATCGTCCCATCTTAATTTCATTCAATGGTGGTCCAGGTTCTGGTTCTCTTTGGATGCATATTGGATATACTGGACCAAAAATTCTAAATATTGACGACGAAGGTTATCCTATCCAACCATATGGAGTTAAGGACAATCCTTTCTCAATTATAGATATTGCAGATATAGTATATGTATGTCCAGTGAATACCGGATATTCAAGAATGATAAAAAATCAAGATAATGAATACCCAAAAAGAGATAAGTTTTTTGGAATTAATGCTGATATTGAATATTTGGCAAATTGGATAAATACATTTATTTCAAGAAAAAATAGATGGGAGTCGCCAAAGTATATTATTGGCGAAAGTTATGGGGGAACCCGAGTAATGGGACTTTCACATGAATTGCAAAATAAACATTGGATGTACCTAAATGGGGTTATCATGGTTTCACCAGCGGATTACAAACTGTTCGAGAAAGGGAATGCTGTAAATTCTGCTCTATACCTTCCCTATTATGCAGCAACATCATGGTATCACAAAATTTTATCTGAAGAACTTCAATCAAAAGATTTAATTGAGATTTTACCTGAGATTGAGACTTTTACAATAGATAAATTAGTACCTGCTATTGCAAAGGGAGGGTTTATTTCTGAAGAAGAAAAAAACAATATTGCTGAGAAGTATTCATATTATTCTGGCTTATCAAAGGATTTTATATTGAACAATAATTTAGACGTACCTAATAATTTTTTCTGGAAGGAGCTTTTAAGAGAGAAAAAAGGTCTAAATGTTGGACGGCTGGATTCAAGATACCTAGGCTTAGATAAAAAAATAGCAGGATCTAGTCCAGATTCAAGCATAGAATTAGATTCATGGAATCACTCCTTTACTCCAGCAATCAATTATTATTTAAGAAATGAGTTAGGTTTTAAAACTGACTTAAAGTATAATGTTTTTGGGGATGTTCATCCATGGGACAGGTCTAACGATAACACAAGAGAAAATCTAAGAATGGCTATGGCACAAAACCCATTTCTAAAAGTATTTATACAATCAGGATATTATGATGGTGCAACAAACTATTTTCAAGCTAAATATACTATGTGGCAAATAGATCCAAGTGGTAGAATGAAGGACAGATTTTATTATGAAGCTTATAGAAGTGGGCACATGATGTATTTAAGGAAAGAAGATTTAGAAAAATCAAATGATGATTTAAGAGAATTTATTGAAAGTTCTTTGACGAACGGGTTACCTGCAAAATATTAAAATTTAAAGACAAAATTTTTAGTATTTTTGTCTAAATTCTGACAATGAATTTATTAATAAAATCTGCAACAATAATTGATAAAAACAGTGAATTTCACAATCAGATAGTTGATATTTTAATCGAAAAAGGCATTATCTTAAATATAGGATCAGACCTAAAAAATTCAAAAAACTACAAAGAAATTAAACTTAACAATCTTCATGTTTCATGTGGATGGTTTGATTATTTCGTGAGTACTGGTGAGCCTGGTTTTGAAGAGAGAGATTGCATAAAAAATACGATAAAAGTTGCTCTTAAATCGGGTTTTACCTCAATTGGAATACAGCCTAATTGTTATCCAATTACAGATAAGAAAAGTGAAATTGAGTTTATAAAGTCAAGATCAAAGGATTCACCTATTAATATTTATCCCTTTGGTGCATTATCAAAAAACTCTGAAGGTAAAGAAATGGCAGAATTAAACGAAATGAGAAGTGCTGGCGCGTTGGGTTTTGGTGATTATAAAAGATCAATTGAAAATCCAAATCTTTTAAAACTTTCACTTCTATATTCAAAAACCCTACAATATCCAATACTTTCCTTCCCCGATAATAAAAGTTTATCTAAGGATGGGGTAATGAATGAAAATAAAATTAGCACATATTTAGGTCTAAGAGGTATTCCATCTATTTCTGAAGAAACACAGATTGCAAGGGACATTGCAATTCTTAAATATACAGGTGGAAATTTACATATACCAACAATTTCAACTGCCGAATCTGTGAAATTGATAAGAAAAGCAAAAAAAGATAAACTAAATATTTCATGTAGTACAACAATACACAATATTTTTTTTGACGACCAAAATCTTGAGCAATTTGATTCAAATTTTAAAGTATTACCACCATTAAGAACAACACATGACATTATTGAACTAATAGATGGCTTAAAAGATGGTACAATTGATATGGTTACAAGTGATCATAATCCAATTAATTTAGAACTCAAAAATATAGAATTTGACAATGCTAATTTTGGAACAATTGGGCTTGAAAGTTTTTTCGGTGCTCTAAATTCAATTTTTTCATTAAAAAAATCAATTTCAATTCTAACAATAGGAAAAAAAATATTTGGGATTAAACAAAATAGATTAAAAATTGGTGAATATGCTGATTTAACATTATTTAATCCTCAGGGAAAATATATATTTAGCCACGATAATATACATTCAAAATCAAAAAATTCAATTTTTATAAATCAAAAACTTACGGGAAAAGTTTATGGAACATTTGTAAATGGAAAATTGACATTAAATGACTAATTCTGGATTTGAATATTTAATTAGAAACAGTTTAAGAAGTGACAATGAAAAGAAGGTTATTATTATGCTTCATGGATACGGTAGCAATGAATATGATTTATTTTCTCTTTCTGAAAATATAAATTCTAATTACTTAATTATTTCCATTAGAGGATGCATAGAAATGGGTGGAGAATCATACTGTTGGTGGCCATTAAGTATTGATAATCAAATGAAATTAGTTACGGATGTTAATCAGGCAAAATCTTCAATCAAAAGTTTAAACAATTTTATTATAAATGAATTAGCTAATAAATTTAAGTTTTCATCAAATGAAATATACTTATTAGGTTTTAGTCAAGGATGTATGATTTCATATGCTCTTTCAATAAATTACCCCAAAAACTATAAAAAAGTGATTGGTATGAGTGGTAAAATACCATTTGATATTATTAAATTAAATAAAGATTATGATTTTAGTTCTCATAATATGATTATTTCACATGGAAAATATGATGAAATAATTCCATTTAGTGAAGGGAAATTAGCTTCAGATTGGTTTTTAGAAAAAAAAATTCGTAATAAATTCATTGAAACAAATTCCGCTCATGGAATTTCAATTGACGATTTCAAAATATTAAGTCATTGGATTGATGAAAATTAAGTTGACTTAATTTGTAGACCATCATAAGCTAAATAGACATTATTTGGCAAACTTTCTTGTACATCATCATGAAATCCCAACTTATGACTCACATGAGTTAAATATGCTCTTTTAGGTTTAATTTTTCTTATTAATTCTAGAGCATTTTTCAAATTGTAATGTGAATAATGTTCTTCAATTCTTAGAGAATTTATCACTAACACATCCAATCCAAAAAGTTTTTTAAATTCAGATTCAGGAACATATTTGACATCAGTATAATATGCAATTTTACCGATTCTAAAACCATTAATGTTTAGATTACCATGTTTTGCGTTTAAGACAATAATTTCGTTTTCAAAAAGATTTAATTTATCATTAATTTCATTGATTAAAAGGTTTGGGGAGCCTGGAATTTTTTCTTTTTTATTAAATATATAGTTAAACCTGTACTTTAAGGATTCTATTACCCTTTTGTTTGCATAAATTGGAATATCACCATGTAAAAAATAAAGAGGACGAACATCATCCAGCCCAGAAACATGATCATTATGTTCGTGAGTAAATAAAATTGCATCAATTTTAGCACAGTTATTATTTAACATTTGAATTCTAAAATCTGGACCACAATCAATTAGTATATTTTTACCATTAATACTTATCAAAGCAGAGGTTCTTAATCTCTTGTCCTTAGGATTAGTGCTGAGACAAACTGGATGTTTACTACCAATTACAGGAATACCCTGAGAAGTACCTGTACCAAGAAATGTTAATTTTATCATATTTATCTCAATAAAATTACACTATTTTTTTAACTACTAACACTTATTTAATACATTTGTATTGCTTAAATTCAGTCAATGAATAGTCCATCAGAATACTACAATTCTCCTCTTGAATCTGTACCCAGTACAAAACAAAAAGCATTGAGAATTAACTTAGAAGAAAATATTTATGGAACTTTTGCTGAAATAGGTGCAGGCCAAGAAACAGTAAGACAATTTTTTAGAGTTGGTGGAGCTTCAGGAACAATCGCAAAAGCTATGTCAGCATACGATAAAAGCTTTAGTGATGATATTTATGGAATTGAAGATAACCAGAGGTATGTTACTGAAAACAGACTCAGGAAAATGTTAAAACATGAAACAGACCTAATTGAAAAAAGGATAAGCAGAAAAAATAATTTAAAAAAAATGTTTTTTTGTTATGCCAACACAGTGGCCACTGTTGATTTTGCAAAAAAATACAATGGTCATGGTTGGGTTGGGATAAGATTTCAAATTGATACAAACGAAAATTACAATGAAATTATAATCCATGCAAGGTTTAAAGAAAATACTGCAAGACAACAGCAAGAAACGCTTGGAGTACTTGGCACCAATTTGATTTACAGTGCCTTTTTTCATTACAATACACCAAAAAAAATTATCAAATACTTATACGACAACCTAGAAAAAGATCAGATTGAAATTGATACTGTTAATCTTACCGGACCAGTATTTAAAAACGTTGATAATAGGATTTTAAGTCTTGAGTTAGTTAAAAATGGAATGACTGAAGCTATAATGTTTGGTCCAGATGGAAATAATTTATTACCTGCTGCAGTTCTTTATAAAAAAAATATTCTTGCACTGAGAGGTAGATTCAGGCCCGTTACTAAAGTTAATGAAGATATGTATAAGAACTCTCTAAATATGTTTTTAAACGAGAGACACGTTGACAAAAAAGAAACCATTGTAATTTTTGAAATTACTTTAGCCGATCTAACGTCTGAAGGTGAGATTGATGAAAATGATTTTATTGATAGAGCAAAATTATTGAGTTCTTTAGGGGAAACAGTTCTAATTTCAAATTATAAAGAATATTACAGACTTTCAGAATACTTCTCATTGTATACAAAGAAAAAAATAGGAATTTGTATGGGTGTAACAAATCTTGTAAATATTTTTGACCCTAAATATTATATTCACTTGAGTGGAGGGATTTTAGAGGCTTTTGGTAAACTATTCTTCAAAAGCCTTAAAATTTATCTATATCCTCAGCTTGATGATAATGATAATTTAATTAACAGTGACAATTTAAAGGTTCACCCAAGAATGAAAGAACTTTATAAATTTTTTAAGTTTAATGGAAAAATTGTTGATGTTACGAATTTTAATAAAAATTATTTAAAAATCTTTTCACACGAGGTACTTAAAAAAATTAGAAATAAAGATTCTTCATGGGAAAAAATGCTTCCAAAGCAAGTTTCAAAAGAAATAAAAAAGCTTAAACTTTTTGGATATAAATAGATTAAATTATTTGAGAGGAATGCTCTTTCGTTTTAACTTTATCTATAATATCAATTATTACACCTTCCTCATCTATTATGAATGTCATTCTCAAAATACCCATATACTCCCTACCTCTAAATTTTTTTAAACCCCAGACCCCATAGCTCTTAATTATATCTTTATTTTCGTCGCAAAGTAGATTATAAGGTAGACTGTACTTATCACTAAATGTTTTTTGTGATTTTTGTTTATCAGCAGATACCCCGATTATCTCGAAGCCTTTTCTCTTAAATTGAACATAATTATCACTTAAATTACAAGCTTCCAATGTACATCCAGGAGTATTTGCTTTTGGATAGAAAAATAATACAATCTTTTTGCCCAAAAAATCAGAGAGAGAAATATTGTTGCCATATTGGTTCATACAGCTAAAATTTGGGGCTTTATCACCTTGTTTTAAAATGCTCATATTAATATATTTACAATTATAAAAATAACACAAATTGGATAAAAAAAATAAAGTTTTATATGTAATTAAAAAATTAGATGAACTTTTTCCTGAGGTCCCAGTACCGCTTCATCACAATGATCCCTATACCCTTTTAATTGCTGTTTTATTATCTGCTCAATGTACTGACGAAAGGGTAAATAAAATTACTCCAATTTTATTTGAAAAGGCTGATAACCCGTATGATATGGTTAAATTAAGTATAAAACAAATTAAGGATATAATAAGACCATGTGGCTTATCTCCAATGAAGAGCAAAGGAATATATGGTTTGAGTAAAATATTAATTGAAAAACATAATGGGATGGTGCCAGATAATTTTACTGATTTAGAAAATCTTCCATCAGTTGGACACAAAACAGCAGCTGTTGTAATGTCACAAGCTTTTGACCATCCTGCTTTCCCTGTTGACACACATATTCATAGGCTAATGTATAGATGGGGCTTTAGCAGTGGTAAAAATGTAAAACAAACTGAAAAAGATGCTAAAAGACTGTTTCCAATTGAAAAATGGAATAAACTTCACTTGCAAATAATTTATTATGCAAGACAATACTCTCCAGCTAGAAGCTGGAATATTGACAAAGATGTTATTAGTAAAAAAATTGGTAGAAAATCGATAATTAATAAACTAATTTAAGTTAATAATCAAAGATTTATTTTTTATATATATAGCTTTTATAGACTTTGAATAATCTAGTAAAAATTTTATCGTTTTTTCTTCAGGCTCAAGCTTAAACTTTTCTTGAGAATAGTAGTTTTCCCCCATGCAGTTTTTATTTTTTATAATGATAAAAAAATAAAATTAGTATGCGAGTTGTATTTTTTTATTTTTAATAATATTTCTTAGATTTATTAGTGCATATCTCATTCTACCTAGTGAGGTATTTATACTTACACCGGTTTTTTCTGAAATCTCCCTAAAGCTCAAATCATTATAATATCTATATATTAAAACCTGTTTTTGATCATCAGGCAAAAATTCAATTATTTCCCTTACTTTTTTTAGTGTCTGTTTTTTTATCAGAGCTGTTTCGATATCAGCGCTATTATCTTTTATAATTGAAAATATATCGAATTCTTTGTTGTTATTAAATTTTGGAATCCTAGATTTTTTTCTAAAATGGTCAATAACCAAATTATGTGCAATTCTCATCACCCACGAAATAAACTTTCCTTCTTCGTTATAGTTTCCCTTTTTTAGAGTATTAATCACTTTAATGAAGGTTTCCTGAAAAATGTCCTCGGTTAGTTCTCTGTCTAAGACTTTAGAATAAATGAAACTAAATATTTTATGTTTGTGTCTGATAATTAGTTTTTCTAATGAATATTCATCACCAGAAATAAAACTAGATATTAAAGCTGAATCAGAAATTGAAAAATTACTCATAACATTACATTTAAGGTTAAAAAAAATATTTTTTTTGTTTTTGTGTAATGTTATTCTATAGGCTATGTAATTTAAATATAGTTCAATATACGTTTAATATGCAAAAATCAAAAATATTATAAAATAAAATATCTTTCTAAGAAGCTTTAGCACTATTTTTGAGTTATTGTAAAAAAATGAAAAAAAATAATTTTATTGAGATAAGGGGCGCATCAATGCATAACCTAAAGAACATAAGTTTATCAATACCAAAAAAACAACTAGTTGTAATAACAGGTGTTTCTGGAAGTGGTAAGTCTTCATTGGCTTTTGACACAATATATGCAGAAGGACAGAGAAAATATGTTGAAAGTTTATCTAGCTACAGCAGACAATTTCTCGAAAGAATTGAAAAACCAAAAGTAGAAAAGATTTCAGGATTATCTCCAGCAATTGCTTTAAAGCAAAAGGTTTCATCATCAAATCCACGATCTACAGTTGGTACCAAGACGGAAATTTATGATTATTTGAAATTACTTTTCTCAAGATATGGTAAAGTCTATTCACCAATATCAGGAAATGAGGTTAAAAAGGACAATTTAAATGATATATTAAATCTTATTAAAAAACAGAAGGAAGGAGATAAATTACTTTTATTGGTCGAAATAAATAAGTTTGTTTCTAAAAACTTTAAAGAAATAAAAGAAAGTCTAATCAGGCAGAATTATAATAGGGTATTTATCAATAACAAGGTTTATAAAATCTCAGAACTAAATGTGGAAGATATTAAGGCAAAATCAATTAAATATCTTGTAATAGATAGGATAATAGTTAATCACAGTTCAAATTATCTAACAAGAGTAACTGACTCTATTGAACTAGCTTTATTTGAAGGGAGCGGAAAGTGCCATATCAAAAATATTTCATCAAAAAAACTATTTAGTTTCAACACAATACTTGAACTTGATGGTAAAACTTTTATCACACCTGATACAAATTTTTTTAGTTTCAATAACCCCTACGGTGCCTGTGAAAAATGTAAAGGTTTTGGTAATATCATAGGAATTGATGAGAAACTTGTTGTGCCAAACACATCTCTCTCAATATATGATAATGCTGTTTTCCCATGGAGAGGTAAAAAACTAGTTAAGTATAAAAATCTATTTATTAAAAAATCTGAAAAATATAAATTTCCAATTCACAAACCATACTATGATCTAAGTGTAAAGGATAAAGAATTGTTATGGGATGGTAATGATGAAATTATTGGTATTAATGAGTTTTTTAAAAAACTAGAAAAAAAAATGTATAAAATACAGAACAGAGTTTTACTATCTCGTTACAGAGGGAAGACTAAATGTGATTCTTGTAAAGGAAATAGATTAAAAAAAGAGGCTGCATATGTCAAAATAAATAGAAAAAATATTTTTGACTTAATTAATATGCCATTAATTGAGCTTAAATATTTTTTTGATAATTTAAAATTAAAACAAAATAGAATTTTAAATGAAATTATTGAAAGATTAGATTGTTTAATAAAATTAGGTCTTGATTATTTAACTCTAAATAGAAGAACAGCGAGTCTTTCAGGTGGAGAAAGTCAAAGAATTGAACTAGCAACTTGTTTAGGAAGCAATCTAACTGGCTCATTATATGTTTTAGATGAGCCAAGTATTGGGCTACACCCAGAGGATACCTCAAGATTAATTGAAATTTTAAAAAAATTAAGAGATCTTGGCAATACTGTCATAGTTGTTGAACATGACAATGATATAATCAAAAATGCAAATTACATTATTGATATTGGACCAAATGCTGGCTACTTAGGAGGTGAAATAGTTGGTAAAGGTATTTTAAAAGACTTCCTCAAAAGCAATTCACTTACCTCTAAGTATCTTTCAAATAAATTGAAAGTCGAGATACCGAAAAGAAATAGAAAATCTGGAAAATCCATTGAGATAATAGGAATGAGAGAAAATAATTTAAAAAATATTTCAATAAAAATTCCATTATATAACTTGGTTGCAATCACTGGGGTCTCAGGTTCAGGAAAAAGCACCATAATAAATAAAATTTTATATCCTGCAATATTGAATAAATTAGATGACTTTAGCTTAAAACCTGGAGAGTTTGATGAAATTTCAGGTGATTATAACTTAATTAAATTTGTAGAATATGTAAGTCAGAAATCAATTGGTATATCGTCCAGATCAAACCCTGTAACATATATAAAGGCATACGATGAAATTCGTAAATTTTTTGCTTCAAATAGAATTAGTAAAGTAAGAGGGTATAAACCTAAACACTTTTCATTTAATGTAGATGGTGGTAGATGTGATAATTGTAAGGGTGAAGGCGTAAAAATAATCGAAATGCAGTTTATGCCAGACATCAGAATGACCTGTGAATATTGCAATGGAAATAGATTCAAAAATGAAATTTTGGAAGTTAGGATTGAAGGTAAAAATATTGCAGAAATTTTAGATTTAACTGTAAGTGAAGCGATAAATTATTTTTCAAATCTTGATGAAAATAAAATTGTTAATAAATTACAGGTACTCAAAGATGTTGGGTTAGGATACATAAAACTAGGGCAAAGCTCCTCTACTCTGTCTGGTGGTGAAGCTCAACGCGTAAAATTATCTTATTTTTTAAGTCTTAAAAATAAGATGGTTAACGGTTTATTCTTATTTGATGAACCAACTACTGGCTTACATCATGATGATATAAATAAGTTATTACAATCTTTATTTAAACTAGTAGAAAATGGGAATAGTGTTATAATAATTGAACATAACTTGGAAATTATTAAGTGTTCAGATCATATAATTGATTTAGGGCCGCATGGTGGAAAAAGGGGTGGTGAAATTATGTTTTGCGGAAACGTAGAAGAGATGAGAAAGGCAAATAATTTAACAGCAAAACATTTAAAAAAAATACTTAACTAAAGTTTGGCACGTCGTTTGTTTTACTCATGATGGTTAGTTTAATTTATTGAATAGTTAGTTTGAAGCCCTGCGATTTTCCACATATGCAGGGCTTTTTCTTTTATCTTTTTAAAATCAACTCAGATAATTCCTTTGTTAAGGACTCAACATTATACTTATTTATATTTTTCATATGTAACTCACGGTAAGTTTTTCTTTTAAAATCTTTGTAATAACCTTCAATTGTTTTACTTATATTAATTTTATCATCATGTAAGTGGTATTTTCCTGCCTTTGCTTCATTGATAATTTTTTCAACATCAGAATTTTTTGGTCCAATCGATAAAATTGGTCTATTTGATTTTAAATAATTAAATATTTTTGCTGGAATCACTAGAGATGAATCTTTATCATCTACTTCAAGCATAAGTAGTAGATGTGAACTGCACATTTTTTTAAAGGCTTCCTCTTCACTAATGTACCCATAAAATCGTATATTACCACTAAAGTTTCTGGATTTTAAATTATTTTTAATTTTTTCATCAATATTACCAATAAAATTTAATTTAAAGTCATTCTTGAAATTGGGAAATTTTTCAAAAATATTTTCAATTTGATCCCATAATACTTTCGAATTTCTCTCAGGGTACATGGAACCTACATAAGAAATTGAAAATTTATTATCGAGTTTTGAAATATAAGATGTCTTATCAAATCCATTAGTTACTGTGTAAATGTTAGAATTTATTTTTTTATATAATTCGCTCAAACTGTGAGAGGTCACAATTACTTTATCAGCATTCATAATAATATTATCTCTAAATCTAATATGATTTGAGAGAATCCTTTTTGTTGGATTAAGTCTTTTCAAGTAATTTAATCGAGCTACGGGATCTCTTAAATCAGCGATCCATTGAATGTTAATTTTTTTCTTTAACTCGTAACCAATTAAATGTAAACTGTGAGGTGGTCCAGTTGTAATTATCGTATCAATTTGATTTTCTACTAAATATTTTTTTAAAAATTTAACTGAACTTTTTTTCCAGAATATTTTCATATCTGGAAAAAAAATATTGCCTCTCATAAAAAATAAAAATTTTTGAAAAAATGTCTGTGCTGAAATTTTTGGAATATAGCCACTTCTATATTTATTAAATAATTTTGTAAGAAAAAAAAACTTTGAAATTTCAAAGATTGGTCTTCTAATAATTTTCAATTCTTTGTTGGGATAGTTTAATAATGATTTATCTATAATTGGATAATTTGCATTTTTTGGTACAAACATTATTGGCTCAATGTTAAATTTAGGAAGATACTTTGAAAACTTAAGCCATCTTTGAACTCCAGGACCTCCAGCAGGTGGCCAATAATATGAAATTATTATTATTTTCTTATTCATTATTCATTTTATAAACAAATCCAATGATA
>MDTD01046215.1_pt1 | contig 14228 bp, 13 predicted proteins | sample 811221 | NCBI WGS metagenome assembly MDTD01 (sample SAMN05326646, study PRJNA326480) | marine metagenome | isolation source: seawater | place: Pacific Ocean: South West | collected 2011
TATCAGTTATGGACTATCTAAAATTTAATTTAAAAAAATGTATTACGTCTCTAACAACTTTTGTTCATCCTCCTCACAGGATAGAGTTAATAAAAAAGTCTAATAATATTTCATGGTACAATGATTCTAAATCTACAAATTGTGATTCAACGTATTGGGCTTTGAAGTCTCTTCGTAAAAATGTGATTCTGATAATGGGAGGGTCGACAAAAAAACAGAATTTTTCGAAATTATCTAAAATAATTGATGATACTGTTAAAATACTAATTATCACGGGAAAAAACTCTAAAGAAATTCTGAGTGACCTCAAAGTCAGTGTAAAAATATATGAAGCCATAGATATGACAGATGCTGTAGAGATTGCCAATAGTCATGCAATCAAGAATGATTCAGTAATTTTATCACCTGCTAGTCCAAGTTTTGATTTTTATCAAGACTATAAGCATAGGGGAAATGTTTTTACAAATACGGTGTTAAAAATTGCTGACTAATTTTATAAGAAAGAAAATACTTCAAACAGAAAGCTGGGCTATAGACCAGACTCTAATACTCGCCATAGTTATCTTATGTTCGATTGGGTTAGTAATGGTATCATCAGCTACTTTAGATTATTCTTACGAAAAAACAGGATCATCATTTTATTTTATTACTAGACATTCAGTTTACATGATATTAGGTCTAGTCACTGCATCAGTATTGAGTAGAATTAGACTCGATTTTTTTAATGATTACTCCAAATATTTCCTTGTTATGAGTTTTGCTCTATCTCTTGTGGTTTTCTTACCAGGATTAGGCAAAGAAATTAATGGTGCAACAAGATGGTTGAATTTAGGGTTTATAACTCTTCAGGTTACAGAAATTTCTAGATTGTTTCTTTTAATTTGGATGTGTAGTTATCTATCAAGGAATAATATTGACGAAGCATTTAACAAATGTTTGATGATGGTTATTTTCTTATCAATAATCCTTATTTTCCAGAGAGATTTGGGAAGTATAATTTTATTATTTAGTAGTTTTTTTGCTCTAGTGCTTATTTTGGGATTGTCGTTACGTAAATTTTTTACTTATTTCACAATTGTATGTTTGGCTATTATACCACTGATTATTCTTCAACCTTATAGATTAGCTAGAATGGTCTCATTCCTTGATCCATGGAAAGATCCTACTGGAACTGGCTATCAATTAATGCAGTCTTTGCTGGCATTTGGTAAGGGTGGCTTTTTTGGCTTGGGATTAGGATCAAGTGTGCAAAAATTATTCTATTTACCGGAGTCTTATAATGACTTTATATTTGCTCTGATTGCAGAAGAGTTAGGCTTAATTTTTACACTTTTGATAATCATCGTATTTTATATTATTTTTCTACGTATATTCTCTTTAGCAAAAAAGTCTTATATGAATAATTTAAATTTTGCTGGCAATTTATCATACATGATAGGATTTCTCATTACTTTTCAAGCAATTATTCATATAATGGTTAATATTGGATTATTTCCAACAAAAGGAATGGGCCTACCTTTTATTAGTTATGGTGGAACGAACTTACTAGTGATGTTCATATGTTTTGGCATACTAATCAGAGTTCATATAGAGAACAGGAAGAGAGTGAGCCAAGGTGTTCAAGGTGGCTATTGATGAAAACTGTAGCAATATTTTCAAGTGGTACTGGAGGACATGTTTATCCAGCCTACACGCTTGCACAAGAATATCTTTTAAAAAATTATAAAGTAATTTGGATTGGAACAAAAGATGGTATTGAAAATGAAATCATCGATAAAGAAAAAATTGACCTCATTCATATAAGATCAAAAGGTTTCCGAGGAAAACGAGTAATCGAAAAAATAACATCACTCTCATATTTATTAATATCATTCGTACAAGTTTTAAGTATATTGAAAAAAAGTAAACCAAATCTAGTAATTGGATTTGGAGGATATATAAGTTTACCTGGAATTATCATAGCTTTCTTGATGAGAATACCACGGGTAATACATGAGCAAAACGCAATTGCAGGAACTGCTAACAAAATCTGTTATTACTTTGCAGATACAGTATTTGAGACATTTCCTGGTAGTTTTAAAAAATTTAACACAAAAATCATTCACTCTGGGAGTCTGATTCGATCAGAGCTAACGAATTGTACAAAACCTGAGGATATTTATACCTCAAATTCATTTTTTTTGAAGATACTAGTTTTAGGTGGTAGTCAGGGTTCAGCATATTTCAATAGTATTTTACCTTTTGCATTATCACATTTCTCAAGAGATAGGTTTGAGGTGAAGCATATTTGCGGCAATGGTAAACTCGAAGACACTCAAAAAAAATATCACGATTATGGTATTAAATCATCAGTGATAGAGTATTCAGATCAAATGAGAGATTTGTTTGATTGGTCTACTCTCGTTATCTGTCGGTCTGGATCAACAACGCTCTCAGAATTAAGTGTTATTGGTAGAGCATGTGTTCTTGTACCATACCCATATGCTACTGATGATCATCAGTATAAAAATGCTGAGTATTTGTCGAATAACTCAGCGGCAATAACACTAAGGCAAGATGATCATTTTATTGAAAACTTTGTTACGACTATTAACTTGTTACTTAATAGTGAATCAAGATTATATGCTCTAGCACAAAATATTAAGACAGTGCTACCATATAATGGTAAAGATATTATTATAGAGACTAACTCCCAATATTTAAAAGAGAAATGAAAATTTTACAAAATGTGTCCCTAAAAAAATATAATACAATTAAAATTGGAGGGCCAGCTAAAGTCATTTATTTTCCTGAGAATCATAGTGAGATAAAAGCAATAAAAAATATTTTAAAAAAGAAAAAAACATTAATTCTTGGCAATGGATCTAATATCGCTTTCAAAGATATTGGTTATAAAAATGACCTAGTATGTTTCAAAAAACTTAAAAATTCGCTATCTCTAATTGGATCAAACAATATTTATGCAAGTGCTGGCATTTCGTGTGCAAAACTAGCAAAATTCGCTCATAGAAATGATATACCAGGTTTTGAATTTCTCTATGGTATCCCGGGAACAGTTGGAGGTGCTCTTAGGATGAATGCAGGAGCTTTTGGTGCTGAGATTTGGGACAATGTTCAATATGTTACTATATTGGATAAAAAATTTGATTTAGTCAAACTCGATAAATCAAAATTCGATTATTCATACAGAAAGGTATGTATGCAAGGCACATCAGCATTTATAGATGTTTTTTTTAAAATTAACAAAAAACGTAAGTTTCAAAAACATTTACTTAATGAATTTAGTGATAAGAGAAAGAAAACACAACCGATAAATCAATGGTCCTCAGGATGTATTTTCAAGAATCCTAAAAAAAATATTTCTGCAAGTGCATTAATTGACAAATCACAGTTAAGCAAAAAAAGATATGGTGGTATATATATTTCGAATAAACATTGTAATTATTTTATAAATGATGGTTCTGGTTCCTGTAACGATCTAGAAAAACTAATAAAAATAATTCAAACAGACATTTATCAACAACATAAAATTAGATTAGAAAAAGAAATATGCATTTATTAATATGAAAGAAGAACTTAAAAAGAAAAATATCCTTGTATTGTGTGGCGGCTGGTCAGATGAGCGAGAAATTTCGCTAACCAGCGGTAAAGCAGTGTATGATGCGTTGTTGAGTAATGGATATAAAGTTACAATTATGGATTTTCACTCAAAAGACGAGTCTTTACTGATAAGATCAATTAAAACTAATCAGATAGATTTGGTATTCAATCTAATGCATGGCGTTGGAGGAGAGGATGGTCTTGTTCAATCATATCTTGATAATGCTAATGTGAAGTATGTTGGTTCAGATTCTAATTCTTCAAACATGTCATTTAATAAAATAGTAACAAAAGATAAATGGGTGAAGCAAAATATTCCTACACCCCATTATTCAATTTTATCTGAGATCAATGAAAACTTTTTACAAGAGATACAAAACAGCGAAAAAATTATTGTCAAACCAATTTCATCAGGATCAAGTGTAGGTATAGAAATTCTTAAAATAGATGACTTAGATGTAACTAGTATTAAAAACCTCTTGTCATCAATTAGTAGTTATTATAACGATATTAAACTAGATGATTATTTTATTGAGGAATTTGTTGTAGGTAATGAATATACTGCACCAATAGTGAATAATGAGGTTCTCCCTATAATAAAAATTGATACTTCGAGAGAATTTTATAATTATCAAGCAAAGTATGAAGATGACGACACAAGATTTTCTTTTCCATCATTCGAGAGAGAATTTGAAGATAAAATAAAAAATATTTGTATGAGTGCGTTTAAGACTCTTGGATCTGATGGATGGGGACGAATAGATTTCTTCTTAGATAAAGCTAAGAATATAAAATTAATTGAGCTAAATTCTATACCAGGCATGACTAGTCATAGCCTAGTTCCAATGTCTGCTCATAAAATTGGATGGACATACTTAGAGCTCATAGAAACAATTCTATTGACCAAAAATGATTAGACTTTTTTTTCTATTTTCTATTATTGTTGCAGGCTTTTATTTCATAAATCACAGAGATTTAACTTCTACTATTGATAAAGTAGATATAGAGGGTGAATTCAATTTTGCTGATGTTCAATTAATCACAGAACGAGCAAAGCATCTAATGGGCAAAAAATTATACAATATCGATTTAAGATATCAAAAAAGTGAATTTGAAAAAATCCCTTGGGTAAAGTATTCACAAATTTCAATAAACCCACCAGACAATTTAACTGTAAAGATAATCGAACATGAACCATTATTTTTGTGGAATGAGCTGAATTATGTAAATAGAGATATGAAAAGTTTTTCTACTCCTAATTTTCCAGTCAAAAATATACTAGAATTATCAAGTAATGATTACGGATATCAGGAAATGTATGAATTATTCCAATCTATACAATCATACCTATTAGATATCGATGAAGCTGTTCTGGCACTCTCCAAACAAGACGATATGCTGGAAATTAAGTCGGAAAATCTAACAATAACTGTTAGATATTCAAGATACCCAGATAAAATAGGAGAATTTGTTTCTATTTATCCTGATTTTGAAAGTAAATTGAAAAATAGAAAAAAAATTCACGTTGATTTAAGATATCCGACTGGTTTTGCAGTACGGTAAATGATGGTATTATAAAATATGTCTAACAACTACAACGATGAAGTCATTATTGCTCTCGATATCGGTACAAGCAAAGTACTATGCTTAGTAGCAGATTATGACGAGGATAATAATCTTCGTATCATAGGTGTCGGCCAAGAGGTATGTGAGGGTCTTAATAAAGGAGTGATATCTGAAATCGGAGCTACTGTAAACAGTATACGCAGAGCAAAAGATAAAGCGTCTACAATGGCTACAATTAAATTCGAATCAGTCACAACTGGGATAGCTGGAAGCCACATTCAGAGTTACAACGGAAACTCAGATGTAAATATTCTCAATGACGAAGTTACAGAAGAAGATAAAGAGAAGGTCATTGATATGGCGTCAGATATTAGTATTCCAGAAGATCAAGAAATCCTTCATATCATTCCACAATATTTTACAATTGATGGTCAAACAGGCATCAGAGAACCAGTTGGAATGGCTGGAAAGAGATTAGGAGTAAATGTTCATTTAATAACATGTTCTTCCACAGCAAAGAAAAATTTAACAAAATGTATTGAGAACAGTCTTTTAGATGTGGACCAATACGTTTTGCAACCAGTCGCATCTAGTTATTCGGTTTTAACTGAGGAAGAGAGATCTTTAGGAGTTTGTCTTGTTGATATTGGTGGTGGCACAACCGATGTTGCAATTTTTACTGAGGGAGATATAAAACATTCAGCCGTGATACCAATTGCTGGAAAAAATGTTACAAATGACATCAGAATAGGTTTAAGAACATCACTTGAAGCTGCTGAAGAAATCAAGATATCAGATGGATCCTTAATAAACTCTATTGATGACGACCAAAAAGTTATTTCTGTTCCATCTGTCTCTGATAAACCGGATACAGAGATTTCAAAATCATCACTCACACACATAATAACGTGTCGTATGGATGAAATATTATCACAACTAATAAAAGAGATTGAATCTAGTGGTTATTCATCAAGTATCCGTGCAGGGATCGTGATCACTGGTGGTGGCTCAAAATTACAGGGGTTAGACAGTTACACAGAGAAAAAATATAATATTCCAGTCAGGATTGGTAGCCCAAAGCCAATACCTGGCATCACTAATCTGAATGGCTTGACGAGATTTTCGACAGCTGTGGGCCTTCTACTATATAGGGATGAGCAACTCAAAAAAATGCCTCATAGAAAACTTCCTAAAAATCCATTTTTAACATATTTGTACAAGACCTGGAGTAGAATATCTTCGTATTTTCACAGAGAACTATAGGGTTATAATTTGGTCTAATAATATTACGTAAGAGGTCTGAAAATACTCATAAAGCTTAACATTTTGACTGAAAACCTTTAAAATATAGTGAATTTATAGACAAATGCTTAGACAAAGAACATTATCAAGTAAAATAAATGCATCAGGCGTGGGATTACACACTGGTAAAAAGGTATCTCTAACTCTAATGCCAGCTGATGCAGATACAGGAATCACATTTATACGAACCGATACTAGAAGTAATCCTATCAAAGCTTCATTTGACAATGTCAACGATACTAGATTACAAACATCACTATCAAATGATGAAGTGAAAATATCGACAGTAGAGCATCTTTTATCAGCACTTGCAGGTCTTGGTATTGATAATGCCATAATCCAACTAGATGGACCTGAGGTCCCTATTATGGATGGTAGTGCAAGACCATTCGTATTTATGATTCAATCTGCTGGTATTAAAGAGCAAAATGCACCGAAAAAATTCATAAAGGTCATCAAGCCTATAGAAGTTAGACAAAATGAGAAATGGGCAAGAATTGAGCCGTTTGATGGTTTCAAAGTTGCATTTACAATTGATTTTAATCACCCAGCATTTGATAATTCATCTCAATCTTCAGAAATTGATTTTTCATCAGTTTCGTACTTAAGCCAAGTTAGTCGTGCAAGAACTTTTGGTTTTGTTAGAGATATCGAGAATTTACGAAAAAATAATTTAGCTCTTGGTGGTAGCGTTAATAATGCAGTCGTTATAGATGATTATAGAGTTGTTAATGATGAGGGTGTGAGGTTCCAAGACGAGTTTGTAAAACACAAAATTCTAGATGCTATAGGTGATTTGTATTTACTTGGCCATGGATTAATTGGTTCTTTCTCGGCCTATAAATCCGGGCATCATTTGAATAATTTATTACTGAGGGAATTGGATAATAATCAGGAAGCGTGGGAAGAGGTTATTATTGAGGATGTCACAAAGTCACCAATACTATATACCTCTCCAGAACCATTATTGGTTGATTGACCTAACTCACACAAAATCTGATATCGTCTAATCTCACATACTTTTTTGCATTTATGTGTGTCATGTAATGGTGCTTTTCAAATCGTACTAAAGTTGCAATCGAACTATCATCACAAGAAATGGTCAAAATATGGTCTTTGAATGATATGACTGAAATACTTTTTTTAATTTCATTTGACATAATTCCATGAAGATCATGGGTAATTTTAATCAATAATTCTCTTTTATTAATAACATGCTGAGGTAAATATGATGATATTTTTTTCATGACAATCTATACTCTATTGTACGACAATTTATTATTAATGAGCAATAAAATTAAGAATGTTGAACTCTTTACTTCAAAAAATATTTGGTTCTAGAAACTCAAGGTTGTTGAGCGAGTACAAGCCTATTGTGATCAAAATAAATTCACTGGAGAGTAAATATCAATGTCTATCTCAAGAGGAATTAAAAGAAATCACATTCCATTTAAAAGCAGAGTATGCCAAATCCGGTAATCTTGATGATCTACTTCCCGAAGCTTTCGCGCTTGTGAGAGAGGCTTCTGTGCGGACTCTTGGAATGAGGCATTACGATGAACAGATTCTTGGAGGTATCGCACTGCATTTTGGCAAGATTGCAGAAATGAAAACGGGAGAGGGTAAGACCCTAGTATCAACACTTCCGGCATATTTAAACTCACTTTCAACTGAACCAGTTTTTATAATAACCGTGAATGATTACCTTGCCAGAAGAGATTCTGAGTGGATGGGAAAAATTTATTCATATCTTGGTTTGAGTGTTGGTGTTATCACAAGCGATATGGACGTAGTTGAAAAAAAAGAGCAATACTCAAAAGATATAGTATACGGTACAAATAATGAATTTGGATTTGATTATTTAAGAGATAATATGGTTTACTCTCTCTCTGATAAAGTACAGGGGAAATTATCTTATGCTATCATAGATGAAGTTGATTCAGTTTTAATTGACGAGGCTAGAACTCCTCTGATAATTTCAGGTTCAGCAAATGAATCAACAAACTTGTATCATAAAATAAACAAACTTGCTCAATTATTTATAAATAATAATCTGAAAGATGATTTTTATATTCTTGATGAGAAGCAAAAGAATGTTTCATTGACTGAAAATGGTCATGCAGAAATTGAATCTCTACTAATGAAACATAAATATATCGATAATAACGATAATCTTTATAATCCGAAAAATATTCAACTACTTCAAATATTTAATTCTAGCCTAAGAGCTAATCTCATATATCAAATTGATATTGACTATGTGGTTGAAAATGATGCTGTTGTTATAATTGATGAATTTTCTGGGAGAAAAATGCCAGGGAGACGTTGGTCTGAGGGTCTTCATCAGTCTATTGAAGCAAAAGAGAAAGTCTCTATTCAAAATGAAAATCAAACATATGCATCAATTACTTTCCAAAATTATTTTAGATTATTTGATAAACTCTCAGGAATGACTGGTACAGCAGATACTGAAGCTCTAGAATTTCAGCAAATATATAATCTTGAAGTAGTCGTAATACCAACACATATGAAAATGATCAGAAATGATCATGTAGATCTTATTTATTTGACAAGCGACGAAAAATATAAAGCAATACTCGAATCTATAACAAGCATAAATCGAAAAAAACAACCAGTACTAGTTGGGACAACATCTATTGAAGCATCAGAATATCTTTCTAAATTACTTAAGAAGCAGGGAGTTACACACTCTGTCTTGAATGCAAAACACCATCAAAAAGAAGCAGAAATAATTGCTCAAGCAGGAAAACTAGGATCTGTGACTATAGCTACTAATATGGCAGGAAGAGGAACAGATATTGTCCTCGGAGGAAAAATTAAAGATCCTAATGTTAACAGTAAAGACACAGATGAAAAAGATAAAGTAAAAGATCTTGGTGGTTTATATATTATTGGTACGGAGAGACATGAGTCAAGGAGAGTGGATAATCAACTAAGAGGAAGATCAGGAAGGCAAGGTGATCCTGGAGAGACAAAATTTTTCCTCTCTCTGGAAGATAGTTTAATGAGAATCTTTGCATCTGAGAGAGTGAGTGAAATAATGAAGAAACTAGGTATGCAAAAAGGAGAGGCTATAGAGCATAAATGGGTATCAAAATCCATAGAGAATGCGCAAAAACGCGTAGAAGCACATAATTTTGATATACGTAAAACACTTCTCGAGTATGATGATATTTCGAATGATCAGAGAAAAATAATATATAATCAAAGAAATCAGATACTAAGTTTGAGTAATTTTGACAAAATTATTAGATCAATGACTGATGAAATATCACATAACATAGCTAAATCTCATCTATCGCACAATGCAACAGGTCAAAATCAAGATTTATCAGAACTAATAGAATTTCTTAATGCAGAATTCCTTCTAAATATAGATGAATCAACTTTCATCAATATTGATAATAATTTTGAAAAAATAGTAAAAGTAATTTATGATTGCATTCTCTTAAAAATTGAGAATAATATGTCGATAATTAATAATTCTGACAAAACAGAACTTGAAAGAAATATTTTTCTAACAGTAATTGATGAAGATTGGAGAAATCATCTTAATGCAATGGATTATTTAAGACAAAGCATTGGACTAAGAGGATATGCACAAAAGAATCCAAAAAACGAGTATAAAAGAGAATCCTTTGAGATGTTTGAGGAAATGTTATATACAAATAATTATGAAACTCTAAAAATCTTAGCAAGGATAAAGATAAAAGATAATGTTGCAATTAATGATACAAGAAAAAATAGTGCTGTACCTCAAAATACAAGATCAGGCATTGATGATAAAGATGTGTCAAGAAATGCTCCTTGTCCATGTGGTTCCGGCAAAAAATATAAAAGATGTTGTGGGAGACTAAAATGACTAAAGAATCAATTGAAGTTCTTCACTTGGGTATAAAAGAAAAAAAAACAGATGGAGTATGCATAAAATTACCGGATACATCTTCACTAGCACTAATTGCAACTAAGAACAAATTTCCTGCTATTCCTGTAACTATTAATAAAAGTAAATATCCTTACTCAAAAGTAAAATATCTTTTTATTAATTCTGGGAACGCGAATGCATGTACAGGAAAGCAAGGTATGAAAAATGCAAAAGACTATATCGATACTTTATCTAGAAAGCTGAGATGTAGCGCAGAGAACATTTTAATATTCTCCACAGGAATAATAGGACAACAATTACCAATAAAAAAAGTGATCAATGTAATCAATAAATGTGATTTTAAATTTAGATCTTCTATCAAGAGAGCCTCTATGGCAATTATGACAACAGATAGATATGAGAAGTGGGTTTTGAGAAAATTTAAAGTATCAGGAAAAGAAGTAGAAATAAGAGGATTATGTAAGGGCGCGGGAATGATAGAGCCAAATATGGCAACAATGTTAGCATTTATTTTTATTGATATTAGAGCATCCAAAAATATTATCAGTAAAATCCTTAAAAATTGCGCATCAGATTCATTTAACAAAATCTCTGTTGATGGAGACATGTCGACTAATGATAGTGTAGCGTTAGTAGCTACTGGGTCTAAGTCAATTGATTTAACAAATAAAAGGAATTATCAAATTATTGAGAAAAACATCCATAATGTTTTCAATCACCTAGCACATATGATAGTCAGTGATGGTGAGGGTGCAACCAAAGTTTGCAAAGTTTCGGTAATCAAAGCATACAGTCTTGCACAGGCTAGAGTGGCTTGTTATTCAATCGCAAACTCTAACTTATTTAAAACAGCATTGTTTGGTGAAGATCCTAATTGGGGAAGGATAATAGCAAGACTAGGGAGCCTCAATAAAGTTAAATACAATTCTAATGATGTTGTTTTAAAGATAAATGATATAGTAGTTTTCACGAAAGGAATTCCAGTAAAGCGTCTCAATTCCAAAAAATTGAATGCTAGCATGAAAAACTCCAACATAAATATTGAGATTTGTCTTAACGCAGGTTCACATGGTGCAAACATGTTTACTTCTGATCTATCTACAAAATATGTTCAAATTAACTCTAAATATACAACTTAATTAATATGGAGTGTTCGTTAGGATTTATATACAAGAGATCTCCACATGATTGGATGGGTCCTGGCAAACAACCTTTATGTTTTGTGAAAAGAACTAAATTACCATTTATTAATTCTTATGAGTTTCCTGGCGGTCAAAGATTGACAAGTGAGAATTCAATAGATTGCCTGCAGAGAGAATTATATGAAGAGATTGGCATAAATCCCTGTGATTGCGTCTATGTCGAATCTGGAAAAAGAGTCGACAATTCTAAGATACACATATCTTTTTTTAAAACAATCACACACACATATCAAAATCATCAAGTCAAATTAAATATATTTCTTGTGTCACTACCTGAGGATTACGCCTTAGAATCGAATGAAAACAAAGATATTATCTTCTCTAACCCATTGTATGACAATAATTTCGATTATTTGCCGTCTACGTACAGAATTCTGAGATTATTTGAGATACCAAATGAGTTATTTATTGCAAATAATGTCAGTCATTTTGAGATCTGGAAAAGCATCAAACATCAAATTTACTCCTGTAGAATTAGACAGGGAGATATGAGTGATGTTGATTATTTAAATTTAGTGAAAAATTACATAGAAAACATTCTGAAATCAAGTGATATTAATTATATTAAATCATTTCTTCCACGTGTTCATAATCATAGGCTACTAATAATAGATTCGATTAATATTTATGAGAAATTACCTGTAAATTACAAAGAATTGATTGGTGGCATTCACTATAATTCATATAAACTACAAAATCTTGACAAGAGCAGTATTTGGTCTCGCGATCACAGTTTACAGTACCTATCTAGTTCATGTCACTCTAAAGATGATTTAGATAAGGCATGTGAACTTAATTTCGACTTTGCATTACTATCGCCTATTTTAATTTCAAAAGATCAAAATCACGAACTTGGTTGGGAGGGTTTAAGGAATTTGAGTTCAAAAACTGGATTACCCATTCTAGCATTAGGAGGAATCGATAACACTCCAGAGTCAATCAGACTATCATTCCTCAATGGAGGAAGTGGCATAGCTGGTATAAGTAAATTTTGGCAAAAGAATAACGAAAAATTATAGTGCGCAGAGTGTTAAAAGAAATGATACATCTTCTTGGTATTTTGTGAAATTATTTAATTCATCTTTCGTCATAAACATAATATTTAACCTTTGTTTCCCCACACTTATTTGAGGAAAATAATAGAGATCTGTAGCAATTGTTATTCTAACAAGAAGTATATTTTTTTTAGGGTCAAGCTTATCAATATAAAATCCTTTCTCAGCAAGTTTGTCACTAAATTGCCCAGATTTTCTAATTAGTTCAAGAATAAATTCTATTGATTTTTTTATGAACTGAAGTGGCTCAATCCATAAATCTATAATGTTTGACCTCCACACTATATCTCTGGATAGCCAAAAATCGACCGAGGCAGGTTGCATTTGTGAGGAACAATTCTTTAGTATAGTTTTAAAGAGAACGTCGTTAGACAGGTAATCGATATAATTACTTTGTGTCCCGTGCAATAGATCAAGAAGAAGTTTTTGTTTTTCTAGAATAGAATTCAATTTATCAGAGTCCGTTTGTGGAATATCTTGTATTTTTTTAAAAATCTGATTCTGATTTTCAATTTCTCTTATTAGTTCAGATTTGATATCAGATCTTGCTAAAATCTCATAAATATCGCAAAGTGATTGGAGTGCAACATAACTCTCAAGTGGATTTTCTCTATTTTTAAAGAAATATAGTTTCTGGAATAATGACTCCATTCTAATAAATTTACGCACTCTTTCTACGACAGGCTCTTCGTAGATTGTAACTTGATTATCGGATAAGATTGTCATTGATATTTATTAATAATTGAAATCAGTCTATTAGTCATTATATCCATTTCATCATTATTATAGATCACATAGTCAGAATTCTTTATATAAAATTTATAACTTTTTTGTAATCTATTAAGACTATTGAATTGTACCTCATTTCTTCGCTTATTTTTAACGAATCGCTGTCTTCTTTTCTTATAATTAGATAAAATACAAATAATTACTTTTTTTTGTTTAATCTTTTTGATCGTTTCAACTAGTGGTATTTCAATAACATAATTATATTTTTTGTTATTTATCTCACTATTTAATTTTTTATAGAAAGAATTATGAATTATCGCATCATAATTTTTCTTGTTACTCGTACTTAGTGAGATAAAGTCGCGTATTTTTTTCCATGGTATACGCTTAGATAAATCGTTCTCTATATTAATAAGCTTAGAAATTTTTTTCTTTATATTGTTATCACCTCTAATAATTTCTTTTGCAAGTTTATCCGAATTTATGTATTTGTAACCATACTTCTTAAGAAATTTGCATGCTGACGATTTTCCAGAACCTATTGGTCCTGTTATAATAATAATATTTCTCATTATCTCAGTGATATCGATAGTATTATACCAATCATCATAATGATGGTGAGTGTTAAAAGAAGTGGTGGTCGTTTCATAGCTCGTTCAATCTAAATCCCTATGATCAAAATCTTTATTAACGCATTTCTGATCATCTGTTACGTATGATTTACAATATTCGCAATACTTTAGAACTCCTCTAGTTTTTTCATTAGAACCTCTTTTAGTTCTTAATCTATTTAATAATATTAGTATTAATAATATTACAAAAAGTACTGCAATTATACGTATCATTATCTTTTTTTGTATTTTTTGA
>MDTD01084185.1_pt1 | contig 14228 bp, 11 predicted proteins | sample 811221 | NCBI WGS metagenome assembly MDTD01 (sample SAMN05326646, study PRJNA326480) | marine metagenome | isolation source: seawater | place: Pacific Ocean: South West | collected 2011
ATTTTTTAAAAAATTCTTTTAAAAGTATAAATAAACTTAAAGTTCTAGATGTTGGCGCTGGATCAGGATACTTTATTTCATCTTTAATTGATAAAAAATTTAAAAAGGTACAGGGTCTGGAAGTTTCAAAAAATCAGGTAAAATTTGGTAAAACAATATTAAAGTCAATAAATAAAAATTCCAAATACCTAGAGCAAGCATCTTTTGATAAAATAATTGATAGTGTAAAAAAAACTACATTTAATTGTATTTCACTCATTGGCGTTTTAGAACATATGGTTGATATGTCTGAAATCATGAATGCAATAAAAAGGAATAAAAAAATTAAATTTATTTATATTTTAGTTCCAATGGCGTCATTTATTTGCGTTGTAGAAAATACATTCCCAAATGTTTTTAACAGACATCTAGGAGGAGGTCACACCCACTTATTTACAGAAAAATCATTAAAAATGTTTATGAAAAAATACGGCTTTATCGAGCATTCCTCATGGTGGTTTGGTACAGATATACATGATTTTTTTAGATCATTAATTATTGATAATGAAAAAAAAAATTATAAACCTCTGGTTAAAATTACAAATTTACTTAGAGAAAATATAGATAATTTACAATTCCAATTAGATAAAAAGAAACTTTCTTCTGAAGTTCACATGCTTTTAAAAAGACATTAATTTTATCCAAAAATAAACACTAAAAATTATTATAAAAATTATTTTGATATTTTAATGAAAAAAAAAGTACTCATAATAAATCCAAAAGATATTTTATTGAAAAAAGATGCATATTTTTTTGATGAATATTTATATTACTTAATTGGAGAAAAAAAAATAAATCAAGAGAAATTTTTTTTTAGTTTTGAGTATTTAAAAAAAATTAATAATAATAATAAATTAATTTTTAAAAAACTTAATAGATATCGCAAAGAATTATCTAGAGCTTTAAACAAAATTCATAAGAAAGATTTCAACGAGTCCTCGTGGGGAATTATTTTAGATAAATATCTTTTTTTACTTGTTAGCCCAATAGTAACTGAAATAAAAAATTTTAAAAAAATAAAAAAAAAAGAAAAAAATTTTTTAATTTTTGATGAAAAATTTGATGGTCAATATTCGAATACTAGAGAATTTATCTCAGAATATTATTATGATAATAGATTCGCATATATTAGATATTTAATTGCAAAAAATTTAGGGTTTAAAATTATTAAAAGAAAAAAACATAAAAAAAAAATTAGAAAAAAAAATTTTTATAGTGAAAGCTTTTTGTTAATTTTCTTTAGAAATATAATTAATTTGTATGTAAGGATTTTTAAACCTAGCTTAATTTTTAATTCTTATTTGGGAGTGTCAAATGCTATCAAACTCTTCTTTCAAAGTTTTGGAAAAATATTGATTTTGCCTTCAAAATATTTTTTTAATTATAGTTTATCAACTCCCAAAAAAAACTTTAAAGTAAGACAATCATTTAAAGTAATAGAAAAAGATTTTGTAGATAAAATTTTCAATCTAGTGCTTAACGATTTAACACCTATTTCATACTTAGAAAACTTTAAAAATTACGATGAAATAATTAATAAAATGCCAATGCCTCAATTACTCGGTAGCGGAATTTCTCTAATAAATGATGATTTTTTTAAATTTTTTTCAGTAAGAGTTTTAAAAGAGAAAAAAAAATTAATTACTTTTCAACACGGTTTTAACGGTAAGGAAAGAAATAAAAATAAAATATTTGATTATATTTTTCAAAAAAAATATTCATCAGAATATTTCTCGTGGTATGATAAAAAAGTCATAAAAGAGAATTTTTTCAATAAATATAAAAAATTTGAAACTAATCACAAAAAACAAAAAAATATTTTAATTTACCCGACTGTAAATCATGATCGAACTAATTACTCCAAAAATCTTACTAAAAAATATCACCCTTTTTTGAATAATAATTTTAAATTTTACGACAATCTAAATGATGAGATCAAATTAAATGTGAGAATTAAATTATTTCCCTCCCCGGCTATAGAAAAATTCATAAAAAATATTTGGCTAAAAAAATATGGTAATAAAAATTTATTCGTTCAAAACCAAAAAAATATATTTAATAAATATAAAATAGTAGTGATCGATGATGTTTCAACACCTTTATGTGAATTATTATACACCGAAACACCCTTCATTTTAATTGACGACGAAATAGAGTTTTTAAATCTAAATGTGAAAAAGAAGATTAAAGATCTAAAAAAAATTAATATTTACTTTAATAGCCCAACAAAAGCTAGTAATTTTTTAAATAGAAATTTTAACGACTTATCTTATTGGTGGAATAATGTTAAAAAAAGTAAAATTTACTTTTCTTTAAAAAAAGAATTATTACCTTCTACTTCTAATGTAGTTAGCTTACATAAAAAAATCCAACAAATTAACTTAAATGAATAATTTAAAAAATATAGATCTGATTATTTCTAAAAAATTCAAAAAAAAATTATTTTTAATACTTTTTTTGATGACACTTACTTCTTTATTTGAGCTTTTATCTTTAGGAGCAATGTATCAGATACTCAGTTTTTTTTCTAATCCTAATATTCAGTCTGGTCAATTAATGAATATAATAAAAAATTTTCCTAATTATTACAGTATAGAGGTTTATTTAATCATTACTTTCTTTTTATTATTCTTTTTAAAAACATCGATTTATTTTATTTATTACAAAAAAGAAACCCATTTTAAGTCACATTGTGTTGCTGATGTAAGCTCGAGATTATTTAAAGGCTATATGAGCTTACCGAAACTTTTTCATTTAAGATCAAATATTTCTGAAACTATAAAAAATATAATTGAAGAGTCCGGAAACTTTTATGGCGTATTAGACTCATTAATGACTATAGTTCTTGAACTCATAGTTTTAATAGTAATATTAACTTATTTATTATCTATCGAACCTTTAACAGTTATATTAATCTTTATATCTTTAATAATTTTTTCAATTATTTTTCACAAAATTAATCAAAAACCAATTTCACAAATGGGAATAGATCGAGCCTATTATTCTAGAAACAGACTGAATTTTGCTTATCAAGGATTGTCAGGAAGCAATATTTACGAAATTACAAATAAATCAAAATTTATAGAAGAAAAATTCACAGAAACTAACTTTAATTTAGCTAATATTAATCAAAGTACTCATTATAGAAGAGCAATAATTAAACCTATTTATGAAATACTTATATTGTTTATGTTACTATTAATATTAATTTTTGTTTTACAGACTGGAAACCAATTAAAAGAAATAATTCCCGAGCTTGGAGTTTTTCTGATTGCTGGTTATAGATTAATACCATCTTTTATAAAAATTATAAGTTGCTTACAAAGGTTTGCCTTTTTTATACCACCTGTTTCGAAATTGAGAAAAGATTTTGATAATTTCGAATATTTTAGAAGTCAAAATAAAGATACAGGTAAATCTTTAAGTTTTGAAAATAAAATTGAACTTAGAAATATATCTTTTACTTACAAAAAAAAAATTAGTGAAAAAAAAGAAGATAATGTTTTTAAAAATTTAAACTTTAGTTTTAATTTTAAAGACAAGATTGGTATTATCGGTAAAAGTGGTGTTGGCAAAAGCACTTTGTTGGATATATTAATGGGATTATTACCAGTAAACAATGGAGAAATTTTAATTGATGGAAAAAATATGGAGGCTTACAAGCAAGATTGGCAAAAATCTATAGGTTGCGTTCCACAAGATGTATTTATTTTTGATGGTAGTATAAAAAAAAATATAGCATTTGGAGTACCCGATGAAAAAGTAAATTTAGATAAAATAAATAAAGCTATAAAATTAGCAAATTTAGTTGATTTTTGTAATGAGTCTAAATTTGGTTTGAATACTTTAATTGGTAAAAATGGCTCGCGAATATCAGGAGGGCAAAAACAAAGAATTGGTATCGCAAGAGCTTTATATAGCGAACCAAATGTACTAATTTTTGATGAAGCTACTTCAGCACTTGACGAAATAACTGAAAAGAAAATTATCACAGATATTCATGAACATTTTGACGATAAAACAGTTTTAATAGTTACACACAAGAGAGAAAATCTTAAAAAATGCAATAAAATTTTTGAGATTGAGTCAAACAATATTAATCAGGTTAAATAATTTGAACTGAAACTTAATGAGAATAATACTTTTAGCAGGAGGGGCTAGGTCTGGAGTAGATTTATTTCATAGTCTTCTAGATAATCATGGTGAAATTTTACATTTTCCAGGCATTTTAAAAATAGATCAAAAACTAAAAAAAATATTATCTCAAAGCTCAAAAAAGAAAATCGCAAAAGAATTTATCAAAGAATATAAAAATTTTTTTGACTCAAGAAAATTAAAAATGGAAAGACATCATCAACTCGGAAAAAAAAAAAATAAATTTTATAAAGTAGATAAAGAAAAATTTATCGAGAATTTCTTATTACTTTCAAAAAAAAAAAAACTTTTTAATAATTCAATTTTTCAAAATTTATTTTTATTACATAAGGCTTATGATTTAAAAGATTTGGGTAAAAAGAAAAAGATAATTGTGATAAATGCCCATATACTTCCTTACGTTCTAAATTTTGAAAAGATTTTCGAGGGCGTAAATTATGAAATAATTCATACGATAAGACACCCTCTTTCTGCGATCTCCTCTACAGTTAAAAATTGGATAAATTATAAAAATGGTATTTATTTAAAACCAAAAGAACTTTTTTATAATCTTGATTTAATAGTTTTTGGTATTCAAAAACTTAAAAATTTAAAAACGAAGATGCATATAATACAATTAGAAAATTTACACCAAAAGGCAAATTCAATTATGAAAAAATTTTGCAAAATTTATGGCTTAAAATTTGAAAAAACCTTACTTAAGTCAACATTTCATAAATTAGAATGGTGGGGTGATGCAGTGAGTGGGAAAGATTTAAATGGCTTAAACAAAAATTTTAAAGCTTCATATGATTTAGATTTATTTGAAGAAAGCGACCTAGGCTATCTTAACTATATTTTAAACGATATTTTAAAAAAATATAATTATAAAATTAATATTGAAAAAAAAACGGCTTTTCATTTTAAACCTCTGAAATGTGAACTGATCTCGTGGAAAAAAACTGTTGAAAATAAGCAGATTAAACATTCTTTATCAATTTTATTTTTCTATTTAAAAAGAGTTTTAAAATTTAATAATTTTTTTATTAAAAAAGAGATGTTTTTACCAAAATCAATTAGTTAAAACTTATAAGCATGGCTTAAAAAAAGACAAGAAACTATAGGATATTAGTCAAAATAGTCTTTTTGACAAAATTTAAAAAACACAAAAAATCTTAATCATTAAAAAACTATTTAATAATAAAAATTGTCTAATAAAAAAGAGTTTATGAAAATTGGAATCTTATGGGAAAATTTTGAAGTGGGAGGTGTTACGACTCATATTGAGAACTTAATAAATGAAAAGATATTTAAAAATTATAAATTTACTATATTTACAAATAGCACAAATAAAGCGGCATCAATTCTAAAAAGAAAAGTTAAGAAGCATAATGTTAAATTTAAATATTATAATTCTTTAAATGGTATTTATTTTAAAAATTTTTTTTTAAAGATATTTTTTTTTACATTTCGACCAATTTTATTTTCAATTTCTATAATACAATTTTACAATTTACTTAAGAATTCAAAGTTTGATATTTTGCTGTGTCAGTGCGGTGGCTATGGAGATTTTAGGTCTGAGCTTTCAGGAATTTTTGCTAGTAGTATTTTAAATTTTCCAATTAAGATACTTTTAATCCATCATTCTTTCACTAAACCTCTGTTATGGAATTTTTTATTAAGAATAATAGATATTTTTATAAAAAGAAATATTGATGGCATTATATTTGTGTCTAAAGCTACAAAAAAAAATATTTATAACAACACAAATTTATACTCCACTAAAATCTTTGAAAAAGTAATCTACAACGGAGTAAACATATTAAACGTAGAAAAAAAAAACAAAAGGTTAGATAGAATATTCAAAAGTAAAAATCGTTTTAAAGTAGGGATGTTGTCTCGAATTGAACAAAGTAAAGGCCACGGAGTTTTAATTAAGGCTTTTGAAGAATTACCAAACGATATTAAAAAAAAGATTAAAGTTTTTTTTATAGGCAGTGGTTCAATAGAATATATAAATAAATTAAAAAAAGATCTGAAAGAAAAAAACTTAGAAAAATACTTTAGATTTACAGGTTATATTGACATTAAAAGTTCTATAATTCTTAGGAAGTTAGATCTATTGGTTTCTCTCACGAAAGATTTTGAAGGTTTTGGACTTTCTTTAGCTGAGGCTTTAGCTGTAAAAACACCAGTGCTTGCAACTAAAGTAGGCGGCTCAATAGAATTTTTAAACAATAAAAATTCTACATTAATCAGCCCAAATAATCACAAAGAATTGAGATTTGTTTTAATCGAGTTTGCTAAAAATTCTGCAAAATTTAAAAAAAAAAGTATGATAGGAAAAAAACTTATTTATAAAAGATTCAATTCAAAAAAAATGTCAGAAAACTATGAAAAATTTTTTTATAATTGTAAAATGATTAAAGAAAAAAATGTTTGATAAAAAATTTAAAAATAAAAAAATAATAATTACTGGTCATACAGGTTTTAAAGGATCTTGGTTAACGTTATGGTTAAAGTTATTAGGTGCAAAAATTGTGGGTATATCACTCAACTTACCTAGTAAGCCATCACATTACGGTTTGTTAAACATTAATAAACAGATTATTAATATAGAGTTAGATATAAGAAATTTAAAAAAACTAAAACAAGTTTTTAAAAAATATAAACCAGATTTTGTTTTTCATTTAGCAGCTCAACCACTTGTAAAAAAATCTTACAAAAATCCAACAGAAACTTTTTTGGTAAATACAATGGGAACAATGAACGTGCTGGAGTCATTAAAAGAAATAAAAAAAAAATTCGCAGCTGTAATTATTACTAGTGATAAAAGTTACAAAAATCTAGAAATTAAAAGAGGATATCACGAAAATGATTTAATTGGTGGAAAAGATCCTTACAGCGCTTCAAAAGGCGCAGCTGAATTAATCATCCAATCATTTTGCAGCTCGTATTTTAAAAGTGATAAAAAAAGGAATATTGCGGTTGCAAGAGCTGGAAATGTTATTGGAGGTGGAGACTGGTCAGATGATAGATTAATACCTGATTGTGTAAAATCTTGGTCTAATCATAAAAAAGTTTTAATTAGAAACCCAAAATCAACACGTCCTTGGCAACATGTTCTTGAGGCATTACGAGGATATTTGATTTTAGCTTTACGACTTTATAATGATAATAAATTACATGGAGAACCATTTAACTTTGGTCCAAAAAATTCACAAAATCAAGATGTAATTACTTTGGTAAAACAAATGAAAAAAAATTGGGACAAAGTGAAATGGAAAGAAGTTAAAAAACAAAACAATCTTTTTGAGGCTAAATTATTGAAATTAAATTCATTAAAAGCAAAAAAGAGATTGAACTGGAAACCAATTTTAAATTTTACTGAAACAATAAAGATGACTACTGAATGGTACAAAAACTATTACGAAAATAAGAAAAATATTAGTGAATTCTCTATAAAACAGATTAAAAACTATACTAAAAAATTAAAATAAATTTTTGATTAAAATTTAATTGTATTGTATAAAAAAAAATGAATAAAAATAATCCTAAAAAAATTCCAGTTTTTGATATTTCAATCGGTCAAAAAGAGAAGGAATTTATTAAAGATTGCTTAGATACTTCTTTTGTTGGACAAGGTCCGTACGTCAAAGAGTTCGAAAACAAATTTAGCAATTTCGTTAGTTGTAAATATGGTGTGACAACAACAAGTGGTACTACAGCTTTGCATCTTGCTCTTAAAACGGTTGGTGTTAAAGACGGTGATGAGGTTTTAGTATCTAGTAGTACAAATATGGCTTGTGCTTTCTCAATTGTATATTGCAATGCAAGACCAGTGCCAATCGATATTCACAAAGAAACTTGGCAACTAAACGCAGAATTAATTGAAAAAAAAATAACAAAAAAAACAAAAGCAATAATGGTTGTACATTTATTTGGTCAATCAGTTGATATGGACCCTATTATGGAAATCGCAAAAAAATATAATCTAAAAGTTGTGGAAGATTGTGCAGAGTCACACGGGGTAGAGTACAAAGGTAGAAAGGTAGGCTCCATAGGAGACATTGGTACTTTTAGTTTTTTTTCAAATAAAACAATTACTTGTGGTGAAGGAGGAATGATAACTACCAATTCTGAAGATTTAGCAAATAAAGCAAAAGGTTTAAAAAACCTTTGTTACGGTAAAACAAATAAATTTATGCACGAAGATGTTGGGTTTAATTATAGACTTCCTAATGTAAGTGCCGCAATGGGGTTAGGTCAATTTAATCAAATATCAGAAATATTTGAGCAGAAAAAAAGAATAGATGAACGTTATAAAAAGAATTTGAAAAACGTTAAAGGTCTCAATATTCCAAAAATTGACCCAGGTACGACAAAATATATTATGTGGGTATTTAACCTTTATCTCGATGAAAATTTCGGAGTTTCAAGAGATGAACTTACAAAGAAATTAAAAGAGATTAATATTGATACTAGAGACGCCTTTGTTCCAATTAATATGCAAAAAATTTTTCAAAAAAATTGGAATATAAATGAGAAAGATTGTCCAAACGCAAATTTTATTATGAAAAACGGTTTTTATATTCCATCGGGCAATACTATTAGTAATGAAGATATTGATTATGTATCTGAAAAAATTATAAAAATAAGTAAACAATAATAATTAAATGATTAATTTTGCAGTAATAGGAGCTGGTTCATTCGGTCTTAAAAGAGCGAAAGCTATTAAAGAATGTGCAGGCGCCAAGTTAGTCGCTTTATGCGATAAAAACGAAGAGACTGCAGAAAAAGCGAAAAAAATTTTAGATGTAGATATAAAGTCTTTTGAAGAAATTTTGAATAATAAAAATATTCATGCTATTACTGTTTCTACACCAAATAAATTTCATTTACCTATAATTACAGAGGGCTTGAAAGCTAACAAACACGTCTTCTCCGAAAAGCCTTTTTGTAGAAACTTAGAAGAGGCAAAAAAAATTTTCGAAGTTTCCAAAAAAGCTAATTCAATTTTTCAAATGGGCTCAAACCACAGATATTTTGAAAGTGTTATTTATGCAAAAAAATTAATCGATCAAAATGAAATTGGTGAAATTTTATCTTTTAATGGTAGAATTGGTCACAATGGCGAAAGAATTAAAAATTCATGGTTCTGGGACAAAGAACTTAGCGGAGGTGGCACATTATTAGATAACGGAGTTCATTTATTGGAATTATCTAGATATTTTTTAGGAGACTTTATTTCTGGAATTGGCAGTACTTCAAATGCTTATTGGAAAAATATTGATGTTGAAGACACAGCCAATGGTTTTTTTAAAACCGCTGATGGAAAAACTGCATCTATTTTTTGTTCATGGAGATTACTTTCAGGGTACTTCTTTTTTGAAATAAATGGTTCAGAAGGATATATAAATGTAGATGGTCGATTCGATACTCATGGAGGTGATAAAATATTTTGGCTTAACAAAAAAAATAATAAAATATTATCTAAAGATTTTAGTCATATTAAACCACAATCATACAAACTTGAAATGGAAAAATTTATAGAAACAGTAACTAAAAAAAAGAAACCTTCACCTTCAGCTAGGGATGGTTTAGAGGTGATGAGAATGATTGATTCTATTTATTCATCAAGTAAAAAATAAATTATGTTTGAGTTAGATGAACCATACGTTGGAAAAGAAGAACACGCTTATTTAAAAGAGGCCATAGATAGTGGGTGGATTAGTAGTTTAGGCCCATTTGTTGAAAAATTTGAAAAAAAATTCGCTGAATATATTGGTGTAAAATATGCTGTTAGTTGCGCAAGTGGAACAAGCGCACTATCTTTATTGTGTTCAACATTGGGAATTAAACCCGGAGACGAAGTAATAATTCAATCACTAACTTTTACAGCTGATGCATTTGCTATGCATCAATCAGGTGCCAAAATTGTTTTTGCAGATTGTTCAAAAGATAGGTTTACAATAAGTCCTGAGGACGTTAAAAAAAAAATTACAAAAAAAACAAAAATTATTAGCCCAACACATTTGTATGGTCGTGCAGCAGAAATGACAGAACTAAAAGAAATTTGCGACTCTAATAATATTTATTTAGTGGAAGATTGTTGTCAAGCTACAGGGGCCAAATATAATAATAAAATGCTTGGTAGCATCGGTCATTTTAATTTTCACAGTTTTCACAATAAACTTATTGCAAGTGGAGAAGGAGGAATGATTACCACAAATTATAAAAATTTAGCTGAAAGATTTGAAAAACTAAAAAATCCTCCATCAGTTAATAGGCCTGACGAAAGAGACGGGTTTATGGAAATATCCATGAATCATAGATTAAGCAATTTACATGCAGCTGTTGGTTTAGCCCAATTGGAAAGATTGGAAAAAAATATAGAGAAAAAAATTAAAATGGCAGAAATTTATGATGATATATTTAAAGATGCTGAAGGCATTAAAATCATAAAATCAGATCCAGAACATCGAACGGTATGGTGGAGATATACTATATTATTAGATCAAAAAATTAATTTGGGGGAATTTAAGAAAAAAGCCTTAGAAAATAAAATAGTTGTTAGGGAAGGTTATCTCCCTTTGCATAAACATCCGTTTTTCAAAGATCACAATAAATTATCTTTACCGAACTCTGAGAAACTTGGTAAAGAAACAGTTGATATTCCTTCAAGTTTTAATTTGAAAGAAAATGAAATTATTTCTATAGGCCATACACTCAAAAATATTGCCAAAAGTCTAATTTAATTTTTATAATGAATAAAAAAAATATCGGTTTATTTGTCGACTCCAGACGAAAGTCTGGCGGCGCATATCAAGAACTGCTTTACAACATTAGTAATTTTCAAAAATTAAACAAAGAAAAATATAATATAAAAGTTATTTTTAGCTCTAAAAATTTAGATATTGATTTCAAAAAAATTAATTTTGATTATACTTTTATTATCTTAAATCCTATTGAAAGATTTATATGTTTTACAAGAAACTTTGGTAATTTAAATAGAAGAATTAAAAGATACTTCTTTTTTAAGAATAAGTTTGAGAAATTTTTAAAAAGAAATGATATAGAGCTTGTTTTTTTTACTGGACCTTCCCAGTACAGTCTATACTTAGAAAATACAAAATTTATCATAACAATTCCCGATGTAAATCATAGGGAATTTGTTGAATTTCCTGAATTAGTTGATGACGCAGAATATCAAAGAAAAGATGAAATTTTTTCAAAGTCTCTACCAAGAGCATTAGGTATAATTACGAATGCACCAGTAATTAAGGAAAAAATTATTAAAATATATGGTGTAGAAGAAAAAAGAGTTCTCTTAATAAATCATCAGCCTAGTTTACCTGTAGATAATTTTAAAAAAATTGATGAAAATATACTTAAACAAATAAGGGAAGAATTTTCACTAAAAGATAATTATATTTTCTATCCAGCAATGTATCTGCCTCATAAAAATCACAAAACAATTATAGACACGATATTTTTGTTAAAAAATAAATTCAATAAAAAGTATGATGTTGTTTTTTGTGGAAATGATGCAGGAAGTCAAAAATTCTTAAGAAAATATGCATCTCAAAAAAAGGTTGATAATCAATTCAACTTTTTAAATTTTGTTGATGATGAAAAATTACCTTATTTATACTATCTATGCTCGATGCTTTTAATGCCCCCAATAATTGGCCCCACAATGATACCCCCGTGGGAAGCTTTTAAAATGAAAAAACCAGTCATTTACTCTTCTTTGCCAGGCGTTAAAGAAGTTTATCATGATTGTGTAAATTATATTGACCCATTTAATCATGAAGATATCGCAAAAAATATAATTCAAGTTTCTGAAAATTCAGAGATAAGAAATAATTTAATAAGTAAAGGATTTGAAAAATACCAAATGGTTAAAAAATCAAATGAAAATGAAAAAATTTTTAAACTAATTGATAACTATTTTAAAATTAGATCACTATGGGAGTAAAAAACTTGATTTCAAAGAGAATGAAAGTGATCATATTGGCTGGTGGCTTAGGAACAAGAATTTCCGAATATACAAAAACTATTCCAAAACCTATGATTAAAATTGGGAATAAGCCTTTACTCGTTCATATAATGGGTCATTATTTGAAATATGGTCATAAAGACTTTTATATTGCAATGGGGTACAAACATAATGTAATAAAAAATTTTTTTAAAAATTTCAAAAAACTTGATCAAAAATTTATTTATAAGATAAACAATAGCAACGTTTTTATTACACTATCTTTTACAGGAAACAATGTTCTTACAGGAGGGAGAATAAAAAGAATGTCAAAATTTATAAAAAAAAATGAAGATTTTATGTTTACCTATGGAGACGGAGTATCTAATGTTAATATAAATCAATTAATTAAATTTCATAAAAAGAAAAAAAAATTAATTACCGTAACCGCTGTAAGGCCACCTGCTAGGTTTGGTGAAATTACTATTAAAAATAATCAAGTTAAGTCATTTAAAGAAAAACCTCAAGTCACTGAGGGTTGGATTAATGGAGGTTTTTTTATAACAAATCAAAATTTCTTTAAATACATAAAGGGTGACAAATCTATACTAGAGAAAAAACCTTTAGAAAAAGCTGCATCAAAAAAACAATTATTCGCATTTAAACATAAAGGTTTTTGGAAATGTATGGATACTTTGCGCGATAGACAAGTTTTAGAAAAAATTTATAAAGAAAATAAATTTAATTGAAGAAATCAAAAAAAATCTTAATTGTTGGTGGAACTGGATTTATTGGTTACCATCTAGCCAAAAAATGTCTAAGAAAAAAATGGCATGTTGTTAGTTTTTCAAAAAATAAACCACGAAAAGAGAGACGTCTTAAAAAAATAAATTATTTAACAGGCGACTTATCTAATCTAAAGGATTTAAAAAAGATTAATCAAAAATATGATTATGTCGTTAATCTTGGAGGGTACGTAGATCATAGTAATAAAACAAAGACTTATAACAGTCACTTCATTGGCTGTAAAAATCTTGCAAAGATTTTTTTAAAAAAAGAAATTAAATCATTTGTTCAAGTTGGTAGTAGTGGGGAATACGGCAAATTCAAGTCACCGCAAATCGAACTTACTGGAGGCAACCCTAAATCTATTTATGCAAGATCTAAATTTCTGGCAAGTAATTATCTTTTAAATAAATTTAAAAAAAAAAAATTTCCAGTCACTATTTTAAGACTTTACCAAGCTTATGGTCCAGGACAGGATATAAACCGTTTTATTCCAATCGTAATTGATGCTTGCTTGAGAAATAAAAAATTTGATTGTTCTGATGGAAAACAATTAAGAGATTTTATCTATATTGATGATGTCATTAATGTGATCCTTAAGTCATTATCTTCAAGAAAGTCTAAAGGAGAAGTATTTAATATCGGTACTGGTAAACCTAAAAAAATTAAAAATATTATTAATTATCTAACCAAAAAGCTTAGAGGGGGCAAACCTATTTTTGGAAAAATAAAACTTAGGAAAGATGAAATTTTAAAAATTTATCCAGACATCTCAAAAGCAAAAAAAGTTTTAAAGTGGTATCCTAAAACTAATTTTAATAAAGGTTTGCTTAAAACAATTAGATATTATAAAAGAAATTAGTTTTTTTTATGTTAATATGTTAACAAGTTGGGACTATAGCTCATTGGTAGAGCACTTCGTTGACATCGAAGGGGTGGCAAGTTCGATTCTTGCTAGTCCCACCAATAATACGTCATCACTAAAACTCTAAGATATTATAAACCTATTAAATGAATAATCTTCAAGAATTAATAAATAAAATTTTTTGGATTGAAAAAACCTATAAGAAAAAAATATAACAAATCTCATTGATAACAAACTGAATTAGAATTTAACTTTTAATCACCATTTTTATCCTTAAAAAATAGGTTATTTCATCTATTTACACATGAATTTAAAAAGCTTATAAAGCGTTGCCTGGTAATTATTGCGAAGGGGCCACACCCGATCCCATCCCGAACTCGGAAGTTAAGTCCTTCAGCGCCGATGGTACTTTGTCTTAAGATA
>MDTD01045841.1_pt1 | contig 14226 bp, 5 predicted proteins | sample 811221 | NCBI WGS metagenome assembly MDTD01 (sample SAMN05326646, study PRJNA326480) | marine metagenome | isolation source: seawater | place: Pacific Ocean: South West | collected 2011
GTGGGGGAAGTGTTTGGGCAGATTCGTGGAATTTCTCATCACTGCCGAGTGGGTCATACACCTTCCAAGTCTGGGCTAGCGATTCGAACTATTGTCAACAGAGCATAGATATTTGTAATCCAGACACTGTGATATTAGAGATAGACAATGATAACAGAATTCCTATCATTCAAGTCAGTGATCCACTACCAATGGAAACAGTTCGTGCTTCAAAGGATACGGTAATCAGCGGTGTTGCTAGAGATAATGATGGTCAAGTAACAAGAGTAGAGATAACAATATTTGATCTAGCCAGTGGAATTGAATTGAATGATGGGCCCGACCCTATAACAACTTTCCAACCCAATGGAGCTTGGACTACAAATTGGGATACAAGCAAATTGATACACGATCAGCAATATGAAATATCTGCAAAATCCTATGATGGTGTAGATTATTCACAAACTACTACTGTTAGGATAATAATCGACAACCCAACTGATGCTGACAATATTGCGCCAACATTCAATCCTGATGGCTGGTTATCAACGATTAAGATATTCTGTGACGAAAAATCAACAGCATATGACAAGTGCGGGGTTGGTGCAGAAATTAATCTACTTGAATTCTTCAATGATTCGGACGGAGTAGGTCCTGAGGAAACTCATATGGTATTCGATATCTATGATGACCCTTCCAGTGCTATTGACGACAGTTACTCTCAACATATACGAATAACAGCTGACGGTAAAGCGATTTACAATCCAATGGATTCAATTTACACTACCACTTCTGATATTAGTGAATGGTCTTTGCCACAGGTAATGTTTGAAGCAAGAGACATTTATGATTCAATAGTATACTCATATGCAGTTAATTTCATTGTTCAAGGTGTTGAATTTACTGTTGATAGAACAGATAGCGGAGGAGTTACTTTTGATGATCCGGCTGAGTTCTCTGGAACTGGATTGCCAAGATCACAGGTTCAGGCTCGTCTCGTGAGCGGTGATATCTTGCTTAATAGCACAGTAATCAATGTAGATGGAACCTGGACAATGCAGGTCTCGTCTGCACAGTTAGGCGACGAAGGATCGTATGAAATTTATTTCCAACAGGATGGTCAGACAATCGGCGCTAGTGGGGATGCCATAAAACTTCAAAACGGGAAATCATCAACAGATGGTATTGCTACATGGTTGTGGATCGTCATAGCGATAGTAGCGGTATTACTCTTGCTGGGAGTTGGTGCATACTTCTTCTTGGAAGTTGAGGAGTTTGATGAGGATGATGAAGAAACGTCTGCAGAACAGCAAAAAGAGGAAGATCCATATGCCTGGGCTAAAGCAAGGGCTGTGGAAAAAGCTGCAGGTGAATTAGCGCCTGCGCCTGCTCCCGTGCCTGCTGCACAACCTCAACATCCGGGGTGGATTTGGGACGCTCAAAGCAACCAATGGGTTGCAGATCCAAACTACAAACCACCTAGCGAGTGATTCCGCACGGAAATACACAACAATCTAAGAGGAGTAAGGTCAAGGGGATAGTATGGTAACTCGGCCGAAGCCAGGAGTCCAAGAGAGGATATTGTTACACTTATCGGATTTTTCGGATTTCATGAACTCCGTTGAGGTACCATTTTCTCTATCACAAATGGGTATCGCAAATGCTGTTGCGATTGCAAGGTCTAACGTCCCAAGGGCAATCGCAGGCCTCAAGGACCAAGGGTTGTTAATCGAAAGACAAGCGCACGTTCAAGGTGTTAGTAGGAAAAGGAAAGCGTACTTCTTAACAGATTCCGGTATGAATTTGGCTGAAGACACTTGGAAGCGGCTGCGTCAATTTCCACTTAGAGCAATATTGCCTGGTGGAAACTCGATATCCTCTTCTTTGGGAGAAATTCAGGATAAGCTACCCTTCACAATGCGCCCGGTTGATGTAATTCGTTACCTCGATGATAATGGAGTGCTAGATGTTCGTTCATTGTCAGCGGATTTAGTGGAAAGAGATTTATCCAAACACGTTGAAAAGCAGCTCGTCACAAGTTTAGGAGATCTTCCGAGACTGAGACACTTCTACGGTCGTTCGACAGAATTAGAAAATATGGTCAACTTATTGGAAGCACGGTCCTCGACACTTATGGTTCCCGGGATAGCAGGAATCGGCAAGACTTCAATGGCAGCTAAGGTTATTGAAAGTTTCATGCACAGGAGAAATTTGCTATATCACAGATGCCAAGATTGGGATGGTAGTAGAGCGTTTTTCGAAAGTATCGCAGACTGGTTGTCAAATATTGGAGATTCAATTCTTGCAGATTACATTTCTGCTACTCCCGTCCCACAAGCAGCAGATGCAGCAAAAATTATCATTGATTCTCTTGCAAATTCTCCTGCATTAATTGTTATCGATGATTATCACAAAGTGAATGACAAGGTATTGCATCAAACTATACAAGCACTTTCCCGTGGATTGGTGGAATGTGAGGGAGATATTGGCTTAGTAATTTTTTCACGATCTTTCAAAGAAGTAGTCCCACTAAAGGATGCGGATGGAAGAATAGTGTCTCTAGTGTTACCTCTTGAAGGACTAGATCAAGATTCCACCAGGTCATTGCTGTCTGCTTTCACTGATTTAGATCAGGAAAAATTGCTGTATATTCACTCTTTATCACGTGGTCATCCACTTGTTTTAGAATTAATTAACCGAGGCGCGTCTGCTGGTGCTTTCCACGAATCATTAGAGAATTATGTTAATATCGAGATATTTTCAAAATTATCTGGTGAACAAAAAAGGCTGCTTGGGGCACTATCTGTATTTAGAGAGCCTGTCCAGCTAAACGCTATAACCGAGCAAGGATTGAATGTTGATGAATTAGATACACTTGTAGAATCGGGGTTAGCAAGACAAGCAGATTCCGACACATATGATGTTCATGATTTGATAAGAGAGTTCCTCTTACAGAGTCTCGACAAACAATCAAAGGAAGAACTACATTTGAAGGCAGTTGCTTGGTATGAGAAACAAAAATCTGACAGCCAAACATCTCTAGAATTAATTTATCATTTGATATCATCATCTCGCGATGAAGACGCTGCATCAATAATAGTAGAGCAAGGTAGAGACTTAATCAAGGAAGGGCACATAGAGTTGCTGGGTCTGTTAGAACTTGTTGACAAGACCTCAATAGGAGAGGCGAATGCTTGCCGTATAGACAGATTGCGCGGTGAGGTATTGTCACTCTTAGGACGGTTCGACGAAGCAGAGAAAGCGTTCACAGATGCCAAAACTCCTGCGGAATCCACAGGTCAAAGCGATGTTGTCGCGGATATAATGTCCAACCTTGCAGATATTGCCCTCAAGCGAGGAGAATCAGATAACAGCCTTTCCATGCACAAAGAAGCTCTTGAGCTATACATCTCAATGAGTGACGCACTAGGAGCTGCTAGATCGTACAGTAATATGGGTTACATATTACGAAGAACAGGAAATAAGGAAAAAGCCTTGGAGGCATATTCTGAAGTTGAAAAAATTCTTTCAGAGGACGATTCAGAAGCACTGATACCTGCAAAGATTGTATTAGCAAGAGCATTGTTGGACTTAGGAGAAAATGACAGAGCACGTAATCATGCACTTTCAGCATTTGAGCGTTCAGAGGAGTCTAACGATGTAATATTACATGCAAGGGCACAAGCGGTTTTGGGCAGATATTACGCAAAGTCTGACGATGCCGAACTCGCTCTCCATCACTATACTGAAGCATTATCAACAATGGGGGAAGCAGGGGAGCCTCTGGCGCTGGTTGAGGTCTCAATATTACTAGGAGAAGTATTGCAAGATAGTGGTAGAATTGAAGAAGCGCTTGAAAGATATCGAGAAGCATTGGTTATCTCAGAGGCCAATGATTTAAGAATGCAAATTGGTGAGTTATTAGCTCGACTTGGAGGAGTAGCTCCCGATCGCCAGAGAAGAATGGAATACTTGCAAAGAGCACTATCTGTCTTCAGAGAGTTAGGTGCACAAACTAGGATGAGGGAAGTGCAAATGATGGTCCATTCAGCCGTAATGGGAAGATGATTAGAACTCTGGCCGATTGCCAGATAAGTATGTCATTCCATCCTCATAAACAATCCATATTTCGCTTATTCCAGATAGCGTTATTCTACCAGTGTAATTTCCATCACTAGTAGCAGAAATCGAGACATCTCTATCCAATTCATTCTCCGGGTGATCTAAATGTAAACCCAGATCGTCTAAAGTTAGTACGAATTCTGATTCGTCTGCCTCGGTTAATCGCCATTTTACAACCTCAGCATACCTTACACTACTGTCCTCTCTGCTAGCTAAGTCTGCTCTTTCCACGGCTGCTGCTAGATCTGCCATGTTCACATCCACAGCGGTTGTATTCCAGTTTTCTCTAGTTGATGTCTCAAGACCAAAGGCCCAGACACTGAAAATTGAGAGGAATAACACGCCGAGTAAGAAAGTGAAAATGTAGCCCAGTTCTGTGCTTGCACCTGCTTCATCTTTGACTAGTTCATTTGTCAAGAAGACACCTCCTTCATCTCTACATCAAGACTACTAATTTGTAAATTGAATTGTATGGGTTCTCCACCTGCATGCCATACTGCTTCGCTTGGACCATAGGATGGAACCGGAACCCACCCTACATAATCTTGCAACAAATCCAGTCTTTGTGGATATAAAATCCAGTCTTCAGAGGTTTCCAGTGTTGTGCTAGAATATGCTGCAACAGCGTCTCCATATGGCCCAACCCAAGCCCTACGCAAATCATAGACTTGAGCTGATACTAGACTCTCTCGCATTGTGAGTTGTATGTCCAGAGTCATAGCACCTCCTCCTGTTGCGGAGGCTTGGGTTGGGTGAAGAGATGGTATTGTAGCGCTAAACCTTGGTCCAGGGCCCTGTCTTTCAGTTGGACCCTTCAACACAGAAGGCTGTAATTCTGGATGATTAGTCACGATTGCACCGCCACTCCAAGCAACCTCAAGACCAGTTATCGATGTATCAAATTCATAGGTTAATCTTGAGGTGTGGAATGCCCAAGCTGTCGCTAGATTAGCGTGGGTTGCATCGCCCTCTTGACCGATTAAATTAACCCTGAAACTAGCTGGATGATCTCCCTGTCTCCATGCTGATATAATCTCACCCTCTGGAAGGCCGTTCATTGATTTCCATGGAAGAGTCGTTGATATCCATCCTGATGCGGTCATATTGACAGAAATGCATCTTCCAGATCCATCTTCTTCTAGATTTATACTACCCGAGTCGCCTTTAATACTCAACACGCTGCGGTAATCTCCGTATTTTGAGGTTTCATTTATTATCAGTTCAGAGTTATTGGTTAAAAAACTCAAACCGGTTAATTGTCCAGTGTCAATAGAAGGAACTTTTGTTAGACCGTGTTCTCCAGTAGACCATTGAATTAGGACATTTTCGCTACTTAAAATTTGTAATGAACTTATTGCGTTTGAAGGCGGCCAATCTATTGTAATGACTTGGTTTGATGGTACTGAGATTCCGCCATTTTTCCATGTGATTGTCGCCTCATTTTCATTTGGATTTGAGATAGTAAGATTGCCGTTACTATTCGGAGTTATGAATTTCTTTGAATAAAAACTTCCTTCCTCTCCAATGAGGTATGTTTTACCATTCCCACCAGTAGTCACTATTAGATGGGCATCAACATCTGTCATAATTTCTAACAAACCATCTTCACTCAATGTAAGTTGTTTTTGCCATGAATTTGCAACTCCTACGCTTGAGGATTTTATGGCCAAATCTGTGTCTTCATTTTCTCCAATGGCCCACTGGATAAGCAAATCATCGTTGGCGAAAAGTTCGATTTTTGTCTCTCCAGCATATAGTGGAATGGCCCAATGTTGACCTTTACCTGTGGCGGGATTAATTTTTGTTGGTGTTACTAAAACTGAACCTGATTCACCTTTGGTTTGAATACCGCTAAGGTCGTGACTAGAGTATATCTTTTCTTCAGTACTCAATCTTAAAACATCTCCAATTGACAGTGAATACTGCTTATCTCCCTGCTCTATATTTACAGGCCCCAGTGGTATTGAAAGTCCATGTTTAGGTGTTACAAGAACCGTATCAGTTTGGTTGTTAGGAGTAAAGATAAATGGTCGATCAGGGCCTAGACGCAGATCATCAAAGCAAACTGCCTGTATGTTTCCTCCATTGTGGATAATGTCAATATCTCTGTCAAGGTCTAGAGAATCATCAATACGAAAGTAATCACCTTCATACCATGATGACGAGTACCACATACCGCCTCTTAATCGATCCCAATTTAACTCTCCATCCACTGGGATTATTTCAACTTCGGAAGAATCTCCAGGCAAGCCTGATTCGGATAACACTGTAACTTCGTGCCCTAGAACTTCCATTTGGGCTTGCATGTCATTCCTCTTCAATGATCCCTCAAGTTCTTGAATAACTGGCATTAGTGACAATAACATTAAGCTAATGATTGAAATTACACCACCAAATAACAACACAGTTGCTACTGCTGCACTTACTCCTTCCTCATCACGCTGACAGGAACTAGGGATCATTCGCTCACCTCCACAATCTCTAGGTCGACCTCAAGGTCAATCACTGAGTTACCCCCATCAACAGTGAGTCCGTCAATTCCGCTGGTTCTTTGCCAAGGGCTTATTCCTCTGTGTTGATCTAATGTTCCAGCGGCCCTATGAAGTGTGTAGTCTGTTAACCAGGTTTCGCTTAACTGTGGAGTAATGGTCGACCCCAGAGTTGATTCAAATCCAAATCTAAAATTCCATGCATCCCCTGTAAAAAGACTCAAAGGACCGGCTGAATTAAGATCAAAATTTGCTCTCCTACCATCTGGTAGGGCCCCCTCCGTGTTTACAGTTCTAAGAGACATACTAACACGAATAGTTCCGTCAAACAATTCTTCTATGTTTAAATCAGGTGGTGATGTTATTGACCAAGGTTCATTTGAATATTTATCATACCTCGCATCGTTTAGTAAAGCGATTTCGTGTTGTCCAGAATTAACTATTGTCTTAACCATCAAGCCCGATAAAGAAGCTTTTACATGTCTGTGTATTTCGTTACCATCTTTGTCATAAGCAGTGACGTAGTATGTGCCGCCGAGATTTAGTTGATGATTGATTGTTACTTGCGTATGAGATAAGTTGAAGTGAACAGTTTCTTGTTCGTTTTGCGTCCATATGAGAACCGATTTAGCTGTTTCATTTTCTGAATTCAACTCAAAGGCTGATTGATTCAAATAAGTTATCGTTATAGAGTCCTTGTTTGTCAAATCTGCTGATAATGTCCACTCTTCAGTGTTGAGTAGTGGTGATATAGAGCTAGTAATTGTTGAAATTGTAGTACGTAGTCCTGTGTTATTTCTTTCTCCAGATACTACATCAATTCTGTTGTCTAATCTTTCGGCTATCCCATCTGCATTTGACCATGCAGTGTTGTCTTGGAAATCATTAACGTATGGTGTAAGAAAGACAAATACACCTCCCATCATAGTTATCACCATAGCCAATAGCATAACCACACCGATAACCTCGCTTACAGCGAGAACATCATCGGACTTGGAATCAGACCTCACGTCTATTGCAAACCTACTCTCCCTCTTATGGTTTGACCAAATGTGACCTCGAAGACGGTCATCATCGCAGCGTTATGCCTTCTCGGGAAACTTTTTCTGGCTCCTCTTGGCCTATGTGATGAGTAAATTCTGGCCCATCCTGTAGTGATACTCTGATATCTCCTTCAAACACTTCGTCGATGTGGTATAGAACTGTTGATTCAGCTAAATGGGGTGCGTTATTTTTTTGCGAGAGGTGCGTGAGAACTACTGATCTTGTATTTTGGTTTACTACTTTGGATAGGAATTCCCCGGTTTGGTGATTGGATAAGTGTCCCCCTCTTCCTGAAATTCTTTCTTTTAATTTCATAGGATAAGGCCCATTCCATAAACGAGTGTTATCATAATTCGCTTCTACTGAGATATGTTGGCAACCAGATACATGATTAACCAATTCGTCAGTCCATGATCCCAAGTCCGTAAGCACAGCACCTCTCTCACCTCTGTGGCTTGCAATAAAGGCTACATTGTCTGCACCACTGTGTGGTACTGGAATTGGCAACAGTGCTAAATCATCTGCGAAATTTAAGGCTTCAAGGTTTTCAAATATCTTTACCTTGGCCAAATCCAAATTCAAAGCAGCTGCTGTTCTGTCGTTGCAAAAGACCGGGATATTCCACCGGCGTTGTGTAAGCGAGGCTCCACTGCCGTGATCAGTATGGTGGTGTGTTATCAATAGTGCATTTATGTCACTCACTTTCAATTCCATTCTAGCAAGACGTTTTTCTAATTCTCTGCCACTAAATCCTTGATCGATTAACAATTTCATGTCTCCACATTCTAACAAAGTTGCGTTGCCACGACTCCCCGTGCCAAGATGTGTAAACGACAATGACATATTCGACTATGCAATGGCAGCGCGTAAAGCACTTGAACCCACGGTTAAGAATCTCACAGGATGTAAGATTTGGAGTGTAAATTAATTAAATCGGGCAATTATTGGGTATGAACAATGCTCCATCACTCTATTAAGGCTGTTTTGTTGCATTGGATATTAACGGTCCCGAAATATCGTTAGGTGATTTGCTTGCGACGCTCTCAATCCACACTACTGCTTACAATATTGGTTGTTGCAGGATTATTTTTTGTGTCGCAATTACCTGCAATTTCAAACGTAGGAACAACGGACCCTAATTCTACTACAGGAGATAATCCACCACCAAACTCTGACAGAGATGGTGATAAAATTCCCGATATTTATGAAGATTTATACAGCGGTTGGGTAAATTTCACCACTTCAGATAATCGTCCAGTTTTCATGAAAGGTCTAAACAAAAGCGTTGCTGAAGATGCTTTCATTGATATCGACTTAGATGGCCTAAATGCGACTGAAGAATATTGCTGGCCTTATCCAGCAAACTGCACTGACCCAAGTTTTCCAAAAGGCAGGACAGGAATTGTCAATGAATCTGGTGAGAGATGGTACTTAGACCCAAGGATCTCAGATACTGATGGAGATGGACTACCGGATGGGTTTGAAGCTCACATGTGTGAAAAGCTGGGTGGATTCAATCAACTCGATTACATATTTGAATGTGAGAATTTCAACCCATTGAATGCTAGTGATTCAAACTATGACCCCGACGAGGATGGTTTCGACGTTAATCGGGATGGTTATATGACTGAAAGTGAATTATTGACAGCTTATGAGGAATATATTTACGGCGCTTCTTCAAACTGGACAAATGAGTTGGACGGGTTAAGGTGTTACTCACCAAATCCCGTCTCTTCGGTTTTGAATGATTGGCCCTTTATTAATTCTAACTCGACCCTTTTGCCGAATATACTCTCAGCATGCGCTAGAAATGGTACTGATGATATAATCGACGAGAATATCTGGCTTGGCACTAACCCCACTCAGGCCGATAGTGATAGGTATGCATACGACGGCGTGAAACATAGAAGGCTGTTCCCATCGAGTGGGGATGGGATAAGTGACGGATGGGAAATTCACTTCGGCTTGAATCCACTGAATAAGTCAGATGCATTACTCGATCTTGACAATGACGGCTGGGATGCTAATCGGGATGGAATTATTAGCGTTGACGTTGCACCCTCTGAAGAAGCATTATCAATAGGTGAACAACTATCAACATTAGAAGAATATCTTGTTCATCTGGATGATGAAAACGTCGTGAAATCCGGAATGCGCTCTGTTGAATTATCTTCTATTGAAGGGACATACACAGAATATCCCTTAACTGCTGAGTTAAGTGAAACATCTGGTGTTTCAATAATCAATCATGACATCAGAGTTATCGATGCTGATGCTGGCTTCTTGTGGGTTGGAACAAAGCTTGGCGTAACAGTCATTGACTTCGAAAATTCGATATCTACCGATTATCCTCTACCTCAAGGACATGATTTGAATGACATGATACTGTTGGAAGAACACGTAGTTCTTCTAACTGAATTAGGTGCGTGGATTGCAGAAAGGGATGCAGAATCAATCGATGATTCAGGAGATTGGACATATTTCCAAGGACGGTATACTGCTGGAGCCGTGCTACAAACTGACGGTTCCGACGATTATGTAATAGCCCTAGGACATGGCGGTTTTGGGTCGGTTTTCCAAATCAATCAACAAACAATCACACAATATGAGGTTGGAGATGGAATAGCAGACAACATGAATTTAGGTAACGCAACTGCCACCTCAATTACTCATGTTGATGTGTCTAATGGTGCACTAACACTATTTGTAGGGACTAATGTTGGCTTATTTTCAGTAGAAACTGCGTCTGCAAGAGATGCTTCAGTGCCAAATTGGCTGTTCTACTACTCACTTGAGCCAACTACCATATTATCCAATATTGATAATTTACGAACTATTGGGTCAGGAGGGGGAGGTAACCCTGCATCAGTCAACGCTATTTTGGCAGATGGACCATCAGGGGGCGAGTCACAAGTTTTGTGGATAGGAACCGAATCTGGTCTTCATAAATACGACCTGATATCTGGATTATTGGTTTATGGTGGCGACTACGAACATCAAGGTGGTGATGGAGTATCAGTAAACAAAGCAAACCAAATACACTCCCTACATTCAACTGGCAGCCAAATTATTGTTGGATCTGCATGGGGTATGTGGTCGATTAGTGGTGGTTATTCTGCGGTTTATGGGATGACAAATCAAGAGTGGGTCCCTGGATTAATTTCATCAATTTGTGTACATCCTGTTGCTGGTATTGATACTATATTTGTAGGAATTGCACCTGGTAGATTTTCTAATCTAGAACTTATGGACCCGATGGCAAATGATTCTGATGCGGATGGGATGCTTGATGGTTGGGAAGTAAGATATGGACTTGACCCAACAGATCCTTGGGATGCTTTGCTTGATGCAGATAATGATGGTGTAAATCTAGATTCGGACCCGCTCAATGAAAGGTTGTGGAGAAATCTAGACGAATTTAGATACACTGCTACAACCCCAGGTGGGTATAATGCCACCGATCCCAGAAATGTAGACACAGACAATGATGGTGTTGGAGATGGAGCAGAATACTTTGGATTGTTCCATGAGTTCACACCCCTAAATTGTCATTACACTAATCAATATGATTACATTCACATATGCGATGATGCTGCTGGATTATCAGCGAACGCAACTTACCTATCTTCCCTTGGAATTGATAGTTCAACGGATGCAACAAACTCAGACTCTGATGGCGATGGAATGCCAGATGGGTGGGAAATTGAAAATCGAAGATGGATAGGCTCGACGTTTACTGGCTCTAATAATTGGACTATGGACCCGATGGATCCAGACGATGCAAACTGGGATGCAGATGGAGACGGTCTGAGTAACCTCTGTGAATATCAGTGGACGCTTATCAGAGAGGCTGGAATTAATGGAGATTTGTTGGAAAGTCATTTTGAATCGGAAACCGAAGCTGCTCAATGGTTCAAATCTGATCCTAATAATGTAGATTCAGATGGTGATGGGTTGCCTGATGGCTGGGAAGCAAGAGGTGCTTGCACTTGGGATGTCACTAGAACTGGTATCAACCCACTCAATGGAAGCGATGCGTTTGAGAATCCTGATGGGGATGGTTATGATATCAATCACAACGGAATTATAGAAGAAAATGAGGCGTTCGTAAATTGGTTGGAATACCACATACGTGACGATTTATTTGATGGAAATAAAAGCCTTGATGGGGAAATTATTCCTGAAAACTTTTCAACAGATTTATTCAGAAATATCTCAGACTGGGCTGAACCTGAGGATAACTTTGGCGATGGGTTTTCTACTGGTGACCCAACAGATGCGGACACTGACTCTGATGGTATGCCAGATGGATGGGAGATTTGGTTTGCTAGATGGCATTTACTTGAATCTAGATGGTCTCTAAATCCACTGGATTCAAATGACAGATGGGATGATTCGGATGAAGATGGAATGAGTAATTGGGAAGAATACAACAGCATCGCGCCAGAATATTCGGAGACTAATAGCAACCGTTCCAGTCCTCAGTGGTATGTAACCACGGTTGGAACGGGTTTCACACTTCAGCAATGGTCGGGAATAACTAACACAGAATCATTTGGATCATTTATCAATTCTGATTTAGTCAACATTTCAGGTTTAACGACAGATCCAACAAATCCCGATACCGATAATGATGGATTCCTTGATGGTTTGGAACTAATGTTTACTGCTTGGAATGATACTGCGCAGACGTGGACATTGAACCCTCTAGTTCCCGGAGATGGAACATTTGACGCTGATAATGATGCGCTTACGGATGCGCAAGAATTCTCTCTTGCCAACTCGAATCCAGACAATGGTGAGCAACACCCGCTTGATGCGCCACTGATGCACATTGACGGCGACATAAACGATCCCACGCAAAAAGCTCAGAGGGTTTACACAATAATTCTGGACAAAGGGCAGAGGGGTAAGAGGCACTTGGAGGAATTCCAGATATGGCAATCATCCGGCGTTTCGAATACATTTATTTCAACATTGATGAGTATAACTGATCCGACAATTTCGGATACAGATGATGACGGAATGATCGATGGATACGAGTATTGGTTTACTAGTTGGGACTTAGAGAATAATCGTTGGTCAATGAATCCTTTAATCGATTCAGACCAATGGCTAGACAGTGACATGGACTCTGTTGATTGTGACAGAGATGGTAATATCTCCCTCGATGAACAATTTACAAATAAACGTGAATATGAATCTAGGGTTTACGGCAAATTTACTCAAAGGCTTAGCACAGGAACCGGCTTGATAGGATTTGGAGACGATGCAATTGATGCTTATGTTGAACAAGGAAATAGTGAATTGGAAGCTAGAAGAGCAATTTACAACACATTTGTTGGTAAAAACCAAAACTCAGCCTCGAGAATGGCCATGATTAATCAGGCTGATTCTAACACTTTCAATCGGACTTTATTCGGAATTAGCGACCCCACACACCCCGATTCTGACCAAGATGGAATTGATGATGGGTGGGAATTCTGCTATGCTGTGTATGGTCTTCCAGATCCAACCACGCAAAACCACTGGTCAACTAATCCTGTAAATCCATTTGATGTAGATTATGACCCTGATAGTGATGGCTGGTATGATAGAACATCCTTTGATTCTCCCGCAACCCAAGGAGAATGGGAAGATAGACAATTTACACCTTCAGGCGAAATAATACAAAGCGGCATTGGCAATTTGCCATTTACTAATCTGATGGAATATCTTAACGGAACGAGACCAGATTTGAATGATTCAGATAGTGATTCCGTCACATTCAATACGGTCATAACTTCTGGGCAGGTTTCTTCTCACACAAGGGATTACAACCTCTCAGACGGTAGAGAGGTTTTCAAGTATGGAACCAATCCAATGGATAACGATACTGACGGGGATATGCTACCTGACTGGTATGAATATAACAAGGGATGGAATGAGTCGAATGATAACTATTCTTCAAGAGTTTATGTTGAAGTTCAATGGATTGACACAGCAACAGGTGGTTCATGCACGTCTTCGACAATTTCCTGTCGCCCGCTATCACAAAACGGTGGCAATTTGTCTAGACCTTCTCTAGATTGGACTTGGGCAACATTCAATCCAACAGATCCACTAGATGCCAATGAAGATCCCGACCAAGATGGAAACTGGGACTGCTCTGCAACATGTGTTTATACTCCTTACACTAATTTCATGGAGTTCTATGCTATTGCAAATCCGAATCTTGCATCACCTGATTCAGTTAGACTTTCAGGAGAGACTTGGGGCGGTAGTCCAATAACTGAATGGTGGCAATTTAGAGCATTCACTCTTGGTCTAGGTGAGGATGATGAGGATTCAACAAATTACCTAGGAATGAATAGACAAAATATTGATGACAATAGTTATGCGTTGATAATTAACGATATGGACGATGATTTCTTAGCGCTTGATACCAGCGATGATATCGTAATGTGTTCTGGCGACTTAACTGACGAATGGGATTTATATTACTCAGGAAGCACAGGAAGATCTCCTGCAATAGACCTAGGTGAACACGAGTATGGGTGGTATTTACTCGATTTAGACGATGACCACATTGCAGAAGGAAGCGACCCGCTAA
>MDTD01063674.1_pt1 | contig 14225 bp, 10 predicted proteins | sample 811221 | NCBI WGS metagenome assembly MDTD01 (sample SAMN05326646, study PRJNA326480) | marine metagenome | isolation source: seawater | place: Pacific Ocean: South West | collected 2011
AGAATCGTTATAAACATGACCGAGGGTCAGAAAATCAACATCGAGACCCAAGGTCACATCATTGCCAAGGTCCGCTCGGATGAGAGACTCCTCGGCGGGTGCACTGGTCGTCGCCCAGGCCGAGGATGAAAGGGATACAAGAAGACAACCTAGTAAGATGAGCCGGCTCATAGGGCACCTCCTGTAAGCATAGGCTGACCTGTTCCAACGAGCACGTCGCTGCCTTTGAAAAAGTAGCGCCACCCTTTGACCTCTCGATCTGGTAGCCACGGTTCAATGTGGATGGTGTGCTTCCACCCAATCTTCTTGGTGGTTGGGTACCAGTAAAGGATTTGCCGTTCCTCGTCGTAGTAAGCAAAACCATCGGATACCCAGACGTAGAATCCGTCAGGATACTGGAGTTTTGGCACGAAGATCTCCGTGGCCGCATCCGTTTCATATCCCTCCATCACCAGATCATAGTGACGTTCTGGCTTAGGTACATTCGAGACCGGATCCCAGTAGTGGTACTGGCTATTAAAGTGCTGGCTGACCATCTTGCCTGAGGTTGCCCGTGCATACGTCCGAACGTAAGCAGGCCAACCACGAGCCTCGCCATCAGGTCCGATAATCGAGAAGTCCTCGTGATTCCACCATTCGCCATACTTGGCGTCGTTATTGGGTGCAAAGCACCACACCATGCTACCCAAATTGAATTCTTCAAACGCCTCATAGTAGGAGTTCAGAACGTGGGCGCTGATGGCGTAATCCGTTGCCATGGATTCCTCGATGCCGTTGAAGTTGAAGTAGGTACCGAACTCACCAAATACGACCGGGACATTGCCCAACCACGAAGGAGACATTTCCATGTGTTCTTCGATCTTTTCCGTCAGGTCACGGTAGAGCCACTCATCGAGTTTGAATTCCCGCGGCGGAGAGTTAATACCGACACGAGGGTAAATGTCCGGGTACCAGTGAGGAGCGAATACAAGCTGGTTGATTCCCTGCGGCTTCGTCAGAGGTAAGTCGAAGAACGCCTGAGGTCCGGTCAGCGTCCGAATACTGGTGGCGGCCTCAAACCAAATGACTGCATTTGGGTCCTCTTCCTGAATCGCCTGACCAACACGTTCATAGAACGGCAGCAGGAACTTAGCGTCGAAGCCCATGTTAAGATCGAGCAAGGGTCCTGTGTCGAGATCGTATAGCCCCCATCGTTTGAGGGTTTCAGGCTCGGTGTCAGGAGGCATGAGATTGAGGGCCACGATAAGGTCGGTGACCTTCTCACCCAGTTCGTTGCCAAGCAGCATGCTCACCGTATCTAGTAAGCTATCTGGACCGTCATAGTTGCCCGCGATCATGAGCATCAGGAAAATACCCACGGGCTCGTTCATGATGTCGTATCCAACGACGTTGTCGTGCTTCTTGATACGCTTCACGACCTCGAGCCATGCATTGGTGTAGGCGTCCTGCATGTACGTTTTAAGGTCGATCAGGTCGTCGGGGTTAGGCACTTCATCCCGACGCTTCGTCACGAGATCCGCAGGGTCGACACCAAGATTTGGGAAGACCTTGTCTCCAGCGAAAAGCGACGCAAAGCAGCGGTCGACATCGAGTGATAGGCCGCCATTGAGGAGCCAAGGAGTGATCGGAAGCATGTCGCTGGTCTCATCAACATCAAAATACCCTTCCGGTACCTTTTCCAGGAGCTCCTCCAGCCAAACCGGTAATGGCTGCCCCGGATTGAGAATCTCAAAGATGTCGTTGATGGTTGAGAATGCCGCTAGGTCTAGGTTGCCGTCCTCACCTCGAAGACCACCGACCATGCGAGGTATCCCCCAATGAGGAGAATCCATCTTCTTCTCTGGGAGACAGGTTTGTACAATCCAACGTGGCGCACCATGCCCACGGACCCAGTCCGTGTAGCCACCACCATCATTCTCGGTTTTGGTTCGAGGGAAGAGGGAGAGAATAATCTCGTCTAACGAGCCCTTCTCCGGTTTCTGAAGGTTGTCGGGATCTCCGTAGGTTGGATCTTCGGTGTAATAGGTCATCAAGTGTCGGCTGAAGATATCCTGGTGCATGTCTGCGAGGACATAGATTCCGTGGACCTTCGCTCTGTCGACCAACTGCTCGTAGTAATCGAGGTACTCGAGGTCGTAGCACTCGTCTGTATACTTTGGCAGTGTCTGACCATCCTTTTCATAGGTCTCAGGCCGGCCAGCGCAGGTCCCAGGTTTGAAGGGTTGAATGGACTCCCAGTTCGTGATCAAGCGAACTGAGTTGAATCCCAAATCGGCGAGTTTTCCGTACCACTTATCCGCTTCATCCAACGGGAATGGGCTATCGAGATAAGAGACAACGCGCTCTGGAATGCAATCCGCAGGCATAGGTACAGTCGTCTTACACTCAGCTCTCTTGGCGGCATCCGTCGGTAGCGGATAGAGCGATGGGAACTCTTCGCTGGGGGGTGCCTTATGCGAACCCGAGACATTAATACCGCGGAAATGCACATAACGGTCATGTGCGTCGCGAATATGGGGCAACTGATGCGTAACAATATTGCCATCGACGCCCACCGTTTCCACCGACTTGATGTGCACCCGAGACAGGGATTGAGTACGCATCTCCTGAAACTTGGGTGCGTCATTGCTCGAGCAACCAGCGAGTGCGATCACCCCTGCTAGACACCCAAACCACCATTGAACTCGATTCATACCTTTCTCCACGTTCTATACTCGTTCGTTCACCAAGCCAGCACCGGCACTGGGCTGACATACAAATATCTGTGCTCGGTTCCCCGTAGCCTCTGTGTAGGAAGCCTTCACGGTCTCCTCAACGCGGGGTACGAGTTCACTGGGTATCAGCGCCACAACGCAACCACCGAAACCGCCCCCAGTCATCCTTACGCCGCCTCTATCTCCAACGACACCACCAACCATCTCCACTAAGGCGTCGATAGCGGGAACCGTCACCTCGAAATCGTCGCGAAGCGATGCATGTGAAGCAGCCATTAGCCGCCCCATCTGCTCGAGGTCCCCGGCACGTAATGCAACGGCCGCGTCCTCTGTACGTTTATTCTCCGACACAACGTGTCGGGCGCGACGGAAAATGATCGGATCCCAAGCATGCCGCTGTGCTTCGACATCTTGAAGTGTCGCATCCCGAAGCGCGTTCATACCAAGAAGCCGTGACGCCTCTTCGCATTGCTCTCGCCGCTCGTTGTATTCGGAGCCAACAAGCTGACGCTCGACACCAGAATCGATAATCACCACCGATACACCTTGCGGCACGCTGACGGCACTGGTCTCAAGGGAGCGGCAGTCAATGAGTAGCGCATGCCCTTCGGCACCGGCTGAGGAGATCAGCTGATCCATAATGCCACACTTACAGCCGACGTAATCGTTCTCTGCGGCTTGTCCAATCAGGGCCAATTCAGTTGGTGATAAGGACAGGTCACTCATGTGGGACAATGCTGTGCCTACCGCAACCTCTAGGGAGGCTGATGAACTCAGGCCAACTCCGCGCGGAACATTTCCAGCGATCACCAAGTCGGCCCCGTTCAAGTTATGTCCCCGGGTACACATCACTTGAACAACACCCCTTACATAGTTGGACCATAACGCCTTGGTCTCCTGAGGTATTGCATCGCTGATTTGAAAGGAGGACTCGTCCTCTTGCAGGTCCGCCGCTATCACCTTAATCGTGCTATCCGTTCTGGGTGATGCCGCAATGACCGTCGCAACATCGATGGCAGTCGGAAGTACGAAACCATCATTGTAGTCCGTATGCTCGCCGATCAGATTCACGCGACCTGGCGCCTGAAAAAGAAAGGACGCCTCCTTACCAAAGCGGCGTTTGAACACCGCAGATGCACGCTCGATTGGATTCATGCACTTCTCCCACTGAGATAATGCACTTCAGAACACGCGCGAAGGCGTTCAACAGCCTGCTCGGGCGTGAGATCCCTCTGGCTTTCACCCAGCATCTCAAATCCGACCATGAATTTTTTCACAGTCGCGGACCGTAGAAGTGGTGGATAGAAACAGCCATGCAGCTGCCATGCATCCGTCGCGGCTTCAGGGCCAAAAGGCGCACCGTGCCATCCGAAGGAGTATGGAAACGACGTCTCGAAAAGGTTGTCGTACCGTGTGAGAAGTCGCTTCAGAACATCGGCCAAGGCACGCTGTTCGCTCGCCCGTAGATCGGTGATGCGCGGCCGATGGGCTCGAGGTAGGACCATGGTCTCGAAAGGCCACGCTGCCCAGTAAGGCACCACAGCCATCCATTCGTCATTCTCGACGACGATGCGCTCATTCGCGCGAGCTTCCTTCCCCACATAATCGACTAAAAGAGGTCGACCATGCTTCGAAAAATACGCGCGCTGATGAGCGTCTTTTCGCGCAACCTCGGAGGGGAGTGCATCGAGGGCCCAAATCTGTCCGTGGGGATGAGGATTCGAACACCCCATCGTTGCTCCCTTATTCTCGAATACCTGCACCCATTGGTAGGTTTCCCCTAATTCGGCCGTCTGCTCCATCCACGTCTGAACGATCTTTTCGATCGCCTCTAAGGGGAGTTCGGGCAACGTCATGCTGTGGTCGGGGGAGAAGCAAATCACCCGACATGTGCCGCTTACAGGTGATGACTGCATAAGTTCATCGTCCGAACGCAAACCGAGTCCGTCAGGTAAAATCGCAGGAAAATCGTTCGTGAAAACCCACGTGCCATCGTAATCCGCGTTCTTCTTGCCATTCTTGCGAACGTTTCCGGGGCATAGATAGCACTCGGGGTCGTAAGTCACCTTCGCCACAGGCGCAGGCGTTTCCTGAGCGCCTTGCCAAGGTCGCAACATGCGATGAGGCGACACCAAGACCCAGTCTCCGGTCAGTGGATTCCTTCGCCGATGGGGATGATGTGCAGGATTCTCAATCATCGGGTAATCCCTCCGGATTCTGCGACTGCCAACGCCACGTATCGGCGGTCATCGCTGCGAGATCGAGTTCTGCTTTCCAGTTGAGCTTTCTATGGGCCTTCGACGCATCGGCATAGCATGTCGCCACATCACCGGGGCGACGCTCAACGAGTTCGTAAGGAATCGGGCGCTCGCATGCGTCCTCAAAGGCTGCACGCATTTCTAGAACGCTTACTCCTGTCCCAGTTCCCAGGTTGTACGTATGCACGCCGGAGTCGTTGGTGTGCGTATCCAGAGCCGCGAGATGTCCGGCCGCGAGATCGACCACATGAATGTAGTCCCGCACACCGGTTCCGTCGGTCGTGTCGTAATCGGATCCAAAGACGCGTAACTTCTCCAGCTTCCCCACCGCCACCTGAGCAATGTAGGGGACCAGGTTGTTGGGTATCCCTTTGGGGTCCTCACCGATGCGACCGCTAGCATGAGCCCCAACCGGATTAAAGTATCGTAGCAGCGTGATCGAAAACTCGGGATGGGCTCTTTGTACATCTCCCAAGATCTGCTCGATCATCAGCTTTGTTTGGCCATATGGATTTGTCGCAGACAGTGGAGCCGTCTCCGTGATGGGAACGATCTCAGGTACACCGTAGACGGTCGCGGACGAGCTGAAGATAAGATTCAGGACGCCGTACTTGATCATGATTTCGAGGAGGCGGAGCGTACCCACTACGTTATTTTCGTAATACTCGAGGGGCAACCGAACCGATTCTCCGACCGCTTTGAGGCCCGCAAAATGAATCACACTGTCGATGGTCCCGGTCTGAAATATGCGCTCGAGCGCTTCGACATCACGCAGATCAACAGGATGTAGCTCGACAGACGCACCTGCGATCTCGCAGACACGCTGAATGCTGGCGCGTTTACTGTTGCTGAAATTATCGACTACAACGACGTCATGGCCAGCCTCAAGGAGCTGAACACACGTGTGACTCCCGATATAACCAGCTCCACCCGTGACCAAGACTCTCATGCCCTATCTACCGCTTTCCATGATGTGTTCACTTCTGCCCTTTCCGCGTCTCTACCCGAAAAGTCTTCCGCGATTAGCCACATACGTCCCCGAAGGGGGCAATATAGGCCGCCAAACCAGCACGTGCAAGCAGATCAGGCAGCCATCTAGGCCAGGTTTTAACCTTGATACAGAAGACTAACGCCAAAGTCCGTTGCTGGACCCTGGAAATCTATGTTTGTTCTCCCCGAAGAGGCCTCATTCCAGACCGCTATCGAGCCTTCTAGTCGTACCGCATTATCTCAAACATGCGGGTGAAAACATGAGTGTTACGACCTCCAAGAAAATGCTCTTGACGCCGAACGAGGGACACGCTAGCACACCAAAAGTTGAATGTTCAACCTTTAACTTTTGACAGGGACATACCATGCCTTTCACCACCAAGATGACCGCACGAATTCTGACGAATGCGTTGCTTACACTGACTCTGGCCTTTGGATTAGGCTGCGCCGATTCTGGGACAACAAATTCCCAACCTACAACGAACCCGAGTACTCAGCCGAATGCGCTGGCCTTCGATCGAACGGTCATGGACGGTAACGCCAATGGACCGGCATTTGTGACGGTGGATGACCTCAATGGTGACGGAAAGTACGACCTTATCGTTTCCAAGTTCGGCCAAGTCGATATGGCAACCTTCACCATTCCAAACGGTGAAGTAACAGCCTACCTACAGGGTGATAGCCTCACTGACTGGACGACCCTCGACATTGTCACGGAAGAAGACGGCATCATTTGGCCCAACGATGTGACGCTCTATGACATCGATAGTGACGGGGACTTGGACGCGGTTGTGCCGGGCGGCTTCCTCGCATGCGCCTTCATACCAGGTGGATCGCCCTGCGGCAGTCTGCAATGGTTCGAGAACACCGGGAACGCTTTCGTACGGCATACAATCGTTGAATTGGGCGCAGAGCTTTTCTTTCACGTTGGAATCTTCGAGGACATTGACGGGGACGGAATCAAGGACCTCCTAACAGTGGGTGAACAACGCCCAGCTCCAGGAATGGGAGAAGACCGAGCCGTCACAATGTGGTTCAAGGGCAATACGTCAGAGCTACGTTTCGAAACCGAAGCACGCATCATTGGGAACGGCATGGGTAGCCTTCCGACCCTTATCGACCTTGATGGCGACGGCGACCTCGACATCGCAAGCGCTGAATTCTTCGCCGGATTCGGCGCGTCAATGGCGTGGTTTGAACGTGTCGAAGAGCCAAGTGATGCCAATCCAGCTGGACTATGGGAGCGCCATGTCATCGATGATCAAGTTGGGCCCTCCATTCAAATGACCTTTATTCCGAACTTCGTTGGGGATGGAAAGCTCATGGCGGTCTTATCGAATCACACGAATACAGCAAAGAGCCCAGCGGACCCCTGGGAATCTGCTATCTACATGTACGAAGTGCCGAGCAACCCCAAGCAGACTTGGAAGCGCACTAAGATTTCGGAAGGAATCGTTTCGGTGGCAGGCCTTCCTACGGCGCCTCAAGCAGCACCTGGGATTTTCGGACACGGAGACGCGGACGGTGATGGAGATATCGACCTGATCGTATCCGGTGATGGCGATCCCAATGTGTACCTCATTGAGCAGACAGCGCCTGGTGAATTCAAGACGATGATTTTCGACCAAGAGGTCGCTCAGGCTGGCGGTATGAAGATCAAGGACCTGAACGGCGACGGTGTCGCAGAAATCGTGACCACAGGGTACGAAAATAACGGTCTGTACCTTTTCACTCAGAACGACAACGGCGCACACCCTCTCGCCGCGGTGGGCGAACCGATCACGACGCCTACTCTTCCCGAGATTAACGACGACGAAATCGTCGTTCGAGTGAGCTACAAAGGCCAGGAAAAAGGAAACCTGATTCTGAGCCTCTTTGCAGGCAATGAACCAACGGGTGCGCCGATAGCCTTCACGCAAATGGCTGATGCCACATTCCCCGCTGACCTCAAGCTCGAAGACGTCGCACCTGGAAATTACACGGCGATCGTCATGCTGGATGTTGCTCCGTACAACATCATGCAACCAGGTGCTGAAGACATTACAACAACGATTCCAGTCACGGCTCCCTACAACCTGGTTCCCTTGGAAGTGGAGCTTGGCGCTCCGACCAAACCAGCTGAGCCTGGAAACACGCCCGGCAAACCAGGAGATGTCGAGGTGACAGTTAACTACGCAGGCCCGGAAACAGGCGACGTTATCCTTGCACTCTTCACCTCTCTGCCTCCAGCCGGGCCTCCTGCAAAGTATCTCAAAGTACCAGCAGTGACATCCTTCCCAACGACAGCACTTCTTGAGGGAGTTCCTGAAGGCACCTACCAATTGGCGGTATACTTAGATCTTGCGCCCTTCAACCCAGCCATGTGGGGAGACGAAGACGCTGTCGCTGAGACCGATGCGTTTACCGTCGGCGCAGCGCCAGTAACGTTGGACGTAACCCTAACCAAATAACTATTCTGGGCATGATACGGCGAAAAATAGGTCGTGGAGGTACTTTGAAGAACATCGGTTTCATCGCTTTCATCTGCCTTTCCATAGCCAACATATCCGCGTGCAGCGAGGTTGGTGTGGAGGCCGACTTGCCGGATGCGAGCACGGCCGTCGATGGTGTCCTTGAGGAGGTGGAGGCATCTCCGCCCCCCGAGGCACCTGCCTGCGACCCATCCTTGCGGCCGATCGTGTTCGTACACGGGTTCCTGGCGTCCGGAGACACATGGTCGCAACACGCCAAGCGTTTCATGGCAAACGGCTATTGTACGACCCATCTCCGACCCTTCGATTGGAATACCTTAGACCAGTCAACCGATTGGTCTGCCAACCTGGATAGTTTCATCGATGATGCGCTGGCGAAGACTTCTGCAACTCATGTCGACCTGGTGGGACACTCGGCAGGAGCTGGCCTGACGTATGCGTACCTTCAAGATGATCTTCGGGCCTTGAAAGTGAATCGATATGTTTACGCAGGCGCCGGCCCCCAAGAGAAAGCTGGTGGTTCAAGCGGCTCAGTTCCGACACTTTACCTTTGGTCTACTGGCGACTTGGTCATGCGGGAAACAGGTGAGATGCCCGGTGCAGACACCGTCACTCTCAATGAGGAAGACCATTACTCCGTCGTATCCAGTGCAAACTCGTTTGTCGCGATATACAAGCATCTTCATCAAGGGACAGAACCAGCCACAACGGACGCACTCACTGGCTACCAAATCGAATCCAGTGGAAAAGCCCTCGCCTTCGCCGAAAACACACCGACGCCTGGCGACATCGTCATCAATACGCTCGACATAACAACGGGCGAGCGGAGCACCGACCACTCGCCAATCACGATCCAATCGGACGATCAAGGTCAGTGGGGCCCTGTGGTGTTGCCTAGTGGCGCCCCAATTCACTACCGAATTACACCGAAGGATGGCAGTCGCTCCGTGAATTATTTCCGAGAGTCGATGACATCCACGGATCCAATGGTCTACATCCGCACCCTCCCAAGCGACGATGGTCTCGCTGGAATCTTGCTGAGCGGCCTGCCCTTTAACGATGATCAGAGCATCGTTGTTATCTTCTCGGCAAGCCGAGCCCTCGATGCGACGACTGACTCACTGACCGTCAATGGGTTTGAGGTTCTAAACGATGAGACGGCCTCGCCCTCCAACACCACCATCGCACTCTTCCTCTACGACCAGGACGACGATGGAGAATCAAGCCTCGAGCCCAACGAGCTCTTCGCAAGTTTCCCTTTCCTCGCGGGAATGGACATGGCCATAGATGCCAACGCTGGTGTCATCCCCATTAAACTCAATGACCGCGTGCTCAATGTTCCCGCCCTACCCTCAGACTCAGACGGCGTGACAGTGGTGGTATTCGACTAGATCGTATTTACGTCGTTCTGGCTCGCAGAAGAAAAACCCCAGCTTGCGTCCTCCGAACAAAGAGGCAGCCCATTCGACGGACGCACCCCGTTTGACGGAGTGGTTACCCTTGAAATCAAATTAATAGTTGAAAGTTGCGCTTTCAACTATTATGAATGGTTCGCGTTCGGGAGATTTCCCCTCGAACTGCCTCTCCCTTTATGAGCAACCAGGAGACTCCTGATGGCACAGATGGAAACTTGTTTCGAAACCGTATGCGACATTTTGCGGGAATGCTGCGGCGTCAATGATGACGTTGTTCTACGCCCTGAGCTATCTCTTCAGGGTGACCTGGCGCTCGACAGTATCGGTCTGTTGAACCTCGTTACCGAGTTGGAAGAGGAATACGACTTTCGCCTCGACGAGCCACTTGAGAATCCACCACAAACTCTTAGTGAAATCGTGGACATGGTACTGGCTCGAACCGGAGGTTCCTCCCATGCCTGAGACACTGATCGATGCACTCGTGGAAGCAGCGGAAGTGCGCGGGCTCGGTGTCACCTTTTGGGATAAGCCGGGGAAATCCGAACACCTACCGTATTCGACTATCCTAGAAGATGCTCTGAGGGTCGCCTATGGGCTGCGGGAAAAGGGACTCGTACCTGGAGAGCGTGTCGCGATCATTCTGCCTACTGGACCTGATTTTTATCGGTCCTTTTATGGGGTTCTCCTCGCTGGCGGCGTGCCGACGGCGCTTTACCCTCCTCTGCGACTAGGACGCGTTGAAGAATGGAAGGAACGTACAACTCGGATGCTTGTTAATGCCGAAGCAGTCGGCTTGATCACATCCAACACATTGATGGGTATGTGCGGAACGCCTGTCACAAGGGCCAATCCTAGACTAGTAATCCTCAACACGAGCACGCTTGCCAAACGAGATCAAACGTATGGGTCCGTGGAAATCCACCGCGAAGATCTCGCAGCGGTTCAGTTTAGTTCTGGTTCCACGGGTAACCCCAAGGCTGTCGCACTGACTCATGGAAACATGCTCTCCAACGCGCGGGCCATTGTCGATTCTCTGCCTGGCGACTGGAACACTCATAGTTGCGTAAGTTGGCTCCCGCTCTACCACGACATGGGACTTATCGGCTGTATGATCTCCGCAATGGTTGCCAAATGTCCGCTCACGTTACTGCGCCCTGAGCGATTTGTGGCGCGACCGCATTTATGGCTTCAAGCAATCAGCGAGACAAAGGCCACCATATCCGTGGCTCCCAACTTCGCTTTTGGCCTAGCGACAAATCGTATCAAGGACAGGGACTTGGTCGATGTAGACCTGTCCACTTGGCAAATAGCACTCTGCGGTGCAGAACCAGTTCACCGAAGCACGCTGGAGAATTTCGCCGAACGTTTCAGTGCCATTGGTTTTGAGGAGCGTGCCCTTACTCCCGTATACGGACTCGCGGAGGCCACCCTCGCAGTGACCTTCTCTTCCCCGGATGAGCCACCTGTCTGGAAACGCTTTGATTCCGATGCGCTCGTCGAAGAAGGCTGCGCCAAGCCAATGGCGAATGGACGTGACCTCGCGTCCGTCGGCAAGCCACTTCCAGGTGTAAGCGTCTCGATGCGCTCGGCGACTGGACACGAACTTCCGGAAGGACGCGTTGGTAATGTGTGGGTCAAGGGCCCCGGCATTATGAAGGGCTATCTTGATTGTCCCGAGGCCAATGCTGAAATCTTCGACACCGATGGTTGGCTTAATACAGGCGATACGGGTTTTCTTTTTGAAGGCGAGCTATTTTTATGCGGCCGAACAAAAGACCTCATCATCATTAACGGCCGTAACCATGACCCGGCACTGGTCGAGGACTCGCTTCATGGACTTGCTGGACTCCGGGCAGGCTGCGTTAGTGCGTTTGCACTTACCGATAGCGAGTCAGGAACCGAGGGACTAGGACTCGTGGCCGAAACACGAGTCGAAGATCCGGGGGCACGACAAGAGCTTGAATGTGACATTATAGCGCGCGTTCAGGAATCTACCGGACTACGCGTCAGCTACCTTGAACTCACGAGTCCCGGGACGCTACCCAGAACTTCCTCGGGCAAGATTCGCCGACAGGAAACACGTAAACGTGTACTTGCCGGTTGCCTATCTGCGCCCAAGTCGGTCGGTCGAGGAACCTTCCTAAAAGAAACATTGCGAGGCCTTTGGAGCCAAGCTACCGCGACGCTTCCAAAGAAGCGTTCAGCTTAACCGCAAACCAGAACCATCACTTCAATCAACCTGTGGGGCTAACATGACCTTGAATAATACGTGGACTAAACCTGCGAAGGAACGAAAAGCTCAGGCCGTGAAAGATGTTGAGCGCGAGCTCATCAAGATGGCCGAGCTTGCCCGACGGAGCGGTGTGCCCGCAGCGACTATCAAGCACTACATCCGAGAGGAACTCCTTCCGGAACCAGCAGTTAGAACCAGCCCCAACATGGCATATTACGACGCATCGCTCGTGCCACGAATCAAGACAATCAAGCGTCTTCAGCGCAGCCAATATCTACCCCTCAAAGTGATCAAGGAGATACTGGAAAAGCAGGGCGTCAACGAGGGTGACAAGAAATTCGCCGATGCTCTGCATCAGGCCCATGCAAATCAGGATTCAGACCGAACTCTTGATTATCGGTCGATTATCGCAGCCGGCTTACCTGCTGAAGATCTCGAAGATCTTGAGTGGATGGGCTACGTGCAACCCAAGGGTCAAGACGATAGCCGTGTATACGGCGGCCAAGACGTCGCGCTTATCGAGGTACTTCATCAAGCACGAGTCGCCGGACTAAGCTCACAAGTATTCCCCGTGCAACTGGTTAAACTCTACCTAGAAGCACTTCGGCCACTGGTTCGGTTCGAGCTCCAGCTCTTCCGCCAGGGCGTATTGCCGAAAGCTCCCGAAAACATCGAGGACTTAGCTGGCACCGCCGCCAATGTGAGCGAAACGCTGGTGACGATTCTACGACGCCGACTGATTCTACCAACCCTCACGCAACTTCTCACCGAAGAGAACGCAAGCGGATCGGACGTTTAGGCCCTACTCCAGGCATGATGAGGTCGACGCATCTTCACACTCGGAACCCAAGTGTTCCAAGATGTACTGCGCTCCCCTCTCGAACGCATCGGACGTCTGCTGCACAACGAATTTTTCAATTGAGCCCCCGATTAAAGGGGCTCGGACCGTGAAGGTCCCGTCTATCTTTCGTAAACAGCGCCCATCTCCGACATCGGTGATCTGGTAGGTGCCGCTTATGTCAGATCGAGCAGCGCCAACACTTGGATGGATACTCCAACGATGGGAGCGCCCCTCGTGATTCCAAGCGCGCTCCTCGACCCATTCCATCGTTTTCCCAACCGTCTTTTTCATGAATGTGGGCATGTTTCTGCGGGGTCGAAAGCGGTACGACGCCGTGAATCCGACGGCGGTATCTTCACGGCTTAGCACCTCTGTATCGACCTCTATGGCGTCCAGAAGACCTCCGTCAAAGACAGGATCGGAGACGAGCGCGTAGAGCTCGTCGGCCGTGCATGGGAAGAAATGCTCGAGATGAAGTGAGGTTGTCAACGCATCGCCCTTTCGGTGGTCCAGGTATCAAAAATTCTGTGCCTCCAGAGAGTACGAAGCTCAGCCCCGAAGCTCAAGCGACCAATTCGCACGATCCGACCGCGCCTCCCCGCGCGCTGATCACCGTACACGGCCCGAGATTCCGACCGACACGCTAAGCCTTTTATACCAATAATTTCGGACACTTGAGACCATCTTCAAAAAAGAACGAACAAAACGCCCAACAAACACTTGACCTGCATCAAAAATTCGCGCAAAACGCCCACCAAAGTTGGAAGTTAAACCTTTAACTTTTTTTCACAAGTGGCCAAGCCGGTCACAAAACTCACCCCAAAAAAATTCACCAAAAGCAAGGATGCATCGCCAGGGGTCAACTCCGAATGACCATCTCAGACCGGATCGGTCGGTTTGAGCGAATCGCCAGGAAGAAAGGCGCGATGCCGAATGGAGAACACGATGAAAAACGAACTCAACATGGATCACATTGAAGGACTTCGACGAATTGAGTCCTTTGTACCGGACGAGATGAACGAACTTTGTTTGGAACTGACGCATGCGGTCTATCCCCATGATGAGATCTACGGGCCCACCTGCACGGTTCATGAGTACATCAACTGTCCCCCAGACGACGTTTATGAATACCTTGCGAATCTCTACAGCCTGGAAGAATGGACATGGAGTACTCGCAACTTCTCGGCACCTGACGCCAATGGCGTCTGCGTCGGCGTAGACGCACTTGCCGATTACACAAAAATTTTCTGCCGGGTTGAGGCCAATGCGGTAGCGCGAACTGTCGATTACCACTGCGCCTGGG
>MDTD01078165.1_pt1 | contig 14224 bp, 14 predicted proteins | sample 811221 | NCBI WGS metagenome assembly MDTD01 (sample SAMN05326646, study PRJNA326480) | marine metagenome | isolation source: seawater | place: Pacific Ocean: South West | collected 2011
AGAAATGTAATGCATGATCATAGACTGCATCACTATGTTGCTGTTTATTACTTGCAAGGTGAAGACACAGGTGATATTACATGGCACAATCCTATGAATGTTACAGAAAGTTGTCATCCACATGCACCTTTTATGAACAAATTTGCATATGAACCGGAAGATGGTGATTTAATTGTATGGCCCGCTTGGATGCCACATGAAACTGCTACAAATAAAAGTAACCAGCAGAGAATAAACATGGCATTTAATATTAGATTTCAAACACCGAGACATATAAGTTGAAGATAGAATTTTTTTGTACATATCCAGGTGTGTTTGATACATGGCCAATAGAACCTATTGGCAAAGCTATACCTAATTGGGTAAGAACAGCTAGAGAAGATTATGTATCAAACAAGTCAGCAGACAACCATTCATCACATATTTTTAGATGTAACGGTATTGGTGAACTATACAAACAAGGATATGTAGTAAGAGCTTGGCATGACTTTACAGTACAAGCGACTAGAGAACAATTAAAACTACAAGCACCAACTGAACATCTTAATAAATTAGGTATAAGCATTCAACATGCCGATACCGTTTCAAAATTTTTACCACATAGATTAGGTAGTTGTAAAAGTATTATCAAGTGTAATACGCCTTGGCATTTAATTGCTCCTTGTAAGTTTTTAATGTTACCAGTTGCATACAGTGATAATGTTGATTTTGAAGCATGTATAGGCATACTCGATCCTAGTGTTAGTACAGAAATAAATGTGCAGTTGTATTGGAATCGATTTGGGGATATTAGCAAAGTTAAAGCAGGCACACCTTTGTGTCATTTGATTCCTATAACTGAACAAACATGCGAACTAATTGTAAGAGAGAAAAATGAAAACGACACACGTTGGTTAGAAAAACGTCATTACATATGGGAGAGTAACTTTGTATATAACATACAAAAAATGAAAGAACTATACAGGAAATTTTGGAAATGATAGAATATATTGAACTAGCACTCAAAGGACAAGTATATTTGTTCTTAATAATATTTGTAATGATGATTGCGGGTATGGTAAAAGAACATGGATTGTTCCGTGATGCTTTTAACTTTTTAGCACACAATATAAAAAGCAAAAGAGCAGTAGTAGCATTGGTTAGTGCTATTATGGGTTTACTACCAATTAAAGGCAGAGTAACTGTAAGTGCTGGTTTGCTAGAATCACTTGCACCAGACCGAGGTTGTTGTGGCAGAGAAAAGTTTGGCCCGATTGATTATGTAAGCACACATCATTACTATTTTTGGTCACCTTTAGAAAAAACTGTAATACTTCCAATGGCGGCATTTGGATTGACATATGCACAATGGATCGGTATTATATGGCCCTTGTTGGCTATAACTATTATTTTTATTTTAGCATACCTAATTTTTGGTGTAAAAGAAACTGATGTTGAACTTAAGGATATCGGTGAAGAAGTTAAAGTAAGTAGGATTACTAGATACTTGTTGCCTTATATTTTTGGTGTAGCCGCGATTATATATGGCATAGACTTTTTATGGGCTTTTGGTTCGCTTACAGTATATTACATGGTTGTAACAAAAACATTTGACATACCAAAACTTTTCAGTTATGTTGATTGGAAAATTATCATTTGGGTTGCAGTAATTATATTCGCCGCCAATCTAGCAAGACAAAATACAGATGCCATTAAAACTTTCCTAAGTGACACAGGTATGGATATCAACACTTGGACAGGTTTTTTATATCTTACTGCAATCAGTTTTGCAGGTAGTTTTGCACTAGGCAGTAGCAGTAGGTTTGGTGCATTGATGATAATAATGACCAGCATCTATGGCATACAGTACCTACCTTGGTTTTTTGCAATAGACTTTGTAGGATATCTGATTAGTCCCATGCATAAATGTGTCACTATCGGAATGTTATACTTTGGGACTAAACTTAGATATTATATTACAATATTGGGTATGTGGGGTGGATTAGTAATAGCTACTGCGGCATTAACACTTTAAAAGTCATCTAACCAATTGGGTAAATCTAGTTTATCTTTTTGCCTTTCATAGATGGTTGTTATTTTATCAACCATTTCAGATCTGCCTAGTATTAATTTTGCACCTCGATGTAATGGCTTGGGCCAACAGTTTAAGTTAGTCCAGCAATAACCTGCACTTTCGTGATTACATTGCGGAATAAATTCTTCAAACACTGTTACACAAAAAGTATTATATGTAAACTTTTTATCTTCACTAACAAACTCATTTAGCGGATAAACTTTTTCTACATCAGGTAATGGTCCTAATTCTTCCTTGCATTCACGTAATAGTGTTTCAATAGGACGTTCTTTTTTTTGACTTTTTCCACCCCAAAAACTCCAAGTCAATGGATGGCTTGATTTTTTACTTCTTTGTTGTAGCATAATTCTGCCTGTGTCTAAGGCAAGAAAACAGCAACCGCTTGCTTTAATCATTAGAGATATACACGCCAAAATCCTGGATTATAAGTTCCTTCAAAACTGTTTATCCATTCAGTGCCTGTCCATTTTAAACTGTCTTGTGTTTGTGTATTTGTAATATAATGAATGTTATCGTTTGCACTACTGTCAAAACTTAAATCCCAAACATTTGTACTAGAATTGTATTGTATGATGTCATTTTTCTTTGCAGTACTGTTTAACCAACCACTACCACCTGCAACATCATTTAGTATTAGATATCTTTGACCATTTGCAACAGCAGGTATTGTTCCATCTCCTGGAACATTTGATTGAGGATCAATAACTGCATCTACTGTACCTTGAGTATTAGAAGGTTTTGTTGCTGAATCAATAGTAATATCTAAAATATTAACATTTCCGGTATTAACTTTTATTGTACCTATCACATCACCTGTGGTCACACTAGGATCTGTTGTTTGTTTTAATCTTAATTGACTTACATCATCTCTGAATTCACCAAATCCTCTGAGTGTAGTTTGCCAATTTAAAATATTTCCTTCACTGTCCAGATTAGTTCCACTTTCACTGAGTAACTGTGCAGTTGCATTACCGCTAGAGTCAACTTCAAATTTCATTTTTAGAGCATCTAATGTAACAACTTTAAAACTGGTAAACAGTGGAGTATAATCATTGCCTAAACGTAATGCACTTAAAGCATTAGCATCAACATCTTCAATATTATCAATGATTGTATGTATAACACTGTTTTTAATTACTTTAGCTGGAGGATTAATAAGCACAGGCATTGTAAATGTCATTGTGCTAATATCAATAATATCATCTACACCACTTGGTATTGCTCTCATACTCCAAGTACTAGAAATAAGTTCAACATAACTTAGCGTACTCCAATCCATTGCATTGTTACTGGTATGAATGTTAAGTGTAGGATTGAACAATACTAGTATTTGTTCTAGCATTTGTAATTTTTGTTCAGTATTCGAAGTCCATAAATCAGTTTGCATAGTCAACATGTAAGGCACAGGTTGATGTCTTTGTATACTGTATGCATTGCCAACTTCATTTTCATATGTATTTGTAGTTTCATTATATTTCTTTTCGTATACAGGAACAGTTTCTTCAAATTGCGGAAATGTTCTCATATTAGGAGCAGGTTCTAGACCTGTTACATGACAACTTATAAATGGAGTTGTTTGCAACATATTTTCTGAATTCTCTCTTACTATGTGTGCCGCCATTCTACTTACATCACCATAACGCACAGGAACTGTCTGATAAACTATATTTCCTTCAGCGTCTACATTCATAGCAACTTGGAAGCCTGCAAATATTCTTATGAATTGTTGGATATATCTACGTAATTGTTTATCGTAAAAATAAGGAACCGCCGTTAGTTTTGATGTTTCATATGCCATTAGCTGTTATCCGGTTTTGGTTTAATCACTTCACTCAGTGGAGTCTTTTCATTAAATTCTCGGTCTTCAATCACAGTAGTTCTGTTGTTATTAATATAATCACTAGCATTGTATGTTTTATCTGTCCAGGTTTGATCTGTTATATTATCATACAATCTATGCCATCTATTTCCTCTTCTTACAAACAGCCTATTAGGATTGAAGTCACTTCTAATAAAGTAGTCTCCTTGATTAGCATCAGTAGGAAATTGATCTCCACTGGCAATTGTTTCACCATGATTGTAAGAATTATCTTGATTTACAAGTCCACCGCTAGTTGGATGATCATAGCCAAACAAATGAGTTGTTAAACTTGTTCCTGTGGGATCTTGTTGGTCAGCGGCTTCAACAATAGCATCACTTATATTAAACTCTGTTTTATATGTGCTTACATCATTTTTAAGACTGTTTGCATCTTCTCCGTCACCTAAAATATCATAGTATTCTTGACTGTCTGTGAGTGGTGATAATTTAACACGCCATATGTGAGGATACCAGGTTTGGCTGAATCCTTCTGCACCTCTGTTTGCATCGTTTACCACATAATATTTGTTGATAGCTTTTTTGTCTGCTGTAAGTAATAGTTGATCTCTAAGATGAGGTAATTCAAGCACATCACCAGGCATTAATTTTCTTCCAACGACTTCGACCATTTCATTTATATGAAATGTCATATATAATTGATCATTACTTAAAAATAATCCAAATTGTGTAAGATCAAAATCTGTATCTTGCACATTATACACTCCACGTAGTTCATAGATGTCGCTATCATATTTGCGATCTCTATTTTCCATGAATAATAAATCTTGCACTTTAGTTTCGTTTACAAGTCCTTCAACATTAATAAACTCACCGCTCAGTGGATCAGTTTCAAGTCCTGCACTATAATTAGGCTGACTAGGATCCTTTTTATCGTCAGTTTGTGCTGGACCAATATATTTGTGTACATGTACACCTGTACCTCCCACACTGAATTGTTCACGGATATTACGATCCATAAAATGAAAATCATTTGTTTTTGTCGGTTTATAAACGCTTAATCGTGGCATACGTATATTTAGCTGGTTTTACACAGGTTGACAAATAAGTAAAAGATGTTACAATAGTAGAAACATTCAGGAGAGAGTAATGGCAATATCCGTTCGTAAAGCAAAAAAGAAAGTAGCAAGGCGTAATGTCAAAGGATTACAAGCGCCTGGTTTTGAAGGCTGGGAAAAATTAGAAGGTGATAAGTTTAGTAGAATGAAACGCGGTAATAGTGATTTCTGGTATATGAACTACAAGCACACAGATAATATGGAACATATTTTTACATGGATGAAAGAAAACGATTACACCAAAACTGAGATATCAAATGCAAAAAAAGCGGCAAAATTCGAAGGATTAGTTGGAATATACTGCCGAATGTTATTAGATGGCTGTCCTGATTACAATCCAAAAGAACAAGACTATTGGCAGAGCTGTCCTGGCACAAGTGGTGATATTCATCCAATGACGGATTACATTAAACCTAAAATTGCTGAACTTATTGAAAAAGGCAAATACATGGCTGAAGTTAAAAAAGCTGATGATAAGAAAAAGAAAAATGTATATGTGCCTAGTATACAAGAAAGATTAGAAGAAGCTACGTTGGATAAAATGGAAGAGTTTGATGAATGGTTAGATGATTGGTTAAGAGACAGCAAGTCAGTACAATTAATTAAAAAGAATCCTTTGTCTTACTTTAAAAAACATGAAATGAATTTAGGACATCTGCGTTTTGTAGATCAATTTTACAGAGGTAGCTATGAAGAATTACAAGAACTGGTAAATCTTCCTGCACCAAACAAACGTGACGAAATGCAAAAACAACTTGCTGAAGGATATGAACACTACAGTAAAAAAGAAATCAAAGATCTTTTTGATTTTTACAAGCGAGTTTTTGATGGAATAGAAATAATTAAAGCAGAGAAAAAACAAACTCGAGCAGTGCGTAGACCAAAACAAAAATCTGCGGCAGAACTTGTAAAGAAGTTAAAATTTAAAAGCAGTGATGGAGATTTTGGACTTAGTAGCATACCTCCAACAGACATAATTGATAGTACGGCATTGGTAGTCTTTAACACAAAAAATAGAAAGATTGGGATATATTATGCTGAAGAACATGCAACATTCAAAGTTAAAGGAACATCTTTGCAATTTTTTGATCCCAACAGAAGTTTACAAAAAACAATACGTAAACCAGATGAAGTGCTACCACAATGGAAAAAGATAACCAAACATAAATTAAAAGCACAATTTGGATATCTAAAAACTACAGAGACTAAACTTAACGGCAGATTCAACTCAGAAACTATCATATTAAAAGCCTTCAAGTAGTATAAATACTTGTATGGCACTTAGAGATGATTTAGTAAAAGAAATTGAACTACGACTTGGTGGGCAGATGGTTGATGTAGAACTTGACCCAGAACACTATGACGTGGCTATCAAAAAAAGTTTTGAAAAATACAGACAACGTAGTGAAAACAGTGTTGAAGAAGCATTTGTTAAACTAGAACTTATTAAAGAACAAAGTGAATATATATTAGACAGTGATGTTATTGATGTTTATGATGTATATAGACGTAGTAGTGGAACACTCAATAGTGCAAGCAGTGGTGATATAGAGCCATTTGAAACTGCTTATCTTAACAATTACCTACTATATAGTGGTAGAGCAGGAGGTTTAGCAATATATGATGCACTCAGTCAACATCGTGAACATCTTGGAAAAATGTTTGGTGAAAATTATACATTTACTTGGAACACAGTAACAAAAAAATTATTGTTACATAGAAAAGTAAAGGCTGATGATACTGTATTTGTTCATGTATTTAAACAACGTACCGATGAAGAATTACTACAAGATCCTTATAGTGCACCTTGGTTAAAAGATTATGCACTTGCACACAGTAAATTAATACTAGCTGAGGCACGTGGCAAATTTAACACTATTGCAGGACCACAAGGAGGCACCAGTCTAAACGCAGACGCACTGCGTATGGATGCTCAAGCAACAATTGATAAATTAGAAGATGACCTAAAGTTTTATGCAGAAGGTCAACAGGGTCTTGGTGTTATTATCGGTTGACAAAAATTTTCATTTATACTAATATTAACATATGATTATAGGAATATGTGGACTTATTGGCAGTGGCAAAGGCTCTGTTGCTGATATACTAGTAGAAAATCACAACTTTGAAAAACTTAGTTTCGCTGATAAATTAAAAGATGGCGTTGCTAGTGTTTTTGATTGGGATAGAAATATGCTCGAAGGCGATACAGATCGCAGTAGAATATGGCGAGAAAAAGAAGATAAATTTTGGACAAATGAAACAGGTATGTCTGTAACTCCACGTTTAGTACTACAATTATTTGGTACAGATTGTATGCGTAATGGATTCTTTGATGGTATATGGGTAAGTTTAGTAAAACAAAAAATATTAGAAAGTCCAGATACAAATTATATAATACCTGATGTTCGTTTTCCAAATGAAGTAAAAATGATTCAAAGTGTACAAGGTCAAGTATGGCAAATACGCAGAGGTGAATTGCCTGGTTGGTTTATTGACAAACGTGATAACAACATAGATCCAATATCTATACATGCTAGTGAATGGGCATGGATAGATAAGGATAGTGCTTTTGAACAAATTATACAAAACAATGGTAGTTTAAACGAACTTCAACACACTGTTGAAAAAATAATTAACTACTAGGTTAACCTCCATAACCCCCTAGATATATAGCTGGTTTGGTAAATAGTATTAGCAAATTACTTTTTATCAGAGGAGCAAAAATATGGCAACTTTAACATCACCAGGCGTAAATGTTTCAGTAGTAGATGAAAGTGCTTACGGTGCCCCAGGCGCTGGTACAGTACCACTATTACTAGTTGCAACACGTCAGGATAAAACAGACCCTACTGGTAGTGAAAGTGATGGAATCGCCGCACAAACTAAACAAGCTAATGCTGGCAAGGTTGTTAAAGTGACCAGTCAGAGAGAACTTACACAGTTTTTTGGTAATCCAACATTCACTAAAAGTGGAACAGCAATTGTACAAGGCAGTGAAACCAGCGAATATGGTCTAATGGCGGCGTACAGTTACTTAGGACAAGGAAATCAAGCATATGTTGTACGTGCAGATTTAAGTTTAGGACAACTTGAAGCTACAACAACTGCACCAACTAGTGCTTACGCAACTGCAAATGGTCTTTGGCTAGACACAGATGCAAGTAGATATGGTATTCACGAATGGAGTGCCGCAAACAGTACATGGGAAAATAAAATCCCAACTGTAGTAATCAACACCACAGGCGCACAAGCACCCTTAGACGGTGATGCTACATTTAACCCAGCTTCATTATCAGCACCAAGTGCCGCAACTAACGACACATATCTTGTTGTAATACATCTTGACAATGAAACTTCAACCACTGCCGCTAGACAGATGAGTTTACAATACTTTCATGGTACAGGCGGAGCATGGGAACTAATCGATAATTCACTCGCCGCAGGTACCGCAACATACGACGAACATTACAGTGCACCTGCTTCGCCAAACGCAGGCGATATTTGGATTAAAACTACAAGTGCTGGAAACGGTATTGATCTTAAATTCTTTGCATACAGTAGCACAAGCACAGCCTTTGTTGCAAAAACAGTACAAGGTATAAGCACAACTCAAACAGATGGTGCTGGTGCAATTGGTGATTTTGTACCACAAGATGGTTCAAGTGCAACTGTACTAGACACAACTTCAGCTATTGTTGGTAACTTATTACTTGACCAACAAGCAAATACACGTGGTACAATTGTCGTAAGAGAAATTTTAACAGGTGGAACAGTAGGTGCTTTGACAACACCTGATCTCAATGCACAAGCTAATACTCCTACAGCATCACCAGCTAGTGGACAATATTGGTTTGATAATACTATTAACGGTTTGGATATTTACACTGTAGATAGTGGTTATGCACCAGTTACACCTACTTATAGTGCAACTGCACCAACTGCACCAAGTGCAGGTGATATTTGGGTAGATACATCATTAGCAGGAATGAATCAAGCCAACGAACGTGCTTATCCAAAAATTTATAAACGCAATGTTGGCAATAGTGCATGGGTACTACATGATAATACAGATCAAACTACATCAAATGGTGTACTTTTTGCTGATATTACAGATACAGCAAGTGATAATAGTAACGGTGGTAAAGCAACTACAATTACTGGAGCACCAAGTTCTGCTGTATATCCAGCAGGTATGATTGTTGTTAACATGGCACAAAGTAAAAATACTGTAAGAGCATACAATACTACAGCAGGTGCTTGGAGAAATGGTACAAGCAATCATGCAGATGGTAGTGGACGCTTTGGCAGATTTGCACAACGTGGTGTAATTGCAACAAAGATACAAGCAGTTGCCGCAGGTACTGATCTTAGAGATCCAACTAATAGATATAGTTTACTTGCCGCACCAAATTATCCTGAACTAACTGACGAATTAGTTACTTTGAATAGTGACAGAGGTGAAACTGCATTTATTATTATTGATACACCAATGCGTAAAACGCCAACGACGGCTGTTAATTGGGTATCAAATACAGCTAATGCAACAGAAAATGGCGAAGATGGATTGGTAACAAAGAATACGTACAGTGCAGTTTACTATCCAGCTGGACAAACCACAGAGCCACTAGATGGTGCAACAGTTGCAGTACCTCCAAGTCATATGGCACTGTATACTTTTGCATACAACGACAACATCAGCTTTCAATGGTTCGCTCCTGCAGGCTTAACAAGAGGTGTTGTACAAAATGCAACTTCTGTAGGACATATCACCACTGAAGGAGAATTTAAAGCAGTTAGTTTGACACAAGGTCAAAGAGATAGCATGTACACAGCAAAGCTAAATCCAATTACAACATTTCCTGGACAAGGTACAGTAATTTTTGGACAGAAGTCATTGCATAGCACTACTAGTGCATTGGATAGAGTAAATGTTGCTAGATTGGTAGCATTCCTCAGAGATAGATTTGATGAGTTGGCTAGACCATTCTTATTTGAAATCAATGATGAACAAACAAGAGCTAGAGCAAAAGTAGCGTTTGAAAGATTCTTGGCAGACATTTTAAGTAGACGAGGACTCAATGATTTTGCAGTGGTATGTGATACTAGTAACAACACACCAGCAAGAATTGATAGAAATGAATTTTATGTAGATGTTGCAATTGAACCTTCAAAAGCGGCAGAATTCATTTACATTCCAATTAGATTGGTGAATACTGGTACTTTAGCCGCAACAAATTAAAAAAAATTAACATAATACTTAATTAGGCGCCATAGAGCGCCTAATTTTTTGGCTAAAAAATATAAATACTGTTAGCCGGTAATATGAGGAGATTTCAATGGCAGTAATTACAACTTTAGGTGTTCCAGATAATAGTGGTAACACAACAACAATCATGCCGAAACTCCAGTATCGTTTTAGAGTTACGTTTATTGGAGAAGGCTTCAGTTCAACGCCTACACGTAGCGTGGTGAGTATAAGCAGACCAAGTTTAACTCATGACGAGACTATTGTAGACGCTTATAATAGTAGAATTTATCTAGCTGGAAAACATTCATGGGAAGCTGTAACAGTGGTTATCAGAGATGATGTTGACAGTGCAGTAATAAGAGAATTAAACAATCAGCTGAACAGACAAATTGATCATGCAAATCAAAGTTCACCAAGAGCTGGTGCCGCGTATAAGTTTCAAATGACATGTGAAACTTTAGACGGTTCTAATCCAACTCCAGGCGTACTTGACAAATTTGAACTTGCAGGTTGCTATATTAGTAATATACAATATGGTGAAATGGCATACGCAAGTAGTGAACAAGTACAAATAACAGTGAGTGTTCGTTATGATAATGCAGAGATTTTTGATGCCGCTGGCAATGCTACACTAACAGGAACAACACCTGATCAAACTCTAAGCAACGCAACAGGCGCTGGCACTTAATAGGTTTTAAAGTATGGCTGTCATTGCAAGAACCGGTGCATTCAATCATGCCGCAGAAGTATTTGGTATGGATCAACCGATCTATACCAGTATACCTCGACTTAAATTCCAATTCAGTGTTGAGTTTTCAATAAATGATGATGTATCCATGGGTGATGCTAGTTTTGAAAAAACTTTTACTTTTGATAGAGTAGCAAATGCTAGCTTGCCTGATTTAGATTATAATATTCAAGCAATGAATCAATATAATAGAATTAGATACGTACCTACTAGGATGTCAATATCTCCTGTTAATATTAGTTTTTATGATACAAAAGATAATCAGTTTCAATCAATATTAAAAGCATACAGCAATCACTATTTTCACGGACATGAACTAGATACTGCTCAATTCAGTAATTATAATTTACTTAATAATGGATTTGCAAGTGGCGATCAACACATATTTGGTGCAAAGTCTATTACCAATAGTGCAAGATTTATGTTTGATACAATCAAAATCCACAATAGAGATACTGCACAGGGTGGAAGAACATTTGTTTTATTCAATTGTATGATACAAAATATTAATCATGATACATTAAATTATGCTGATAGTGGGCCTATTCTTTACAACGTACAGTTTATACCTGAGCACTTTAACATTACTAATTTACAAAAAGAACTAGATGAAGAAAAGGTTAGTGAAAACACTGCTATAGGTGGCAATCTAGCAGGAGTGGTAGCAAATAGACCTGACATTATTGAACCATTACCAAATAACATAGAAACCAAAGGTGATGTAGTAATGTTACAGCCTTTTAAAGGTACACTTAAAGCAGGTGAAAAAATAAGAAACATAGATGGAAAAAGTTTTGTAGTTCCAGCTGGCGGTTAATAGTAAAATAAATACTATTAGAATGGCACATAAATTTCAACAAGGTATATATGAAGTACGCAATACCAACAAATATGTGGGCAAACATCGTCCAAGATATCGCAGTGGTTGGGAATTAAAATTTATGCGACTTTTAGATAGCCATCCTAATATATTAGCATGGGCTAGTGAATCGCATAAAATCCCATATCGTAACCCAGCAACAGGAAAAAACACACATTATGTGCCAGACTTTTTTATAGTATACGAAGACAAAAACAAAAATCGAAAAGCAGAAATGATTGAAATTAAACCAGCCGGACAAACATTAGCATATGCTAGAGGAACTGTACAAAAAGCACAAGCAATTATTAATGAAGCAAAATGGCAGGCGGCAAAAATATTTTGTAAAAGACAGGGTGTAGGATTTAGAGTGCTTACAGAAAATGAATTGTTTAACAATCCAAAGAAAAGGAAAAGAGCATGAATAAAAAAATTGAAGATGTATTTGATTTACCTCCTATTGAAAGTGAAACTAATGCTAGCTATCCAACAGACAAGGAAGAAGAATCAATGGGATTGGATTTGACAAAGATGCAAGAACAATTAGATGTAGCAGATAAAATAGATTCGGCACTTCCAATGGTAAGAGATCTTGAAACATTAGATAGAGATATGGACAAGTATGCAGACAAAGCTATGCATGCATTTCAGGATCTAATGGATTTAGGACAAAATGTAGAAGATAGGCATGCGGCTGGTGTCTTTGATGTTGCAAGTAAAATGATGACCAATGCTATTACAGCAAAAACAGCTAAAATGGACAAAAAATTAAAAATGGTTCAATTGCAAATACAAAAAGCAAGATTAGATCAAAACAATGGTAAATCAAACGATAACAACATTTTACAAGGTGAAGCAGAAGAATTAGATAGGAACAGTCTAATAAATGCTGTAATTGAAAAAATGGATAAATCGGATAAATAATTACAATGAAGGAAATCGCGATGAAAAGTTTAAAACAATATCTAGCAGAATCTGAACATACATATGAATTTAGACTTCGAAGCTTAAATGAAATATCAGATGAGCATATGGATAGAATAGAATCACATATGAAAAAATATAATATGGAAAGTATGGGATCTCCAAAGAAAACTATAATGCATATACCGCGTGGCTTTGGTGATGTAGGTCCTAGAGAAATTTATATGTATGATATTAAAACTAAATTACCAGCAACAACAAATGCAATCCAAGAAGAAATTGCAAGTATATGTGGTGTTAGTTTAGGTGATATGATTGTTAATAACATGAACGAATCTGAAGAATTATGGGAAGTTCAAGAAGAATCAGAAGAAGAAGCTAGCAGTGTATTAGCAGACAGCGAATATAAAGATGCAGAAAAAATAAAAGTAGAAGATCACTTCGGTGATGCTTATAACGAAAAAATGATAAAAAATGCTCCCAAGAGTGAGCTACAAACAGAATATAAGGTGTGATAAAATGAATTTAGATGACTTAATTAAACTAGCAGGAGTGGCAAAGTCACAAACAGACACACCAGTGCAAGAACAACCTGATGCTACAGAAGGCATGCGTACAATGATTGCATTGGTTACTCCAGAGCAATTAAATAAATTGACAGGCGAAGCTCCTGTAGCAGAAGAAATGCCAGGCGAAGCAACAACTGAACCAGATCCCCAACCATACGAAGGGCCATTAGGTAGTCCTGCGGACCTAAGCCTCAGACGCTACTTGGGTGCAAATGGTCAGCCAGTAAATGTAGACGAAACAAAAGTTTACGAAGATCACAAAGTAGAAGATATTACTGAAGCCTGGAATGAATACAAAACTGAACCAGTCGAAGAAGGTAAAGTAGGAACACCTAACACTTTAGAAAAAGTGGAAGCACAAATTGAAAAACTAAAAGACATGGCACAAAAAGCCAAAGACGACGGTGATCCACAAAAAGCAAACATGATTCAAAGTAGTGATGAAATGACTGAATTACTACGTAAACAGAAGAAACTAAAAAATGAGTCAGTTGAAGAGTCCAAAAAGGAACTTGACGAAGAGCCAAATGAAGGTAACGAATTTGCACATGAACTTAAAAAAGCCAGAGATGCTGGTAAAGAAGAGTTTGAAGTAGATGGCAAAAAGTACAAAGTCAAGAAAGAATCTGCAGAAACAGATGAAGAAGTTGTAGCAGAGGCACCAACAATGGACACTACACAACTTATTAATCTACTTAAGAATTCAGGATTATCTGAAGAAGCAATTAATAAAAAGTTAGATGAGTGGGCAAATACTCCAGCAGGTGTAGGCGAAACCGAGCCAACAAAACATGCAGGTGATGCTAATGACGACTTTGCACAGGCAGTTAATCTAAGCCTTAAGCGTTACTTAGATGCACAAGAC
>MDTD01010035.1_pt1 | contig 14223 bp, 9 predicted proteins | sample 811221 | NCBI WGS metagenome assembly MDTD01 (sample SAMN05326646, study PRJNA326480) | marine metagenome | isolation source: seawater | place: Pacific Ocean: South West | collected 2011
AATATATTGTCTGATTTATTAATATTTTTAATATATATTTCTGTATCAATTTTATTATTATCTGTAATAATATCTTTTAATTTTTGACTTTGAGAATATACAATATAACTATAAAATGATGAATTAATATTATTACGTTTGATTAATTTATTACATAAATTATTATTATCTATAAAATATAACATATCAAAATTCATAGATATATAATCATTATTAAATGGGAATTTATTAGTGATAGATGTTAAAGTTAAATTATTAGATGCTCTATAAATATTTCTAATTATATAATTTTGATTTTGTTTAAATAACAATTTTTTGTTAATAATATTGTAAATACTATTATTAGTATTATTTAATAGGAATGCTTTATAAATATATACTTTATTAATATAAAATTGGAATATTTTAAGAATAACACTAGTAGTATAAGTATCAGAACATGATTCATTGTTGCGGATTATAGGATATTGTTGTGTGTTTAATTTATGTGTATTATTATTAACAACACATTCAATCATTATATATTTTAAACTAACATCACCTTTTTTATTATGAACGTAATTACTATAATCCCAATCTTTATGATTATTAAAAATATTTTCACAATCAAATGGTTTATTATCTATATTATAATATATATCTGTTTTTGGAGTAAAATATGTAAAATATAATGAATTTTGATTAGTAATATTATTAATACAGTTATCTTTAGATTCAATAAGTTGCCATTGATATGGATCAATATCACCTTTGTTAAATTTATAATAATTAAGTTCATTATCAGAATTTTTATAATAAATTGATAAAGAATTAGTTTTATTATTATAATTAAATACACCTCTAGTATTATCTAAAATAATTGAATTATCTTTATTTTTTAATGTAAAATTTGTAACTTTAGTATTATTAACATCGGTAGAAGTGAAAAGTTCAAAAGATGTAGAATTAAATGTAATTTTAATACTATTATTATAAAAAATATTTTTTAATATATATTCAGTATTATTAGGTATATTATAAAAATTAAATGTTTTTAATTTATTAAAAATAATATTCATATAATTATGTTTAACATATGTATTAGAGTTGACGCATTCATTTTTAATATATAATAAATTTTCTATATTTTTATTTATAGAACATACTAATAAATTACCGGCATTACCACCATATCCTTGTACAGCTCCACCACCACCGGCTCCAATTAATATTATATATATATGAGCTATGTTAGAAGTCTTACTAGCTTTAAATAATCTACCCAAATTAATTTTAGAAGTATCACCTAAGTTTATTTTTTTTATATTATCAATATCTAATAAATCTTTATTATTATAAACACAACTTATAATATATGCACCTCCTTTACTACCACTACCGCCTTTACCTAAATAATATTTATTGGCATTTTCTATATATCTGCCACCTCCACCTCCACCGGAACCAATTCCAATACCATTTTTACCATTTATTTTTTTTTCTGTATCACTTACTAAATCAATATATCCACCATTACCACCAGAAGGACCACTAGTAGCTTCAATGGATGAATTAATTTTAATTATGTCTTCGGTACTATTAAAATAAACTTTTAAATAATTATTTAAATTTATTTCTTTTGTAAAACCACCATTAAATGGTCTTTTATAATTATTAATTTTATTATTTATTTCACTATTTCCTATAACACCACCTGCACCACCAGACCCATACATTTTTAGCTGTGATGCACTTAAATTACCTTTATTATCTAGATTTATATCATCAATATATATTAAATCTTCTGATTTATATAAATTATAATAAGTTTTATCAATTGATATATTGTCTAAATCAAAAATATTACCACCATGACTAGTAATAGGTTTTATAAGATTAGTATAATTATCACTATTAATATTTTTTTCATCATAATGTTTTATAAATTTTGAAGTTGTTATATCAATAAGATCAGAACCATTAGTATTATTTTCAAAAATTTTAAATTTAGTTTTATTTTTAATATTAAATGGTAATTCATTGTTAGGTTTTATACTGAATGTATTATCTTTAATATTTATTAAAAATGAAGCATTAATTGTTTTACTTTCTGTATCTTTTTTAAGTACTATTTGAAGTTTATTGATTATATTATCAGTCATAATAATTAAGCCATATGTATCATTATTATTATCTATATTTTTTATAATATATTCATTATTTAAATCAATATATTTTATTTTAAATGGAGTTTTATATTGCATTTTTAAAATTGTATTATTACCTACTTTAGGGTGAGTAATTGCATCTTTTATATCTTCATCAAACATATTTATTGAATTTGTTGATCCAGCTTCGGTTTTTCCGCCTAATCCACCTAATCCTATTTCAAAATTTAAATAAATATTATTTAGTAAATTTGCTTTTTGTTCTTTTATAAAAATAGATTGATTAAAATTAATATGATTATATAATGTATTATTACTAATAATAGTATTTCTACGAGAAGCAACTACACATTCTAATTCTCCAAAATTATTTAAAATTAAATATTCAGAGTTTACACATACACCTACTTTATTTTCACTACAATTATTAAGTATTTTATCATATGTTACTATATTATCATTAATTATACAAGAATATTTATATAAATCTAAATATTTATTTTCTTCATTGTTTACATTTAATTTTAAAATAAAATTATATTCATTTGTATATTCAATTGTATTTGCTTGAGCTGTAATATCAGTTTGTTCAGTATTAGCTTGCACTGTATTAGTTTGTTCAGTATCAGTTTGTTGAGTATCAGTTTGTTCAGTATCAGATTTAATAGTTCTTTCTATTATAAATAAATATTTACCATTTAAACTAGATATTAAATAATTTGGTAATATAATTGCCTGCGATTTATATATACATGATCTATTCCATACAATATTATTGTTAGGTTCTAGTATTTTTAAATCACCATTATCATCTAATTCTAATTTACATAAATTTCTATAAGTTCCTTTGTAATTATTACTTATAAGTAAAAGCTTAGTGTTATTTTTATATTTTAAATATAAATCATAATTTTGTAAAGAAAAGGATATAGGTTGTGAATCAGTTTTATTTATATTTAAATACCATATAATTAAGTTAGTAGACATATTTTTTAATATTAATTTATCAAATGTAGAATCACTAGTATCTATTTTTAAACAAAATAAACCATTTGGACTGAATAGTGTTTTTAGTTCTGTATGATATAATATTTTTGTATTTTCTTCTATATTTTCTTTTTGTATTACTTTATATGTGATTCCATTTAATATTCTATTTTGTAAATTTACTTGAGTATCAATATCTTTATTTATATACATTTCTTTTAATACATCAACCATAATATGTTTTTTGTATTTTAAACTAGTATAATCTATTTTAAAATCAAAATTAAAATTTTTGTTAAATATAGAATTATTTAATAAATAATAATTATTATATATATTATTAATATTTAATATTATAGGATTATATAATAAGTGATTATATTTATATGTATTTACTAGGTAATCTATATCTTCTTTATAATTATTATCTTCATTCCAACTAGAATAACAACAATTTTGTTTAAGTTCATCTTTACTATACTCATAACAGGACATTTCATTATAATTAGTTAAACATTTATCAGTTGTTTCTTCATTAAAAACAATATAATTATCAGTAAAATTAATATCACTTATATTATTTTCATTTAGTTGTAAACATATATTACCATCAATATTATTATATAAATATAAATATCCATCATTTTCTATATATTTTTGTGTAATTTTTCCTAAAAATTTATTTTTATAATATACATCTTTTTTTAAGATATTCATTTTATTATATTTATTTTTAACAACTAAATAATTATACTTTTCTCTATTAAGATTTGCTAATAATACTATTTCATTATTATGTTTAAAATAAGTAATATCATCAATATGTATAGAATTATTATTATTTAATTTATATTTTTCAGCTTCTTTTATATAAATATATTGTGTTAAATCAGATATATTATTTTCATCAACTGCTTTTAAATTAGTTAATTTATTTCTACTTATAGTTACATTACATTGATTTACTTCTTCGGTTGATTGTTCTGTAGTAGTTTCTATATCATTTAATTTAGGGATATATGAATATGAATTTTTATCTAATAAAATTTGTTGAGATTTTTCTATCTTTTCTTCATTAAGATGTTCAGTATAAAATATTTTACAATCTTTTACTTTAATTTTACATAAACTATTTGGTAAATCAATAGATAATCCATCTTTTTTAGGATTATCTGTTTCTGTATTATCTATATTATCTTCAATATTTGCATTATTATCATTATCTGTATAATCATCACAATAAATATTTTGTTTTACTATATAATGTGAATTATCCGCTAATTTTATTTCTAATGGTTGCTTACAACTTATATTTTTTATACTTGATAAATATAATTTATCTTTTATATTTTCACATAATTTATTAAAATAACCAACGTTATTATTTAATTTATTTATAAATAATTCAATAATTTGTTGATAATATCGTAAATTAGTTTTGTTATGATTTTTTAAAAATATAAATATATAATCTAGTAATATTTTACAATTTGAATCATTTTGATCTTTATCATATAAATAAACTATATAATTATATAAAAAATCAGATGCAGTATATACATCATTTGCTAATTTATTATTAAATATATTGCCTTCTATTTTTAATAAAATATCTTCTGATAAATTTTCTGATGTATTTTTTATTACTGTATATAAGCGTTTAAATAAATTATTATCCATAGGATTTATACTCATAATTATTAATAAATAAATGTTTATATTATATTCTAGAACATATTTTGGATTATTTATTATTTTAGCCTTAAATTGATTGAAACAATGTAAAAAATTTTCATAGTATAATTCTTTATTTGTACTTGTTTTTAATGATTTATTTACATAATGATTTAGTAAAAATAAATATAAATATGAAAATTCTTTATTTATTAAACATAATATTGATATTCTTAAACATAAATCTTTTATTGATTGTTTTATATCTTCTTCTGTAAGTTTATCATATATTATTATTGGTAATAATAAATCATTATATATTGAACTTAATATATCAAAAAAATTATCATATTTAAATACATATTCATTCAATATAAATCTTTTTATTGGATAAATTTTAAATAACAATTTTTCTTTTAATGGTAATACATTATCACCTTTATATAAACAAGTAAATATTTGAGTATTTTTATTTTCTACAAAACAATTATCTATAGTTTCATTACTATCAGTAAATAATACATGTTTATAATATGATACAAGTTTATTAAAATAACAATAATTTTTTCTTTCCATATCTGATTTAAAATCACCACATTCAAATTTCGTTGTCATTTAATTATATAAGATATAATAACTTTTTTTTTTATTATTAATTCTTTAAATTAATTTTTTATTATTATTTTTTTTTCTTAGGTTTTTTTGTTGTTTCATTCGTTTTTGTTTTTTTATCATTAGATTTATATTTTTTATTTATAATATCTAAACAATCTTCTACAGTCATATTATTAATTAATTCATTTTTTTGATTAATTGTTAAATCATTATTTAACTTTAATGCATGATTTTTTGTTTTATATTTTATATAATATCCATATGTACCATTATGAATTTCAATATCTTTATTGATTTTTCTTATTAAACCATTATTTTTATTATCTGTTAATATCTTTTTAATATTATCAGTATCAATATTATTTTCATCTAAATCTTTTACAGAATAATTTTTATTATCATATTTTATATATAATCCATATTGACCTTTATTTAAATAAACATCTTTTTTTTCATAATTAAATAATACATAAGGATATTTAAATAATTCTATTGCTTTATCTAGAGTCACATCTTCTAATTTACTATCTTTAATACCTACAAATCTTCCTTTTCCTGTTTCTGCTATTTCATGAATACATAATCCATATTTACCTACATAAATTTCTATCATTAAATTTGTATTTGGATTAATTCCTAATTGTTTTTTATCTGAATTATGTATAATATTACTCTTAGGTGTGTTATTTACAAATAATAATAGTTTTTTATAAATATTATCTACTATTCCATTCCATGCTACATTACCACTTTCTATTTTATCTAATTCTAATTCCATATTAGCTGTGAAATCATAATTAATTATTTCTTCAAAATATTTTAATAAATAATCATTTATCATTATTCCTGTTTCTGTAGGACAAATTTTCTTTTTATCAGCTCCATATTGTATTGTTTCTTTTTTTATTTTAATATCTTCTCCTTTTTTTATACTATAGTTTTCTATATCTACATTAATACCTTCACAATCTTTAATTACAGCATAATTTTTATCTATAATACTTGAGACCATATTTGCATATGTTGATGGACGTCCTATTCCTAATTTTTCTAGTTTTTGTACTAATGATGCATCATTATATCTAGGCTCCGATTTTGTAAATTTTGCTTCTGATTTTAAATCTTTGAAAATTAGTTTAGTTTTCTCTTTTAATTCTTGTAAAACTTTACTATTTTTATCAACAATATTATATACTTTTTGAAAACCATCAAATAAAATTCTTTCATTTGTAGCTATAAATACATATTTATCTAAATTAATTTTAATTTCTAGAATTTCCTTTTTACAATCAGACATTTGACTTGAAATAGTTCGTTTCCATATTAAACTATATAATCTTTTCATATCACTATCATAATCATCATTTAATTCATGTAATTCCATATTTGTTACACGACAACATTCATGTGCTTCTTGAGCATTTTTTGTTTTTGTTTTAAAAGTATTATTACTTAAATATTTCTTTCCATAACATTTTAATATTTCTTTTTCAATATCTTTTAATGCATCTTTTGAAATATTAATACTATCTGTTCTCATGTACGTGATTTTCCCCTGTTCATAAAGTTTCTGTGCAACTAACATTGCTCTTTTAGAATTCATTCCTAATTTATTATGTGCTTCTTGTTGAAGGCTTGAAGTTATAAATGGTGCTTTTGCTTTTTCTTTTTTCTCTTTTTTCTCTATTTTTGTAATAATAAAATCATTTGTTTTAGTTAATTCAAATACTTTACAAATATCTTCCTTTTTATTTACCTTTTTCTCATATTTTATTTCTATATTATTTCCCTTATAATCTAAATTACCGCTAATATTAAAATATTCTTTTTTTTCAAATTTTTTTATTTCATTTTCTCTCTCTATAATAATACGATTTACTACTGATTGTACTCTCCCTGCTGATAATGATTCTCCTTTCTTATAATTTGCTTGAATATTTTTCCATAAACATGGTGTAATTTTAAATCCTATAATTCTATCTAAAACTCTACGTGCTTGTTGTGCATGAAATCTATTTATATCAATTTTTTTTGGATTCTCTACAGCATTTATAATCGCTGTTTTTGTAATTTCATTAAAAATTATTCGTTCATGATTATCTTTACCCTTATTTAAAACCTGATTCAAATGCCACCCAATTGCTTCTCCTTCAGCATCTCCATCTGAAGCTATAATTAATTTATCACATTTTTTAAATGCAGCTTTTAAATCAGTTACAGTCTTCTTTTTATCTTGTAAAATTATATAATTTGGATCATAATTATTATTTACATCAATACCCATATTTTTTTTATCCAAATCACGAAAATGCCCAAAACTAGCTTTTACAATAAAATCCTTTCCTAAATAACTCTGGATTTTTTGACATTTTGCTGGACTTTCAACAACTACAAGTTTCATATTATTATATACTAAATATAATTAATCAATTTTATATAACTTATTAGAAAATATTAAAAAAAACTAATAATTATTTTTTTTTTTGTTTATTTTCTAATTTATACCAGTCTTGCATAGAATTAATATTAAATCCTATATATTTGGTTCTTAAAGCAGGTCTAATAGATTTTTTACTAAACTTACTTTTTATTAAAACCATTGAAAGATATAGTTTATTCATAATTATTAATAAGTATAATAAAAAAATAATACAAATTGATTTAATTATATATTGAATTAATGGATTATCAACAAATATTAACTATTCCTTATATATTTAATTTAATGAATATATTAATAAATAAACAAAGTAATAATAAAAATAATCAAAAAAAAATAGTAAAAGTAAATAATACATTTTATTTGGAAGATAATAAGCAAAATTTGTATTTAATTCAAGAATATATGGGAAAATCATTTGAAAGAACAGAAATAGAAAAACTTTTAGATACATTTATTTATTTTGAAAAATATAAAAAAAAACCAATTGATTCTTATATAAATTTAAGATTTATTAATAAATATAATAATTTACATTTAAATGATCCATTAGAGTATGATTTATTAAAAGCTTTACAACAACAATATGCTACTGATAAATCTTATTTTGAATAATAAATCTATATAAGAAGTTTATATTATTTTTTCTTTTTCATTTTAAATGTTGGTTTACTTATTCTACCTATTTTAGTTTTTACTTCGGCTTGTCCTGCTGCTTCTCTTACTTCGGCTTGTCCTGCTTCTTCTCTTACTTCGGCTTGTCCTGCTGCTTCTCTTACTTCGGCTTGTCCTGCTGCTTCTCTTACTTTGTCTTGTCCTTCTGTTGCGTCCATAAATGCGCTCATAAATTCTCGATCAGGTTCTTTTATGTGCGCTGCTTTGTGCATTTCTATAAGTTCTTGATTAGGTACGTATGCTGTTTCAAATGAATCTAGACCTTCCTCGTGTCCAACTTCAGATGAGACATATTCACTTCCAGGTGGTAGTGGTGGTGGTCCAGATGGTGATGGTGCTTTTACTTTTTCTTCTCTTTCTCTTACTTGTCTTGCTGCTTTTGCTGCTTCTGCTTTTTTTATTTCTTCGTCTCTTAAATTCATACCACCTCTAAGGTTTTTTTTTAAATTTAAATATTTTAATTTATATTTTAAATACTTATTTTTATAGGCCATATATATATAATGTATATTTTTTTAAAATTAAAAAATAAATTAAAAAATAAAATAATAAAAAAAAATAGTAATTTTTCTATAAATAATAAGTTAATAAATGGAACAGAATATTTATTACATAATGATTTAATAATAAAACAATTATTTAAATTAGATATAAATAAAAGAAATATAATAAAACACAATATGAAGGTAATAAAACAAATAAAACCATTATCAATATTTTTAATTTCTAATAAATATATTTATAAGAATTTTTTTAAATACGAATAGTTATAACAATATGGACTAGATTTATCAATATATTGTTTTATAATATCATATTTTTTAAGAAAATACGCAGATATACATAAATAATTATAAATTTCATTATCACTAATATTATTTATAATTAATATATTTGATAGATTATATGCTTTATTATATTCTTTTTGATATAACCAATTATCAATATTAAATTTAAAAATATTATATAATTTAATACTTAATTTTTTAGAAAAATCAATACAATATTTAGTATTAATATTATCTAAATAATTATTATAATCTATAATTTCAACACAATTATTAGATATATTATAATTACTAAAAATATCAGAAAATGGAGGTGATATATATGTAAATGGCAATAATAATACGTTCCAATCATCTTTAAAATAATTTGTAATATTTTGAAATAAAGATTTATATGATTTAATTTTAATATAATCTGTATCTATATTATAAGTTTTTTGAACTGATTGTATATTACAATCATTATATAAATATATATGAGAACTATTAATAATAGATACATTTAATTTATTAGTAATAAATATATTTATAAAATGTAAATAAAATAAATAATCATCTAAAATATAACAATCATTACAGAAAAAATGTTCTATATTTAATGTAAATATATTTCTTGAGTATAAAATAGGTCTAATAGGGGTAATAAATGTCTGATTTGTAAATGGATTAGTATTAACAATATCCTTGTTAAAATTCCATTTATTATGCGGATATTCATCTTGTTTTATTAAATATATAGAATTATTTAAATATATATCAGATGTGCTATTAGATTGATTATACCAAGATAATAAATCATTACCTTGTAATGCAAGTATATCTGGATATTTATCATTTTTTTTAGTTTTAATTAATGCTTTATAAAGTTGATGAAAAGCATAAGGATATAAAAAATCATCACCGTCTATATGTATTAAATAATCATATTGTTTTCTATTTTTGAATAAATTAATACAAGAATTATGACCCATTCCGGGTTTTCCATTTGATTTTGTTTCTATTATTTCTACATCTATATTTTCAAATAATGTAATAACTTCATTATAATAATTAATATTAGTAGAATTAATAATTATTATGATTTTAAAATCAAAAGGGTTATTCAGTTGTGAAATAATAGTATCATATGATAATTTTAATAATTGTGCATTAGACGATGATAATATAGTGATTAAAAATTTTGATTTAGTTATATTATAATCCATATATTAATAGATATAATAATAATGGTATATAATCGTAAAATATAAATATAATATATAAAATTGATTAATTATTATTTATATATTAATATGTCTCCTGATAAGATATTTGAAGATATATGTAATGCATTTGTAAAATTAGATGATTTTAAATATACATATAGAGAATTTAAGGCATTTTATGAAAAATTTAAAAAGGATGAAAAGGATAGAAAAAAATTAGAAAAAAATAAGAAGAAAAATTCTCACAAAGATGAAAAATTAGATGATTATAGAAAATTTGTAATACATCATAGAAATAAAGGTATAGATATAAAAACAACATTAGAATTATGGAATAAACATATAAATAAATAAATAAAAAATAGAAAATTGATTTTAATATTTTTTTATATAAATGTCTAAACGCAATATTCTAGGAGTTAAAAGCTATAATGATGATAGTACTTTATATATTCCAAATTTTGAAAATATAAATAATACATATAATATAAATAATGTTTATACACCAAGACAATTTTCAGATACAGATGAATATGTAACACATTTAGAAAATTTAAGAAAATTAAAAAATTTTCCAAATATAAATAAACATTTAGAGTTACTTGAAAATAGTGTATATAAAAATATAGTAAGAAAAAAATTAGTTAAAATAAACTGGCATGGTAAAATTAGAGAAACAACATTAGAAGAAAAACAACATTTACTAGAGAAAATGAATAATATAGAACGTTGTAATAGTGTGTTAGATAAACCAAGAAGTAGAAATAAATTAGAAAAATTGCAACCACGATGTAAAAGTAGTTTAGATAATCCGTCTAAAGTAAATAAATTAGAAAAAATTGAGTCGCGTTTTAAAGGTAGTTTAAATTATAAAAATTTAAAAAAAGTTAATATTAAAAAAACTGATATTGATGATTTAAGAAAAGAATATAAATTAGATAAACTAAAATTACCTAAGATATAAATATTCTTATAGCTTAAAGATTATAACAATATATAAATTTATATATGGAAAATATTCTAAATAATTTTTTGCGGTCCTTACCAGAAGATTTAAAAAAAATAGAAGAAAATAATAAAGAAAATTATATATTATACAAGATAAATAATATTTTAAAAAATACAAATAATAATATTTTTTTAAAAAATAATTTTACAAATTTATTAGCAAAAAATAATATAGATACTATTTGCAAAATAGGATATAATAATAAACCACGTAAAATAATATTAATTACACAATATTACAAAACAGATAATGAGAGAAGAAGTAAAGAAAACTATATATGTTTATTAAATAATATATTAAATGATAAAATAGATAAGATAATATTGTTAAATGAAGAAGAATATGATTTAGATTTTTTATTTGATAAAATTGATAATAAATATAAATCAAAAGTAAAACAAATAAATATAGAATCTCGTTTAAGATTTTATGATGCTTTTAATTATGTAAATACATATTATAAAAATAATATAATAATAGTAGCAAATTTAGATATATTTTTTGATAATAATATAAATAAATTAAAAGACTATGATTTAATAAATAAATTTTTTTCAATATCTAGATATGATTTAAAAGAAGATTATAATTTTAATGGAAATAATGAAATACAAAAATTTACACATGAAGGATCACAAGGAAATCCTTGTATAGATAGTGCAGATACTTGGATATTTGAATCGCCTATAAATCATGGAGAGAAAACAAAAATAATGTTAGGTGCAAATGGTTGTGATACAGCTATAAATTATATAATGAAATATGATTATAAATATGATGTATATAATCCAATAAATAGTATAATAACAATACATTATCATTTAATGACTAATAAAGAAAGAGAAAATTATAATAAAAATTCAATAATGACTTATGGAGATAAAATATATAATACAAAACAGGAATTTAAACCATTAGAGATGAATCATTTATATTTAAATCATAAAACAATTGAATTATGTAATAAGATAGAATCGTTTTGTACTTTTGCAACAAAAAGTGCATATAAAGATTTAAGATTATTATTGCATTCATTGGAATTATATCATAAAGATATTCCGATATTTATAATATGTGATAAATGGATAAATGATAAAATAGATTTTGATAAATATGATTTGCAAATACATAAGAAAATAGAATTGGAAAAATATACTGATTTAAATAGACAACAAATGGAAGAAAATAATATATTTAAGGAATTTTTATATAAAAAAATAGATACACTAGAATTTGCGTTAAATTATAAAAAAAATACATTATTTCTAGATTGTGATATAATAATATTAAATAAAATGGATTTATTAATAGATGTTAAATATGATGTATGTGTAAGTTGTCATAATATATTTAAAAATTTAGAAGAAAAATATGGAAAATATAATGTAGGTTTTATTTATGTAAAAACGAAAGAAGTATTAAATTATTGGCGTATTTTGATGGATAAAAATATAGGATATTATGAACAAGGTGCTTTAGATTATTTTGAAGAAAAATTTGAAGTATTTAAATTTGATGATAGTTATAATTATGGGTGGTGGAGATTGTTTCAATGTGAAGATCCACAAAAAAGAGCAAATTTATTTACATATGATGAGAATAATGTATATTATGAATATAAGACTTTAAAATGTATACATACACATATGTATCAGAATAATGACCAACAAACAATTAATTTTAATAAATTCATATTAGAAATATTAGAAAAAATAAAACATCCAATAATAAAATTTATAATAAATAATAATCAAGAAATTATTAATAATAAACCTAATATAATAATTCCTAAACAAATGAATCAAAATAATTTTTGGTATCATTCGGGAGATACATTTAGAGAATTAGTTACTATGTGGAAACAACAAAATTTATGTAATATAATTGAAGGTGATACAAAACATGTATGGTTTAATAAAATAGGTGATGTATTATTATATGATAGACCAACATTAGAATGGTTAGAGAAGGATAATAATATAGAATATAATAAAATATTATTTGGTAATCCAGAAATTCCTGATAAATTAAAGGATAAAGCTTATAATTGGATATTTTGGGGAAGAAGACCGGCAATTTTAGAAGAAATGAGTAAAAATATATTAAGTTACGATGAAAGAATTATTAAAACAATATTTATTGGGAAAATAGAAAATGCAGTTCAGAATAAATATAGAACAATAGAAGATTGGGATAAATATATAGAAGTATATAAGATGCATTTACCAAATGAAAAATATATATATACACAAGATGAATATTTACATTTATTAAAAAAAAGTAAGTTTGGTTTATCTATAAGGGGTTATGGACCCAAATGTAATAGAGAAATTGAATTAATGGGTTTAGGAACAGTTCCTATTATTGATAATAATGTAAATATGGATTATCATAATAAACCAATAGAAAACATTCATTATTTTAGAGTAAATAAACCAGAAGAAATTAGTAATATTATAAATAATTGTACAAAAGAACAATGGACTAAAATGTCTAATGCTTGTATAAAATGGTATAATGAAAATTGTTCTTGTATTGGTTCATTTAATGTAACAATGGATATTATAAATAGTCCTAAGAAAAATAAAGAAACAGAAAAAAAAAATCTTGTAAATAATAAAAGTAAAATAAATACTAAGTTATTTGGATTGCAAAACCTATTATTAAATATAAATTAAAATAT
>MDTD01173199.1_pt1 | contig 14223 bp, 14 predicted proteins | sample 811221 | NCBI WGS metagenome assembly MDTD01 (sample SAMN05326646, study PRJNA326480) | marine metagenome | isolation source: seawater | place: Pacific Ocean: South West | collected 2011
CGAGCTCTTTCTTTTCCATGATCATTCTCCCAGCTTCTGTTTGAGGACGGGCCTGTCCACTGTCGGGGCGCTGGTTATACCGGCGCCGCCATTGGACAGCAGGCTTTGTCCTTTTTCTTTTTCGGATTCACGTCGCCGTTTCAGATCACGTGCCTCCTGTAGCTGTTCGCGGTTGTGCCGACGTTCCTCGGCTTCCTTTCGCTGCTGTTCCTTTTCCTGTGCCTCTCGTTCCTTCCGCAGGCTGCTGTCGCCGCCGGACTGATTGCCTCGCATCATGCCGCTGGCAAAACCGAGAACGGACGAGACAATTTCAACTGGTCCTCCCATGGTGTAATCCTCCTGTTTGATGGGTTTTGCAGGAGCATATCCCCGGGTTTTTCCGTCTGACGAAAAAGGGTCTCCACGGGTTTGTCCGGGCGAAAAAAGGATTGAATAAGGTGTTGACAGGGGGGCGTTGGATAACCCCGTGCGGCATTATAATCGGGGTGAAGAACGGTTGACGTGAGAATTTGAGGGCGTATATTATGTATATGCCAAATTGCCCCGCAGGGCATGCATGCGGACCAGGGAAGGTCGGCTTTGGCAGGGAGTTTTACCGTGTCTTCCAGCGTTACCGACTTTATTGTCGCAGGTCCGGCAGGGCAGGTGACAGCAGGTCCCGCAGGATCATTTCAGGCCGCCCAGGCTGGCAGTTCCGCCGTGGGTGAGCCTGGCCACGTTCCTATCGATACCACTCCGGCCCGTGTCCCCATTGATACGTCACAGGCCCGGATACCATACGCAGCACCACCCGCAATACCCTATGCGGGAGGTGGTTCCTTTACCAATGTCGGCTCGGCAGGCGGAAGCTTTGTCGGTGGCGGCGGTGGTGGAGGCGGCTTTTCCGCTGGCTCCATAGGTGGCGGCGGTGGTGGCGGTATGGGTGGCGGATCTTCAGCAGGTCATATAGGCGGCGGAGGTGGTGGTTCCACAGCTACCAGCAACACCAGCGGAGCAGGCGGAGCCGGACAGGCTTCCGGTTCCGGCAGTACTGGTGCGTCCGGCAGTTCCAATCCCATCAATATGAATAATTCCGGTGGCGGTGCCTTCATTGACGGCGGCCAGGTTCCCATTTCGACGGAATCGGGCAAGCAGGCCATAGCTCCGGCCACCGGCGGTGGTGGGGGCGGATCGGGCAGTGGCAACGGTCCATTCGAACGTCAACCGACAAAGTCCGATAATGCCGCATCATCGGTTCCCATTTCTCCTAATCTTGGTGTGCAGCCCATATCGCCTGCCGGTCATGTCCCGATGACACCCAAGCTTGGTTTCTTCATGCCCACGCTGACCGGTATCGTGCCCATCACACCGGGTGGTCATATCCAGGCATTCCGACAGACAACACCCCACGGCATGTACTTTGGCCATACGCAGCACTGGCCCAATGATGTATTCCATCATTCGACCCAGTCCATGGGATTTACTCCCAAGCAGGTGCCCATGGCGCCGTGGGTACCGACCATGGATGGCTACGAAGAACCGCATATGCCGCAAGTGGATTTTGCCGGTGATGATGGCCGCCACACTCCCATGAATCTGGCCTCCAATTACGAAATCAACATTGACCAGACCCAGGATATAGAAAAGTCCCACACGGCCACCAATAATGAGTCTGTGGACCGATCCCTTGATCTCTCCATGGATGCGACCGTGCATCGCCGCGAGCATTACGTCGAAGAAAGCGTGACCAACAATTCGCGCAATACGAATCAGGATCTCAGCACTGATAGGGCGGTTGAGCAGTCCAATGTGACCAATCAGGTCACCAATCAGGACAATACGATTAACTCCGAACGCGAAGTGCGTATGGAGCAGGACAACTCCATTACCCGCAAGGATGAGCAGAACCATTCCATCGTCAACGAGAACCAGACAGTGGAAGTTACCAACGTGGATGCCAACCAGACCACAAACGAGACGCATCCGGTGGACAACAGCCAGGAGCGAAACAGTTCGGTCCAGTACGTCAACGAGCAGCGAACCGACGTGGCGTATGACAATTCGACCAACCGTTCGGAGGATCATTCCACATCCACACAGGAAGTGCGCAACGCCATTTACAACACCGAAGACAACACGGTGAATGAGCAGACGTCCAACCATCAGACGACCATCGACTCGGACTACGAAACATCGGTTGCCTACAATGACACCAATATCAGTCAGGACGATAACTCTGTGACGCGCAATGTGGAGACATCCTTCAGTCATCAGAATGTGGATCGCTCCGAAACGAACCACACCAACGACAATGATGTCTCGTTTGTGGAGAATCGCCAGTTTACGGAAAACAACTCGGAAACGCGCATCAACGAAACCGACAACTCCCGTAATGTGGAGCAGGTGACGCATTTCAACAATACCACTCAGGACAACTCGGTCGAGAATTACGTCAGCAATAATGAAACGCGGTTTGTAGAGAACAATGATCTCGACTTTGCCTACAACATCGAATCCGAAAACAATTTCGATCAATCGCGCATCATCGATCAGTCTGCCTCGTTCAACTTTGTGGATCAGGACAACAGCGTCACCCGTTATGTGGATGACAGCGACACCAACATTGTGGAGAACGAAAACCTGACCATCGCCTACCCCGAAACCCGAGTGGTCGAGGCAGATAATTCGATCAATACGGTGATCAACAACAATTACGAGCGGGTAGAACAGGACAACACGCAAACCAATATCGTTGATGCTCGTGAAGTCCAGTACCTGAACATCGATCAGCCGTCATACAATGTGGACCAGTCCAGCACGGTCAACATGACCTTCCAGGCGCCGGAGCGGGCCGGTGGCATGCTTGTCGTCGGCAATGCCTGATTATTTGTGTTCTTGAAATGAAAAAGGGAAGCCTGCATGAGGCTTCCCTTTTTTGTGTTGCTCCTGTGATTCTATACGATGGTGATGTCGGTGTGATCCAACCCGACGTCACTGTCGAAGGTGGCAATGAGTGTGCCGCTGTCGCCGCCGTTGCCATCTGCGTCATAATAGAGTTCAAACTGTGAACCGTCATTGAAATAGACGTAGTGCTGGTTCTCGTTGTCCAGTCCGCTGCTGCCATCGCCCTTATATCCGGCAGAGACTTCCTTGAAGTGCGATGCGTCCAGTTGGCCGCTTTCTGTCACTGCCCCGAAACCGTCAGCTTCGAATGCGAAACTGTCACCTTGGGCTGAATTGAAATCGTTGATGGTGTCGCCGCCTTCGTCGGTGTCCTCGTAGCGGAAAATGTCGGCACCTGCGCCTCCTGTGATGACATCTCCATCTTCACCGCCAATGATGGTGTCGTTACCGGCATTGCCGAAGATCGTGTCACTTCTGGACGTGCCGGTTATGGTGTCGTTGCCGTCACCGCCCGAGAGCTTTACCGTGCCTGATCCATTGGTCCAGAAGGTGCCGAAGGTCGTGTCGGAAAGGTCCATGGATGCATCTTCACCTGAAGCGGAGTTTACCGTAAATACAACGGTTTCATTGGTGGAATTCTGCATGGAGTCCACATGCAACCCGTCGTTGTCTCCAAAGTCTTCGAAATCGGCATACTCCATTGTCACTTCTGCCGTAGCCGCAGCGGTACGGAAGAGGATCTGTTCCACATCCGTGATTTCGGTGATCCCTTGCAGGTCGTAGGAGCCGCTGCTCCAGACTAATAGTGAGTCAGTGTCGTCGCCGCCGTCCACTGTGCCTTCCAGGTTGTTGTGGAACTTGAAAAGGTCGTCTCCGTCACCACCATACAGTCGGTCTACTCCACTGTTTCCGCCCCAAAGAGTGTCGTTCCCAGCCTGGCCGAACAGGGTGTTGTCACCATTGTCTCCCCACAGGGTGTCATCGTGAGCAGAGCCTATGACATTCTCGAAATTGGAAACAGTGTCCTGGTAGTCGATAGAATTGATAGTGTAATCAGAGCTTTGTGTGCTTAAGTCGACATCAACACCTGCATTGAGGCCAGCATAAGAGAGGGTGTCCGTGTCATCGCCGCCGTCAAGATTGTCGCCACCGCCGTTGCCGGAGATGGTGTCGTCGCCCGCGTTGCCGTTGATGGTATCCAACTGCTCGCCGCCGGTCAGTGTATTACCGCGTTCATCGCCGGTCATGTTGTTGGCATTGGTCTCAGAACCGATGGCGTTGACGATATTGCTATCCAGTCCGGTGCGGGTGGATGGATCGCCTGTCTCTTCGTAGAAGCCGGTTGAGTCGCTGGCGAGCGAAATAGTTAAATCCGCGCCCATGTCGCTCAGGTCGATGGTCCGCTGCACTCCCGGTGTTGATTCAGGAGAAACGACCGGGGTGTCGATATCATCCTGTTCACTGGTGGCGTCGACAACCGTGGTCGTCTGAGCCAGGGAAGTGGCTGCTGGTGCAACCTGATCCACAGCTTGAGTCATCTGAGGAAAAGCTGGAGGGGTTGAGGGCGTTTCCGCTTGGCCCATGACACCGGGAGTTGTCAGCGATATTGGCTGTGTCGGCGTATCGGGTGCTTCCCCGGTGGCATCCGGTTGTCCATCGTCGGCAGGCTTGTCGTTATCCTGAAATTCGTCTTCCCCATCCTGATCGTCTTCCGACGGCGGTGATTCCTGCAATGATTCCGAGGAGAGTTGTTCAAAAGATGCAAGGAGTCCGGCAGGTGCAGGCCCGACCTCACCGATGCCACCTTGTGCAGCGGTAACACCTAATCCATCCTGGGCGATGAGACGCAGGGGGCCGCCGTCGGTAGGCGTGATCACGACCGGCTTGTCCACAAAGTCGATGACAACGTGTTGTTCAAGTCCGTCAGGTCCGACAATGTGGCCGGTGGTTGTCCCGCGAATACCAATGGTCGCCAGTGGCGTTTCTATGCTGAATCCTTCCGGGTTGGCATCAACAATTTCACCGGAGACCGAACGGATCGTTCCTTCAAACAGTTTGATGACCATTTCACCGGTGGAATCTGCCGGATCATAGATGTACTCATCGATAGCGATATGGGAGTTCGGGCCCTGCGAGAGTATGGCTCCGTCATTGAAATGGATTTCCACCGCAGAGCCGTTTGCTCCGGTAGTGATGATATCGTCAGCATAGACAGGGCTGTCGGTCGTCAGTTGACGAACGCCATCATTACCTTGCGCCGTGGCCGAGCCATGGGCAATGGTAACGATCCCTATGGATATGTTGCTTTCGGGCATACAATACTCCTTACCTGACCATAAAGTACCATTGGCTGTACGATAGCGCAATGACGTTATAGTGGGCTTTTCGGGCGATCAGCCATCGTCCAGACGGAGTGTCGTGGTCTGTACCACGCAGTGCTCGGAGAATCCGAAAAGCTCAGAAAAACGAAAGAGTTTCGGGTCGAATTCTCCTTCGGTATTCACCTTGATCCCCATTATGGCAGAAAGTCCCAGGCGGCGAGTTTCCATTTTCAGCCATTCAATATCCTGTCGTACCTTGGCAAGGGTTTGCCGACTCCATCGCATCATGGACAAATGTAATTCCATGGCCTCCTCACGTGGCCTGAAAGCGCAAAAGGCATAGATGTCGTCCTGATCATGCAGCTCCAGCCAGCGGTATCCGTCTGGAAAGTGCGCCATGGGAGTCGGTTTAGACTGAACCTCACGAACGCTCATGCTGCCTCCCGAACGGGTCGTAATCGTTGATGGTGCGTAAGGGACGAGCCGCGTTTCCGGGCTGTCTGAAACCTACGGCAAAGTACCGAAAGGCGTCCACGGCATGACTTGTCCAGTCGTGGACAGGGCGGGCGGTGAAATCGCTCATGCGTTCATTGAAGGCCCGCCGGTAGTGCCGCAATGACTCGATGCCGGGAGCGCACTTGACCGAATCGAACCAGCAGGCCGGGAGGATGCTGCGGATGGCGTTGATGCCGTCCTGAATCGGGATATTGGGCGCGATGTCGAACCGGATGCCCAGCCCTCGCGCTATTTCCAGTCGGGACTTGCCTGTCCCCAGTTCCCGGACCCGAATGTCGTGGGGAGCGATGTGCGATCCGTATTTGTACCCCTTGGCATCAAGAATACGTGCATAATGATCCAGTCCTTCGCCGGAGGCCTCGTAGTAGTCGATGACGGCGTAGTTGCCGCCGGGCCGGGACTGCACGAACCAGATGGAGGTGGAATCGGACATGCCGAGGTCCCATGCCGTATGCACGGGAAGGGTCGGGTCGTGCGGGACGGATGTGACGCGGTTCTCCTTGTCGGCCACACCCATGAGGTTGCCGAAATAGGCGCCGCGGATAGCTGCAGTGAATGAGCACTCAAATTCCTGCTCATATTCCTCGGGTGCCATCTCCCGGCCCGCCGCTTCCAACTCGTCAGCAGCGATGATGTTGGTCTCGGAAGCACGGTACATGGCCGCGAACCAGTCCGGGTCACGCTTTGCGTTCTCCCAGAGCCTGTAAAGCGCGTTTTTGCCCTGTGGGGTGCCTATGAACAATCCCCATCCCTTGCGGTCGGAGAGGGCGGGGCGAATGACCTCCGACCACACCCTGTAGGGCATTTGTGCCACTTCATCGAAGATGACGCCGTCCAGATAGATGCCGCGGAGGGAGTCGGGATTTTCCGCACCGAACAACCGAATGCGGGCACCGTTTTCAAAGTCGGCGCGCAGCTCGGTTTCGTGAAACTTGACGGTGCAGTCGTCACGACCAAGGCCGCAATACCGTTTGAGTTCATCCCAGACCACGGTTTTGGCCTGCTTGTAGAGGGGGGCGATATAGGCCCCGCGCCAGTCCGGGCGCTTTGTTTCCTGCGCCGCCCGGATGAGTCGGTTGATGGAGAGGGCGGTTTTGCCAAATCGCCGATGACAGACAAGCACGGAAAAACGAGCCAGGTTCGACTCGATTTCCGCCTGATGTTTGCGCGGTGTATACAGTTCGTTATTCACGGTTTTCCATTCCTTATGTTGACGGATGAAACAGGGGGGCGTATCCCCTTCCAATGCGGTATCTCATCCCGATTTTTGTTGTTTTGCCCCTGATGCTGTCCGGCTGCGTCGGGTCTCTTGGTAGTGGTGCGGCCCGGGTCTCCCTGACCCCTGAGCAGATTGAAACTCAGGAACGTGAGGCCAGTGCTTCGGCTGCGCTAAGCAGAGCCATGCAATTGCATCATGATGGCGGGTTTCTCGATGAAGACGCTGCCATGGAGTATCTCAATGAGGCCATCGAACTGGATCCGGACCTTGCCGAGGCCCGGTACCAGCGTGCGCTGCTTCGGATGAACCATGGAGACCGACAGGGGGCAGAGGCTGATGTCCGTGTCGTGCTCGATAATGAGCCGGACAACGTGCGCGCCGTGTATGCCTTTGGCTCCATCGCCTACCGCAAGGGTGAGTTCATAGAAGCGGCCAAGGCGTTCAGCCGGGTGCTGGAGCTTGATGACTCCATCACCGAAGCGTACGCCATGCGCGGAGCGTCCTACCTGAAGCTCCAGCGTCCACAGGACGCCATCCACGACTTCACCGAGACCCTTGCTCGCAATCCGGCCCACAGAAACGCCTATTACAATCGTGCACTGGCGTATGTGGCCCTCGGAGATGATGAGCAGGCCGAGGACGACTTGACCCAGGCCATGTCGTTGAATTCGCAGTCCTACGAAACCATTGTCGCCCGTGCTGCTGTCTACATGCGCCTTGGGGAGTTTGGTCGTGCGATCCGTGACTATGGGCGAGCCATTGTACTGGATCAGAATGATCCGCTGCTCCACGCGCTTCAGGCCAAGGCCTATGGTGAAGACGGCCGGTTCGGCGAGGCTGAGGACGCTGCATATAAAGCGTACCTGCTGGCTCGTTCTCAGGGCGATTTCGACAGTGCCGAAGCGTATCGCGACATGATGGACGAGTTCGCGGCCAGCTATGACCGAGACAAGGCGTCCTCATCTCAGGGGGCCGGCATTGAGTCCGAGCTGCCACCCGACACCCCTTAACGCAGCGCTTCATACACGATTCGTGCACCGACACCGGTGACTCCGGCCAGACAGCCCCAGACCATGCGTTCCAGGGTCTTGATCTTCACATGGTGGCTGATGCAGCGCCGTGCCATGTTTATCTCGCGGATGTCGTCCTGGATGGTCTTGACCCGTTCGTCGATGCGGACCAGCAGGTCCTGTAAGTCCTCTCGTTCCATGGCGGTCATCGTTTCCCCCCGGCGTCCTTGATTCCCTTGACGACTGCGGGCAGGTAGTCGCCGATTTTCTTGACGCCGAGGACGGCTCCCACGATCCAGAAGGTCACCTGCAGAAACCACTCGGGCAGGGCTTCCCATGCCTGCATGACCTGTCCTGCCTGCTCCGGGGCAAAGCCCGACCAGATGAAGAACCCGATCCAGGCGAAGAACAGGACGTCATCCTTCCAGCCCGCGTTCTCCAGTTGTTTCATCTCCCATTCATGGTTGTATTCACGATCGGATCGGGCCAGTCGCATGCGGTTTTCCATGACGGTTTTTTTCAATTCCTGCTTTTGTTTGACGTGGCTGGTAATGCCGTCCACTACGGTGGTCAGCAGTCCGGCCACAGCGCCGATTATGGGTATGGGCATGTTGATGCTCCTCGTACTTCCTTGGATATGCAACACCATAACGCCGGTTTTTCCCCGGATATGAAAACGGGCGAAAATGGCACCGGATGCGGCAAAAAAAGCATGTAAAAGACAGTTGACAGGAGTTGGCGGACGGGTGAAGTGACCTTCATGCACTCCCCATTTGATCCGGCGTTGGCCGACCTCTTGAATCGTCCGTTGTCCATTGCGGGCAAGCCTGTGCGCAATCGGTTATGGCTCGCGCCCATGGCCGGCCTCGGTCATATTGCGTATCGTGAAGTGCTGGAGGAGTACGGGGGGTGTGGCCTGCTGTTTTCCGAAATGTGCTCGGCCAAAGCTGTGCCTACCGAGAATAATCGTGTTTCCCCGGTTTTTCGCTGGCGGGAGGAAGAACTGGACCATCTGGTTTGCCAAATCGTCGGAGCAACGCCCGAAGAGATGATTCCGGCGGCCAGAAGGATTGAGGACGAGGGATTCTTCGGTATCGATATCAACATGGGGTGCTCGGTCCCCGGTATCGTCAAACGCAATGCGGGCGCAGCTCTGCTGCGGGAGCCTGAAATGGCGTTGCGTGTCGTGGAGGCTGTTCGCAAGGAAGTGGATATACCCTTGTTCCTGAAGTTTCGTACCGGCTGGTCTCCGGAAGTGGAACCGGCGGCAGAACTGGCCAGACGCTTCGAGTCCGCCGGGGTCGATTGTCTGGTGTTTCATCCGCGTGTGGCCCCGGACAAACGGACCCGACCACCAGTCATGGATCATATCCGCTCAATCAAGGAAGCTGTCTCCATCCCGGTCTTTGGCAATGGTGATGTGGTCGTGGCCGAGGATTGCCGACGGATGCTTGATACGACCGGCTGCGATGGTGTGTCTGTCGGACGGATGGCTATGGCTCGGCCATGGTTGTTCGCCCAGTGGACAGCGGGGTATGAGCCGGGGCAGGATTGCTTTCGTGATTATGCCATCCGCCTGGCTGATTTGCTGGATCACTATTATGATCCCATCCGGGCCTTGAAACGATACAAATTGTTTACCGTCTATTTTGCGGCAAACTTCACGTTCGGACACAGTCTTCAGTCCAAATTTCTGGCTGCCAAGAACATGGATGATGTTCGGTACGTTGCTCGGCACCACCTGCGTCCCGGGATGCAACTGGCATCACGTCCCAATATGAATCTGTACAACACGTGATTTAATCACTGTTGTTTTATTCCAGCCAGTTAGTGATATGGAAAAATAAGCAAGGAGCTGGTTATGCACGTTGTCGATTTGACCCATGCCATGCACACGGGCATGCCGGTTTTTCCGGGGGATGATCCCGTCAAAATCCGTCGCACGCACTTCGTGAACAAGGATGGATTTGCCCACACGCACGTCACATCCGGGACCCATGTCGGAACCCATGTCGATGTGGCGGCGCACCTGTTTGCCGATGCCCCCGGCCTCGACTGGCTCGGTCCCGACAATTTTACGGGATGGGGCGCAGTCGTTGACTGTACCGGTATCGATACGCCGTACATCGACCAACAACACCTTGCTTCACTGGCACAGGTTGAAGAACTCGATTTTGCCCTTATCCGAACAGACTGGGACCGTCACTGGAAGACCGATCGCTATTTCGATGATTTTCCTTTTCTCAGTGAAACGGCCTGTCGCTTTCTTGGTGGGCTGGGGCTCAAGGGAATCGGTCTGGATACCCCTTCGCCTGATCCGGTGGCTTCCAAGGAGTTGCGTGCGCACCAGTCGTTGTTGAATCTAGGGTTGGTCATTGTGGAGAATCTGTGCAACCTGAAAGAATTGCCGACAGAGAGCTTCATTTTCAGTTGCCTGCCGTTGCGAATCCGCGATGGTGAAGGGTGTCCTGTCCGCGCTGTGGGCATGACGTTCTGATACGTGTCGAGGCCCTGAAATCTCGGAGGGCTGATTTCCTCTTCACATTGAAGGGCAAGGGGCATAGGGTGTTGCCCGGAGTCGAATCATGCAGAAATCCCTTACCTATGTTTACACCCTGCTCATCATCAGCATGGCTCTCTGGGGCGGCACCTGGGTCGCCGGACGTGTACTCGCCCAATCGCTGCACCCCATGGCCGCAGCGTTTCTCCGGTTTGCCGTTGCTTCCTTTTTCCTGATCATCATGAGCTGGCGTGCCAATGGCGGCATGCCCCGGCTGGCGCGTAATCAGATTCTGCCGGTCGCCTTCCTCGGCGCCACCGGCGTTTTCGCGTACAGCTATTTCTTTTTTAACGGCCTGCAAACCATAGCCGCCGGGCGTGCCGCACTCATTGTGGCCTGCATTCCGGTCTGTATCTCCGTGCTCTCGGCCATCCTTTACAAGGAGCGCTTCGGCCCTGTTCGGATAATCGGCGCGTTGACCTCCCTTATTGGCGTGTCCGTGGTTATTGCCGACGGCAATCCCGTGGCCCTGCTCTCCGGTGGTGTCAGTCGCGGTGATTTTATGATCCTTGGTTGCGTTGCCAGTTGGACCGCCTATTCGCTGGGGGGAAGACAGGTCATGAAAAATGTCTCGCCACTGACTGCGGTCACGTGGTCGTCGATCATCGGTGCCATCATGCTGTTGCCTCCCGCCATCAGTGAAGGGCTGGGTGAGCAGATTATGGCCGCCCGCACCATTGACTGGGTGTGCGTTTTCTATCTTGGTGCAATCGCTACAGCCCTGGCCTATTTCTGGTACTATCAGGCCATCTCGGTCATCGGAGCCAGTCGAGCCGGGATTTTCATCAATACAGTTCCTATTTTCGCTGTCATCATGGGGTTTCTCATTCTTGGTGAGCCCATTCATCTTTCCCTGATTACGGGTGGCGTCATGGTGTGCACGGGTGTCTACCTCACCAACAGACCATGACCGAGGGTGCCCGACACGTGGCATTTTCGCTTAATTGTAAGGAGTAACAGGTATGGAAGACCGCATTGAACGATTGGAAAACCTGGTCACACTTCAGGATCGGACCATCGAAAAGCTCAATGATGCCCTGTTTGACCAGCAGCGTCAGATACAGGACTTGGAAAAATTGACCAAACGTCTGGCTGGCAAGCTCAAGGTGCTGGAAAATGCCCTTGATGATTCCGGCGGACTGGATGTCCCGCCGCCCCACTACAATGGATAATGCAGCATGAAGTACACGGCACAACAGATTATCGACGCACTCGGCCTTCAGCCTCACCCGGAAGAGGGCGGCTACTTTGCGGAAACACACCGTAGCCTGGAGATGATACCCAAAGGGGCGCTGCCGGACCGTTATGACGGTGACCGCTGTTATGGAACAGCCATCTATTACCTGCTGACACCGGACACCTTTTCGCACATGCACATCCTTAAAACGGATGAAATATTTCATTTCTACATGGGCGATCCATGCGAGATGGTTCAGTTGCATCCTGATGGAAGCGGCGAGATTATCACGTTTGGTTCGGATATTCTGGAAGGGCAGAAGCCCCAACTGCTGGTCCCCGGTGGAACATGGCAGGGGATGCGACTCAAGGAGGGGGGCGAGTTTGCCCTCATGGGATGCACTGTGGCTCCGGGGTTCGAGTACGTTGATTATTCTCATGGCTCACGGGAAGAATTGACTCGCAAGTACCCGGATTATTCCGAGGCAATTCGCCGTTTGACCACATAATCGAATGCAAAGGGCGCTCCCTATTACAGGAAGCGCCCTTTTTCTATTCAACTGCGGGTTTCTCCGGCCACTCGATGGTCAGAGGGAATCCCGGTTGTTGCGGAATATCCCGGAGTGCCTGACGATAACTCTGCCAGATAACAGTGGCATTGGCATCCAGCGGGGAATCCGCCAACTGCGTCCAGTCCGTCTCGGTCAGCAGGCGGTCGCGCTGGTTACGAGCTCCCATGGAGTGGTATTCCTCCATGGCCACCTCATCTACCTGAGATGCGATGATTTCTTCCCTGTATATAAGGTCTTCTCCCTTGACCCAACGCGTTTCATAGGTCGTGAAGGGGGCACGCTCGATGGGGATGGCTTCATTGTAGCCGATGGCGTCCCATTCCTGACGATTCAACTCGGCAAACGTACGGTGGTATCCATCGAATTCCACGGTTGTCGGCGGGGTTATCCTGAATTGACCATTGTTATATCGAAACATGACGTGCTCCTGCTAGTAGGCGTTGCTGTGTTGTATTGAAGAGAGAATGGCCAGCCCCACGTACTGCACTCCAAGAGTGTTGTGGTTTGCAGCGGCCGTGGCTATTTTTATTCCGTTTGAAAGGAAGTTGATCTGGCACGCGGAGTTGTAATATTCCACATTGGGCAAATTGGGCCATAAGGCCTTGTTTCCCGGATTGAACGGCGTGCGACAAGTGTCCTGCGATACCCAGTGCAAGGTGCCGTTCCCCTTGAGAAAAGGAATAGCAAGAGGTGTCCCCCCCAGAGGAATCAGGGGGCCGTCTACAGACCCGTTCCCAGTATAGCTGAATGGGCGGAAGACCTCGGATTGAGCAAAAGCATAGGCGATGAATTCCTTGCCCGGCTCATTGACCTCGACACTGTTGCCAAGGGTTATGTGCATGGCATCGGGCGCGGTATTGTTCCATGCACCGTTACCCGTTTCGACAGGGGCATTGCTGTTCAGTCTCAGGAAACAGGTTTCACCCAGGTCCTGGTGGTATACGTACCAATCGCTGATAGTATCGATCCCTTTGATCAGGATGCAGGCCGGAGGTTGGCCCAACCCATGTTGTATGGTTTTTCCGGCTAGACCGTCCCCGGTATAGCGAAGTATGGACAAGCCTTCTTCCTTTCCAGCACGAAGACAAATGTCCAAGTATCGCTGTCCCGATGTATTGACATTGGCAGATGTTCCGATTCGGTATCCGTCAGTTGTCGGTACGATGGTTTCACTGTCGTGAAATTGGGCATCACTGGTGTTGATGGAAAGGACGTTGCCCTCTCCTCGGATTCTGTCCACGAGTTGCCAGTTGAGACTCAGGTCTCTGGACTTGCTCAATACGAGATCAGGTCCGACCTTCATCTCAGGCAATGAAACGGAACTTGTCCCACCCTCTCGCATTACGATTTGCGCGGCAGCCCGAGCATTGGCAAGCAGCGGCGGGGTAAGGTTGTTGGTACATAGGCTGATAAACCCATCGGGCGGTTCATGGGCGAAGCCGGCTGCTCCGAAGTTGGCATGGCTGGTGCCACTTCCAAGAGTCTCTCCGGCAGCGAAACCATACATGCCGCTCAATCCAGATTCGGCCACTCCCTGATGCACACCGTTTTTGGTGAACGAGAGGGTGCCATCATCCATGTTCAGCAGCACACCAATGATATCGCCTGTAGTATAGGGCTGTCCGTAAGCTGATGATGTCCCACTATTGTGGAATTCGCCTGAACCAGCATAACCGTACCCAGTGGTCTGGGAGCCGAGAGCTCCGCTGTAGTTGGAGGTCACACCGTGAATACCGAAAATGGCGGTATCCCCGGAGGCCTTGAACTCAGCGTACCATTTGCCTTGATCGACAAATTGGGACGATATGGCTGTGGCTGGTCCTGTGGTTGTTATGGCCCGGCTGGCATCATCATAGGTGATGTTCTGTTCACCTGGGGCCAGTGAGTTGAGCACTGTCTGGTTGTTGCTGGGCGTGTCCATCGCTTGTTTTGTCTGCCCAACATTGGTCCACAGAATTCCGTTGGC
>MDTD01187586.1_pt1 | contig 14222 bp, 19 predicted proteins | sample 811221 | NCBI WGS metagenome assembly MDTD01 (sample SAMN05326646, study PRJNA326480) | marine metagenome | isolation source: seawater | place: Pacific Ocean: South West | collected 2011
CAGACTCTACCTTCAGGTGGATGAAAGAAGGGGCTCAGGTCACATGCATAGGGAGATAATTTGAGAATTTTACGTTATATGTGAGATTTGGGCACTCGCCAGGCAAAACTGGAAACGTTGATGGGGCAAAATCGTCTATTTTTATTATCCTACCACACGCCCTTTAATTTTAGCAAAGCATCCTAACATCTTCTAGAGTCAATATATAAGTCTGTTTGTATTTATAGGACGGGGTATCAAAAATAAAACGATCCAATCGAATATTATAAGCAAGGCGTGCCTGATTTTGAAACCTCAGCGATAACTTCCAATCGCCACCAATTACTTGGTTTATTCTCGTTTGGTTTCTTGAGATCACATAATGTATCTCATGGGCGGTGGTAACTCTTTCGAATGCCGACACTTCGCCTGCTTGCCGCGCTGATGATCTGATCCTTTCGGGCCGCATCGGTGCACAGATATTTGGGATTTGGCCAGGTGCCAACTCTGCCTAGGTCGAGCCGATCTGCGTCCCAACAGGTCTGAACAGTAGGGTCCACATGGGTATTGCCGTCGCTATGCTCCCGGCACGCAACCTCAAGCAGCCGAAGGGCGAGCCTATCGAGCTCAAAGAATCGGCCACACAGTTCTCGCGCCATTTTGCCGGCGCGGTCGCCATGGCCCACATCCCGCCGGTCATTGATCCGACAGGCGTCGTGCAAGAACGCGAACAATTCCACCACTCGGGTGTCGGCGCCGGTGGCTTTAGCAAGGCACAGCCCATTGTACCGCACCCGTGTCCAGTGTCCGACGCCGTGAATCCCGCGCCAGTCGAGCTGGAACCCGTCCCGGAGGCGCGTGATCAATTCGGGCGTTAGGATGCGCCTGCCGTCGCGGCGCGAAGCGGATACAGCGGTCGAGTTAGGTGCCGGAAGCATCGCTCCTCCTGGTTGATGCTACGACAAGATGCGGAAATCCAGAGTCAAATTCCAATCTGAAGCTGCGCAAGTGTCAGGCGGCAAAATCCTCGCATGAACCATGCCCCGAACACAGTAGGCCTATTGCGAGAAAATGCAATCTCCGCTAAACTTCGATTTACTTGACGGTAGTCAACTTGACCCTAGGAGGCACACTATGGCGGCTAATGAAGGCCTACCTCAAGATATGGACGTTGCTCCCAACGAATCGGCGTACGCTCATTTCGATGTCGCGTCGCTTTCCGCCACAGACATCGACAGCATTAAGAATGACCTCGTGCGCGCGGTTGTCGAGCGCGCGAAGTCGATTGAGAGGGACATGCACAACAGCCACGGAAATATCCACTCAAGCAACAATAGTGGATTGGTTTAGCATCCTCGGCGCGACAGGTTCTTTGACAAGGTCGAAAGTCTTTGGGAGCACTGGCCAAAGGAAGTTTCTGAATCGGACTAATTAGAGCACAGCAAATTTGTGGCCAACATGCATGCACCGCAGGACCGAGATTGGACGACGGGCCACCGGTGAGGTTGGCGGTGCGGCGCTCTCGGACGCGGAAATCGGTGAAATTGGAAACGACCATTTGCGCGTGGTATTCGGGCGCGCAAAGTCCGTCGAGAACCACAAGCACGGCAGCCGCGTTGCCGTGCACACCAGCAACAACAGTGGGTTGCTCTAGCTTCTTCGCCGAAAGTCGGTTCGTTAGTAGGACGGGATATGACGGAATCGATTGAAACGGTCGTCGTCGATTGGGTGATCTTCAAGGTCGCGCAGCGCTGCAACCTCGATTGCAGTTATTGCTATGTCTACAATCGAGGAGACGATTCTTGGGAGAGCAGACCGAAGTTCATTTCGGAAAATGTCGCAAAGGCGTTTGCACAGCGCATCAATGAACAGTGCGAGAAGTACGAAATCCCGAGATTCATGATCGAGTTGCATGGCGGTGAGGCTCTGCTGCTGGGCAAGCAGCGAATGCAGGCGCTTTTGGATCTCTTTCGCCGAGAATGCAAGGGCGTGCAGGTCGATTTCTCCCTGCAAACAAATGGACTTTTGCTTGATGAAGAATGGCTTCGTCTGCTTGTCAGCAACGGCGTGGGGGTCGGCATCAGCTGCGACGGGCCGCCTGAATCCGCGGACCGCCGACGGACGTATCGCAATGGCCGCGGTTCGACGCTCAAGCTTATCCGCACCATCGAGCATCTTCGCCAATCAAGCTCGCTCTACAATGATCTGAATCCGGGAATTTTGTGCGTCGTCGATCCGACCTTGAATGGCGCTGACGTCGTCCGATGGTTCGTGCAGCACGACATTCAGAGCTTCGACTTGTTGTTGCCCAACGGAACCTACGTAAACCTCCCTCAAGATTGGACCGGGGTCGAGCCATATCGTCGTTTTCTCCTGGAAGCTTTTGAGGAGTGGTTCGGAATGGGTAAGGACGCCCCCCGAATCCGACTGTTCGAATTGATGATGCGAGGGCTCCTCGGCGTCCGCCCCAGCCTGGATTGCCTAGGGGGCGATCTAAGGCGGCTATGCGTGATCGAAACGGACGGCTCCATCGGTCTAAGCGATTTGATTCGAGTGTGCGGAGACCGTTTCGTCGTCGACGACCTCAATGTGTTCAATTCACCGCTGGATGCCATTGATCCGCATTACGGATTGAATGAGCTTCAAGACCCCTGTGAAGAATGCCATTCCTGCCAGTATTTTAACGCGTGCGGCGGTGGACTGTTGCCCCATAGATACGATGGGCATTCATTTCAGAACCCTTCGATTTATTGCCGGGCGCTCTACGCGTTGGCGGATGCCGCCTTCGATCGACTCCGGACCGAATTGCCCCATTTGACTTTACCGACCCGGAATGGCGAGATCGTTGACGGCCCGCGGCGTGAGGGCGGGGTGGCCATATGAGCGGAGCCGAAATCGACGCTTTTGCCGCTCTTCAGCAGTATAGCAATCCCTATCAGCCTTGGGATTCACGAATCTCCGCTGCCCTCCAAAGTTCTGTCGCTGGCGGGATTGTCGGACGATACATCGCAACGTATGAGCATGACTTATCCTCCAATAGCGGAGGCCTCACGGAACTTCTTGCCTCCATATTGGTCGACGACCAGATCGACTACTTGCACATTGAACCCGCCCTGGGAAGACTGGAGTGGGTGGCCCAATCCGGCTGCGATGAGTCTTTGGCTGCCGGTGCGACTTTGGCCCTCCTGTTGACCGGCGCCCGAAAATCAATCGATTGGCGGGTGAGATTTCGACAACCGACGCACTTGCGTTGGGGACGCTGGCGACTTCCGTGCATCCGGGAAATGGCTGTCAAAGGCGATCGGTCCAGCGCGAAGATCGAGTATCTTGATTCCAACCTGGTCAACGGCGCGTTGGAGATTTTCGCGGCCGAAGACCATGCCACGGGATGCCAAATGTTCCATAAGATCGGGGCCGGCAACTCGGTTATCCTTCTTCCGAGGTCGGAAGGCCCCCAACATGCCTAGAAAGATCACGACGAACTTAAGCGCTTGAGTGTAAAGACTGTCGGGCCAGTAATGGCAAGGTCCATGGAGAAGGCGTTTGCCTTGCTCTCGGATTACTCGTCAACGTATCGGCAATGGGTCGACCGCGCCATCGCGGAGATCGTGATATCGCGGCACAAACTTGGCACGAGCCAGAGCGGAAGTTGGCGGGAGGCCCCAGGCGCCGTGCAAATGTCTTGGTCGCCGGATCCTCTCCCGGTGGCCGAAGCTCTTGTTCATGAGGCCTCTCATCAGTACGCCTATCAAGTCTTTCGTGTGGGCTCACTCGACGATGGATCAGATCGGGCGCACTATTACTCGCCTCCGACGCGAAGGAACCGCCCGCTCGACCGCATACTTTTCGCCTATCACGCCTTCGCGAACATTCTCTTGTTCTATCGCGAGATACTGAAGGCCGGATATCCGGACAAAGCACGCGTAACCGGTAGAATAAAGCAATGCCTTGATGTCCTCTCGGAGCTCGATGTTCCACTCCGGAATAGTGGCGCGCTTACACCGTTCGGCCAATCTCTCTACCGACCGCTGGCCGTAAACGTGGCATCGAGTGCTTATGTTGGATAACCACGGATGCCCACTCGGCGACGATCTGCTGGGGCTTGTCGAATTGCTTCGTTGGCAGGGTGACGCGCCGATTTTCACGGATTTGCGCGACAGCTTCGATGCCCTGCTTGAAAATTTATTTGCCTCACCCGCATTCGCCGATGCCGTAGGCGCAAGCACTGTGTCCGGCGTGTCTCAGCTTTCCGATCGCGCGAGGCTAGAGTTTCTGCGCGCTCCTCAGGTCGTGGCGCAGATCGTCCGATGGCGTCGCCACCGGATGGGGCTGGACGCCGGGTTCTTTGCCGAGATGGTCTTGGCCGAACTCGCGCACGCCGGTCTCGTGCAAGACCTGCCGGTCGCGGTATGGAGAGCACGAGGCGACACGAAGATATCCTGGAGCAAAGGCAGCAAGAACGTTGAAACAACGCCCTGGCTTTTGGACGGTGAAATCGCGATCGACGACAAGAGCTTTCAAATGTTTCCCTACGATGGGAATGAGCAAAAATTGCTCCTGCCTCTCAACGATCCCGGATCCCAAAAAGTGAGGCGCATGCTCGCCGGATCGTTCTATACGCTGGCCGATGTCTCATCCCCCGCAGCCGAGTTCGTTCGGATGTTTCTACGGCAAATCTCGATTCGGTTCGAGCCAGGCGCTCCGACGGCATTCAACACGAGTTCGTTCTCCCAATACATCGGTCTAGCGCTGCTGGTGAACCCCCACATAGATGACGTAGATAAGATGAATCTGATTGAGGGCCTCGTGCATGAGTCGATCCACAGCATGCTTTATATGTTGGAGGCGGTGACCGGGCCCTCCGTTTTGGTATCGCCACAAAAAATGCCCATGATCCAATCTCCATGGACTGGCATGACGCTCAATTTGAGCTCATTTGTGCACGCCTGTGTCGTCTGGTACGGTGTTTTTTGGCTTTGGAACAATCTGATGAACGCAAAAGCATTTCCGCAGCATCGGTGCCAACTGTTTCGAGAGCGCGCGCTGACGGGATTTAAGCGTGCACCGCTTGCCGAATTTTTGGCGCATCGATCCGTAGTATCCAAACCCGTGCTGGAACTTCTGGAGGCGATTTCGGCGACCGATTGGGGCGAACGGATTTCCTTGGGGCGCGTCTGACTCGACTCAAGTCAAAAGCTTCAGAGGGACCTGTCGTCCGATCGGAGGACATGGCGCTATTCCAACGCCGCGCATTTGGCGCGAAGATGCGCCGCTATTTTCTGCACTTCCGCTTCCGTGTACCTGACGACGGTGCCATGCTTTCCGCGAAATTCGGTAAAAAGAATATGCTCGCCCACTGACGCAGGAACTCGCAAGCTTGCAAGCGGGACAATCGGTTGGAGGGTGAAAAATTCGCCCACCGAGTCGAACGCGCTCAACATTTGCGATTTGAGAAGGACATACACAAACCCCTCTTCTTTAAGATCCGGGGTGCCTGACTGGAACAACTCGAAGAGATTGTCTGATACCGGCACCTCCATCCTGCCTTGAACTCGTCGAAATCCGATCGTGTAAGAAGCAAGCGTCCGTTCCAGGAAGCGCTTGTTGAGCGTTGCGTGGACAAGCGCCTGCTCGGCGTCGGTGCCGGCATACACGGCATTCTGGTTCCCCGACGATTTGGTTGAATCGTCGGCCTGACTAGGCAAAAGCGTCGAGAACCGTTCCTTCGAACTGCTTCCATGCAGCACGAACAAACCCGATTCCAGGAGAGCCCTGCACAATCGAATAATCTCGCGTGTACCGATTGCGTGGAGGTCCGCCACAATCTCCTCGCCGACGGCAATGCCGACGTCCGCCAGGCAGCTCGCTATGATCGCCTTTTCTCGCATCGTCAACCTTCCCAAACAGCAACTCGCAGTCGATACAGTCCTTCGCAGTATCCTAGGCGTGTGGACTAACCATTTCTAAGATGCCGGTCGAACGTCAATAGCGAGTTGCCGGCGTCCCCTTATGATACACACTTGGCTCGGCGAGAACCGGGACCTATCGCCGGCACCGCAACTCAGCAATCAATTGTCATTCCGGTTACCTGAACCTCACGGCGCGCACCTCTACGGGAGACGAAATTGCACTGGGCAGCCGCCCGGTCGCGGAAGCAAAGACATTTGCGGAAGCATCAGTTCCTTTTCTCGCGGACAGGATGAAAGCTGAACAAGCCGCCTGAAACATAGCTCTTGTAGAAGCCGGGGCATGTCTCTTCATGAACGCACATTTTGCATGCGTCACCTTTTTCCATCAGTTGATAGTCAGGCATAACCCCATCGGCCGTTTGAGTGAGTTTGATGGCACTTTTGACATGTCGCCTGTGCTCATAGCCAAAACGCGGCGGTCGCGATATTTCAAATTCCGCGCCGTGGTCGCCATTGACGACACAGCGAGGAATATTGCGCAATTTCACCTGGGCCGCGGATTCCTCACGCAGGGCCGAGAGCGCCGGTTCGAGACGATCTTTCAAGCACGCCAAACCAACGACAAAGTCCGGTTGTTTGCCCGGCGAAAACAGGGGAACCGAAACCGAAAATTTTTCGCAATATGTGGCCAGGAACAGGAAGAGTTCGGACAGCGCGACGACGTTCTGTTTCGTGACAAGCGTGGTCAGGAAGAACTTTGCCCCTGCCTCCGACAACGCGTCCAAGGCATCCAACGTTTCAGCGAAGCTGCCGGCGGTGCGTGTAACCGCGTCGTGAATCCGGGCTTCGTGTCCATAGATCGGGATGACAAATTGAGACACACCGGCGCCAAGTAGCCCGGGCAGCAACGGCCGAAGCCCTCGAGCATGCGTCGAGACCCTTATGCGAGCGTCCGGCAAGGTAGCGCGAAGCCAATGCGCCACGTTCGCCAATTCGGGGTATTCGATCGGATCGTTGCCGGATACTTCTATCGCCGATATCTCATTGCCATCCCGAATAAGACTCTCGATCTTCGATTTTTCCCGGTGAATGTTGTTTTGCAGGTCACCGAACGCGCGGGACCCGCAGAATACGCAGTTGTTGGAACATTGGGACTCGTGAAGGACGAACGAGTATGTTCCCATCACATCCTCCGCAGGTCCGCGTGACCGCCGCTCGACATGGTCGACCGAATTAAGTCAGCGGCTTTGCGGAAATATTCCGCAGATGGTTCGTTTGTCGCCGGTTCTCGTGGCAAAAAATGTACGTCCGGCTCGACCGGCACGTTCTCAACCAACAGCGGCCAGTAGTCTTCGTACTGATCCCAGCAACGCATTTCATCCGTCGCCGGCCGTCCCCATGCCTGGTTTGGAACGTCCACGCGGATCGCTTCCAGGTTATCACGGAATTGAGGTCGCCCCTCACCCGCCTCGCGACGAAAACCGAAACCGGCTCCTTCGGTTCTGGACCCCATCAGCTGAACCCGATCATTGCTCTTGAGCAGCCAGGCCAAAACGTCGCCTGCGCTGCCGCATTCATGAGATATCAGCAAAACGGTCGGGTTTTCGAATAGGAATACCCGGCTGTCTGGAATCGGGAGATCCGGTCCCCTGGCGACAAGCGGGCCAGGCATGCCGTGAATAGCGTCTGCACCGAGCATCGAATATATTTCTCGCAGTTGGGCCCTGCTCAGTTGGAGGGCGGGAACGGATTCCTCCAAAACACTCAGCAACTCGTCTTCGACTCGGCTTATCAGCGTGGTCGACAGGCAAGGTGATCGCCCCTCGTTTGGCGGACAGAAGAACGAACCGACGAACATGGATAGTTCGCCGCTTCCTCCTCGGTTGTGCCTCGCGTCCATTATTAAGGGAAGTCCCCTCTGTTGAAGGTGTCGCAGAAAGGCTGAGAACGCGTTTCGAAAGCTGATCCGCCCGGATTCCGTGAAGAGTTCATCCAGCATCTCGTAAATTCTGACGACCGCGTATTCCTTCCGATTGTATGTCCAGAAGCCTGTTTCCAATGCTTTCTCAGACAGATGATCGGACTGAAAGTAGGCGGTGATCCTTTCCAGTTCGGAAAAAGGCGTGACGCTTGCGTGGGAACGGGCCGCATGCGGCGCGTCGTCTTGCGACACCTCGTATTCTATATCCGTCAAGAATTCGCCTATCGGCAGAACGCCTCTGTCGGAAAGCACCGACCGGGCATCCCACCTTTCCGGCTCCGAGAATTCATGCCACTCGAAAGTCGCGTCATATTCCTTTTGGTCCTTTGCCGATCGAAGTCGGTAAGACGCGCGGGCGACTTTGGGAAAATTGAAGTTGCGGCATGTCAGACAGCATGCGGCTTTTGCCCAAGCGGCGTCGGGGCTACTGGCGCTGATGAAGGGCACAAGTTCGGCGACGGCGTCTGCAAGCCGACTTTCGTCGACCCGGAGCAACTCGTCCCCCACGTCCACATTGTTGTGCTGGCCGCTCTTGTTTGCCGTGGCTCTTGTGAACCTCTCGTCGACGCCGGAGACAAAACATCTGCCGTCGGCAGGAAAAAGATGAAGTCCGGACGAGACGTATGGAAACGGCTGCAGGGGACGGATAACGAGGTGGCTATCCTCGAATGCGGCAACCAAGCGACGCAGGCGGTCGAAGAAATCCAGATTACTTTGAGCACGTTCCAATTGTGAAGTTCCAGCCGGAACCGAACTCTCGAACATGATCGCCTTGCTGAAAATCGTGTCCCCGTCGATGCCCCGTCGCTGCTTCTTATAGTCCCAACCGATATAGTTTTCCCGCAGATAATCGCGGAAACCGACAAGGATCGATACTCTCTGCCCCTTGTTTAAGTAGGGTACCGGGCAGTTGTCAGAAGTTTGCGAGAACCTCGACTGCATGGCGCGGGCGGCTCACGAGTTTGTGGTTTTGGGCCATCCGTTCCCAGACACTGGCTGCGGCAAGGACAAAGGCCCCCGACATCGACGAAAAATTCTCTCTGCTCCGTGGATGATAGAGAATCATCACAGAGTTACAATGGTTTCCCTATTCCATCCATGCCATAGTGGTTCCCAACCCTTTGACGACCCCCCCCTCGAGAACGTTGGACTCCGGCGCATGGAGTTTATTTGTCATATCGGTCAACCGAAGACCGCCAGCACCACGATCCAGATGCACTTAGCGCGCAATCGCCAGCTTCTCAAAGCGCAAGGGATTCTTTACCCGGCGTCGCTCGGCACGCCGAAGTCCTCGGTAATTCCAATGTTTTGCGACAACGGGCCGGTTGCGTTCGGCACGTCATTGGATGGCGCCTTGCGCTCGAACTTCGAAAGTGAGTTGTTCGACGGTCTTAACAGCGTTCTCTTGTCGGAAGAAAGGCTGTTCGACGTACCGAATGCCTCGGCAATCAAAGAGCGGTTCAGCGTATATGCGTCATCATGGAGAATACTCTGTTACATCCGTCGGCCGGAAGAACACATCGTCAGCAGATACAGCGAGAACATCAGGGCCGGATACGTATACACGCTAAACCAATACTTCGAAGAGCGGCTGACCAGCCATCACTATAGGGTTGCCGATCGGCTGGAGCAGTGGACCGACGTCTTTGGCGACGGCGTCGAGGTGCGTGTATTTGACCACGCGGCAAGGAAGAATGGCGTCCTCGGCGATTTCCTCGGCTGGATTGGCGCAGATTCTGAGGCCCACTCTTTGGATTCGGCGCAGTGGGCCAACAGGAGTCTGGATCGCACCAACACCGAAATCATGCGCTTCCTGAACCGCTGCCTCCTTGATCGTCCGGACGTGCTTCAGAAACATCATGACTTGATCGGCGAAGGAACACGCTATCGTTTGGAGGCCGTGCGAAAGAAGTTGCTTGCATTGGACGGCGGCGAACGACTGCGACTTGACCCGGACCGCGCGAACCTACTGCTTGCCCACTTGAGAATAAGCAACGAAATTCTCGCAAAGCGCTACTTGAGCGCCGAGCACGGCGCCGCCTTGCTCTCTGCACCCGCGGAAACATCGTCGCCTGCAGCTCTCAACACAGGCACGGTGTTCCAACGCATGATGGCTGTTTTCGACGATGAAGAGCTTGCCGAAATCGGAACAGATTTTTTGGTTTTCAATCGTCTCTGACTAGGAACTCAATCGCCCACGGCCCTCGTGACGCCCGTCTCGTCACGCTTCACATGGTACACCGGCGACCAATCTTGGTTGACCTCGGCGCAGTAAAAGTCCTTGCCGATGTATGTGTAGGCAGGATCCTTCTCACCGAACAAACTACCGAGGCCGAGAGTCGTTTGATTTGCCGGGACAAGCTTTCCGCCGGAGCAGTTGTACGAACGGACTGCGTCCATTCCCTCGCTCGACAGATCGCTTTTGAACATTCGATAGTCCATCGTCAAACGCTCGCGAATGGCCGGCACTGAAAAAAACTTTTCCTTGTTGCGATCGGATATCCGATAGCGTCCGTTGCTGCGGGATTCAAAGTTGGCCAACGCGACCTGAAGGCTTCCGACCATCATCAACTGTTCCGCCTCCCGGGCCCCTCTCAGTACAAAAGTTTCCGGATATACCGTTATGACGTCCGGTTGAATGTCGCTTGCAAGCATGTCGAGGTCCGCTTCGAGTTGACGCAAATCGTCACAATCTTGCTTGTCGATAAATGTGATCAGGTCGCAGTTAAGAACGATCCCCCGGTCCCTGACCAAGCGCGCAAGACGACTCAACCGATCGACGGACGGAGAAGGCCTGTTGTTCGCGGCGAGAATTCGGGGATCAAAAGTCTGGACGCCGAATGAAACGTACGTGAATCCGTAACGGCCGAGCAGGTCGATCTTCTCTTCCGTCATCAGAGACGGGTTGCATTCAAAGGTCTTGTGCGGAATCCCGGCAAAATCGGGGATAGAAGCGAAAGTTTCCACCATGATGTCCGTCGTCATCATCGACGACGTACCGCCACCGAAGTAAACACTTTGCAAGGGATAAGAGCGAATTACGTCGGCGAAACTCTCAATCAGATTGGGAAGGTACTCTTCATAGTATCTTGAATATAGATCGCTCCCGATTTTTACGTTGAGCCCCTGGTGCTTACAAAAAGTGCATTGTGTCGGGCAAAACGGTCCATGGATATAGAGATGAAAACTCTCCTCTGGACGCCAATTCTTCCGAAGCAGAATTGCCTTCAACTGCTCCTTTGTAAGGGTTGCCAAGGTACTCAATTGCCCAGTCCCTATCGAATATCCAATCGGCTAACCATCAGAAGTAAGGGAATTCTAGGACTTACGCAAGCTCGCCCATGAGTAGTAGTGAGGTCAAAGATGCACTGCATTTTCCCTGCCGAACAGGGAATCGGCGGAGACGGGTTTCCGCCGGACTGCGCCCACCACCATCTGCGAAATGGTTCGTCAGGGTGCTACTACGCGCACGGAAACGCGCGGCGACCGCCAAAGGTTCGACTAGCACCCGGCGGGCCACGCGTGATGAAGACGCGAACTATTCCTTCGCTATAGCCCTGCGCTAGCTGTGAGCTTTCAACAGGTTGTCCATTCGGTCCCGTCCGGGGAAGCTGAGGGTGCTGAAATCCTTTGCTATCCGGATAGGGACCGAATGAACGTCCACAAGAATGCGCGCCTGACGGCGCACAGTCGAGCAGAGCTGGTCCGTCGGGTGCTTCAGGAGGGCCAGCCGCGCAAGGCGCGCTCAATCACGTCCGGTCTCTGGGCGCGGTGACCTGAGCCCCTGATCTTCCTCCAGAAATTGGTAGAGTCCGTCGATCGATTGGAGACGGACGATGAAGCGAAGTCGGTTCAGCGAGGAGCAGGTGATCGCGATCCTGCGGGAGCAGGAAGGCGGCGTCTCGACGGCGGATGTGTGCCGGCGTCACGGGATCAGTTCAGCGACGTTCTACAAGTGGAAGGCGAAGTTCGGCGGCATGGATGTTTCCGATGCCCGGCGGCTGAAAGGCCTTGAGGACGAGAACGCCAAGCTGAAGCGGCTTCTGGCGGAGGCGATGCTGGACAACGCGATGCTGAAGGACGTGGCGTCAAAAAAATGGTGACGCCCGCTGCCAGGCGAGAAGCCGTGGTGCACCTCTGCGGGGTCTACGAGGTAAGCCAGCGGCGGGCGTGCCAGGTGATCGGCACCGATCGGAGTTCCGTGCGCTATCGCAGCCTGCGACCGGAAGACGGAACGATCCGCGCGCGGCTGAGGGAGCTTACCGCAGTTCGGCGCCGGTTCGGCTATCGCCGGCTGCATATCCTGCTGACACGTGAAGAGGTTCATCTGAACCACAAGAAGCTTCGCCGTATCTATTGCGAGGAACGGCTGCAGGTACGCCGGCGCGGCGGCCGCAAGCGCGCCCTTGGCACCAGGGCGCCGATCGCCCTGCCGCAAGGGCCGGACCAGCGCTGGTCGCTGGACTTCGTATCCGATGCCTTCACCGACGGCAGGCGCTTCAGGATCCTGGCCGTGGTCGACGACTTCACCCGCGAGTGCCTGTGTCTGGCGGCCGATACATCGCTCTCGGGCGTCCGTGTGGCACGCGAACTCGATGCGATCATTGCTGTCCGTGGCCGGCCGACCTGTATCGTGTCCGACAATGGCACCGAACTGACGAGTGCCGCGATCTTGCGCTGGAGCCAAGACACCGGCGTGGGCTGGCACTACATCGCGGCCGGCAAGCCGACCCAGAATGCCTTCGTGGAAAGCTTCAACGGCCGTCTTCGAGACGAACTGCTGAATGAGACCCTGTTCAGTTCGCTCGGCCATGCCCGGACGGCCCTGTCGCAGTGGAAACAGGACTACAACACCGCGCGCCCGCACAGCAGTGTCGGCAATCTGCCGCCGGCAACCTATGCCGCACTCAGCGCTCCCGGCCTGCAACGGGACGGGGCACCGCGCTTGTTTGGGGGCTTGGTGCCCCGTCCCGTTGCGCCACCGAGCCCAACAGGCTCAATCAGGAACAGACTCTACCTTCAGGTGGATGAAAGAAGGGGCTCAGGTCAGCGCTTGTCGCGGTTCCTGGCGGCAGTCCGATCCTTGATGAGCGCGCGTCTGGCGAGGCAAAGCTCCTTCAAAGTCTCGACGGCCTGGCTGGGACGCGGCGTTGGCTTGAGGTCGAGCTGATAGCCCATCTGCGCCAGCATGGCGGCATCGACGGCATCGGTCTTGGCGAGCAGGCCGACGGCTTCGGCGAAGCGGCGCGCACGGGTGGGGTTGACCTTGACTGCTGGCAGGCCGGCATCGGCGAGCGCGCGCTCAAGGGGCTTGGCATAGTGGCCTGTTGGTTCGTAGACAATGCGTTCAACCTCCTCGCCAATGCACCGGATGAGGGCGGTGCGGCCAGCCTTGGTATTGGAAAAGCATCGCGCCCCGCTGCCGGGCAAACGGCAGACGTCGAGGACATCTTTGGAGACATCAACACCGATGGTAGATTGACGCATCTTTTCCGGCTCCTGTTGACGTGACCCCCAACCTTCCCCCAGTTGGGATTAGAGTTGGGCAGTTTTGTTGCGCATGAGCGCGGTTGAAGCAATGGCCTGCGTAGCGGAGCCGTAAGCGTCCGGTGACGACCGCCTTGTTGTGAGGAGCGTTGCCGGCTGTCCTGTCGCAGTGGCATAAGCCACGTTGTTAGCGACGAGGATAGCGACGTGACTGTCGAACGTCTGGAGATCCTGAGCGGTGTCGTGCGGCGACCAGCAGATCGGCGCGCTGATCGCGGAAGGGGTGCTAGACGCCCTGATATTCTTCGTCGACCCGCTCTCGCCGATGCCGCACGACGTGGACGTGAAGGCCCTGACCCGCCTCGCCACCGTGCACGACCTGCCGATGGCCTGCAGCCGCTCGACGGCGGATATCCTGATCGATGCGCTGGCGGGGGGGGTGAATCCCACTCTCACGACAACCGCCGTAGCCCTCGGCCCCCGAGCCTACGGCCTTCACACATCTCGCCAGCGGAACTGATACAGTCCCGCCGCCAGGCATCGGGCGGTGGCATGAAATAGGCCGGGCGCCGCTCCCTGTTCGTCATCCTCGCCCTTGAGGCGAGGATCCGTTCCGCAAGCGGTGCGGCACCGCACGGGCTGCGGAATGGATTCCAGGCTCAGGGCCTGGAATGACAGCATGGGCCGAGAGGCTGCCGCCGGGCCTCCGGGGCTCCGGGCCGCCGAGCTCCCCCTACTCCGCCGCCTGCTTCCCCGCCAGCGGCTCGGCGATCGGCTGCGCCTCCGCCTCCGGCACGATGGCGGCCTTCTGCTCCACGATGCGGCCATAGGCCTGCGGCTCGCGGTTCAGGGCGAAGTTGAACATC
>MDTD01030824.1_pt1 | contig 14219 bp, 14 predicted proteins | sample 811221 | NCBI WGS metagenome assembly MDTD01 (sample SAMN05326646, study PRJNA326480) | marine metagenome | isolation source: seawater | place: Pacific Ocean: South West | collected 2011
AAAATCCTGATTTTCAGGAGAAAACTTTACGCAAACAGCTACTTCATAGTCATTACTTCCAACCTCTCCTTCTACTACTTTAACAACAGATATGCCTTTAATCATAGTAGCCACATAAGAACTTACATAGCTATAGAATGATTCGTTATACGCCTTTTCCTTTTGAGTTTCATTCATCCCTGCTACTTCAGCACTGCTAACACCTAATTCTATAAGTGCATTATCAAGAGACTTACTTACAACCTTAGCAGCTTTTTCTAGAGTTGTTGCTTTAGATGACGCATCAGGATCAGATCCAGATTGACTGTTTGCAATTAGCGTACTATTTCTTTCACTAGTTACAATTTCTCCAGCTAACCTTAGAATCTCCATTTTTGCCCTAAGTTCAGCTTTCGCAAATGCAATATTTCTAGAATTTATAAATCCAGACTTATTGCTTGGAATACCAGTAGCGGCTGTTCCTATTGCATAAATGCTACCATCAGTATTGACAGTGTAGAGGCCTTTATTCTTCTTTGCTAGGATTTTCTCTACTGCAACATTCAGCCTGTCTGATGGTAATTCTACAATTTGAGAATTGTCAACTGACATATCTTCGTTTTGGATAACAACCTTACTATCTACTCCATCAGTAGTAGTTAGAGGTGCTTTATCTACTGCTTCCTCTTTAATGTCATTTGCACTTGAGTCGTCCCTAGAATTTTCACTACCCCCCGAAGCACATCCAAATAAGAGTGCTGATATAATTAGTATGTATCTGATTTTCATAGTTATTCTAATTTCCTAAATATGATATAAGCGTATTCTTTACCTTGATTGAAATCAAATGTTGTTAAAACTTCCATTCCATCAATAAACCCAGATGATGACTCATTAATTCTATCAATGAATTCTTCATAGTATGAAACACTATTCATTGTAATAGTTTCATTGGTTTTTATGATTTGCTCAGAAGTTACTGTAGAACCATTCATAAAAACCATAGCATTTCGTCGAGCCATAACTGATGCTACTCTATTTTTTGATGAACTCGTTTTATGACTGGTGTTTGTCTGAATAGAAACAGATAATAAGTATGATTCACCACTATCCTGAAGGATTTTAACTCCTTCAAATGGAGATGTGTTAAACAAATCAATCATTTCTTTTTCTAATGCAACTTTAGTAGAATTACTAACTTGACAGTATCCTATTACTGGGATCAAAAAGAATAAAAAAATATAGAAATGTTTCAAAGCAAATAGATTAGAATGACCATAAAGTTAGTTCATTTATGCTTCATCTGTTGTATCTTTTTTAAATTGACAAACTAATCTCTAAAATCTAATGTTTTATCGTTTAATTTCATTTACAATATTCACGTATTGTTTAAATTGTTTAGTCTACAGCCAAGATTGCAAATTAACCCCCCGTGATAATGAAATCTTAGTTATAGGTATAACTGGAGGGGGTGATAATGAAAGCGATGCACTTAAGGATGCTAAGCGTAACGCAATAACTCAAGCCGTTGGATCATACATCCAATCAGAGACTACTATAAGTCAATCTCAAATTGAAAATGATAAGATATATGAGTATGGGAAAGCGTTAATTCAAGAGTACTGTATAGTCGAAAAAAGAAATGCTTACAATCAGTATTCTGTTACAATCGATGCCGTAGTAGCAAAAGAAAAAATTATAAAAACTCTAATGCAGTCTGGAGTTGAAATAGTATTTACAGGAGAAGAAATTGCCTCAGCAATGAAGTCTGAATTAGATAGAATTGACAACGAAAGCAAACAAATAGACATTATTCTAAAAAACCTGAAACCTGGACCACCTTTTGTTTTTAACATTAAAGAATTAGGTGTTCGAGAAAAGTATACTCTTGTTGGTACACAGCAAAAAATTGACAGAGATAATAAAACCTTGAAAATTGCTATTTCAGTTAAACCTAATTATGGTAATTATTTTAAAAATCTTGAAAACTCATTAAAACACGTTGCTGATAAGCACATTAGTGAAGAGATAATCATGGGTGTTAAATCTAATTCATTTGTTTATTTTCCATTCAGTAAAGAGTCTCAAATGATTTGTGAAACATGGACAAAGACAAATAAAATTGTTTTCTTAAATGATATTTATGACACCTTTGGCGCTCGCTCATTAAATCAATATTATCATGGGAGAAAGAAAAGAAAAAAGTCTCAATTTTTAAGGTCATTTAGAGGCACTAACTACCATGCAAATGCAACAATTATGACCTTCTACGATCCAACTGTATACCAAAAAGTTTTAGATATCGCTAAAAACCATATTTCTACAGAAACGTTTAGTATAAGCTTTTTAGATAAAAACGGGGACAATGTAATCACATCTATTTCCGGTGTTTATGACAATATTAATGGAAATATTACTATTGATAACAATACATCTACTGCTGAGGGAAAAATCACGAAACCTAAATACGAAAACGTATATGACCAACAACTTGGATGGGTTAGAAAAAATATAGTGCAAGTTTCTTATTTGTCAACTGAATATACAAATGAAAAAAAAGAGGGGATGAATAGTTTTTTCTATGAAGGCAAAAAATATAAGCCCCGTTACAATGTTTATACAAATAACTACACGCAAAGCCGTCCTGCAGGTAATTTTATAGAATATATAACCAATGAAAATGGTTCATTTTTAAAACAATCTTTTTACTCTTTAGTTGGTGTTACTGCAAGTGTATTACCTTTCACAGTTGCACTTTCAAATAAAATTGAATTTGAGAACTCAAACATTCAACCATATGGTTTCTCTTCAAATTACAATCCTTATAACAAAAGGGTTACTACTACTGGAGTAATAGCTGCAGTAGGAGGAATTGGATTTGGGTCATGGTTTACATCATTATTTTTTTCCCCTAGAAAAGTTCTAAAGACTAGTGAGAAAGAACAAGTGTCAATTTTTAATTCTGACACTGATTTTCTCAGTAATCGTGTGACGTTAAATGCTGAAAAACTTGAGAAGATTCAATCTTCACACGAGATTTATAATTGGAATATTTTTAGAGAAGATAACAATACAATAGGTGTATTTTATATTGAAATACCTCTTCAATTAGAACAGATTGAAAAAATTGAAAAAATTGAAATCCAGTAGTATGAAAAAGCTTTTTTTAATATTAGTTGTCATTTCTTTTTTCTCATGTAAAAAGTTTAATCAAAGAGATTTTGAATTTTCTGTAACGATAAACAAAACACAATATCAAATTGGACAGAATATTGAATACCAAATTCAGGGGGGACATGAAGAAGCTGCAATCCAACCAGTACTTGTGAAATATAACTCAACAATTGAAGATGACTTTGTGACCGCTATTGAAAATGGCAATGTTGATTTTGAATATATCAATATGTATAACAATTATTGGTTTTCTAATGAATACTGTTGTAATCCTAATACGGAAGACGGAGTTGATGTGTCTTGTGTAGTTTGTAATTGTGAATTAAATACCACCGAAATTCACGAACAAATTGACGATGAATTTTATTGGGGACCGTTTAAACAATTTAAAATATTGATCCTCGACCCTTTTATTACCTCTACAGGTCGCCAAGAAGAATTAGGAGACTGTAACCCTCCTAATAAATACAATATAATAAGCGAATCTGAAGCATTTTATATTTCGCCTGCCTGCCACAATATTAATTGTAACTCATTAAGTCAACTTTCAAATTATGAAGCATATACATCTGGTGGAAGTAGTTCATGGACAAGTGAATGGGTGGTAAATAATTCTGGCATAAATAATGGTTTATGTTTTTCTACGCAAGGAAATTATTGTGTCGGAGGTTTTATAGAATTCAATATTGATTTACCATCCCCCTCTAGGATGACATACTATTCCAAACGAGGTAATTATGAATCCTACATGCCTGGAATTAAGGTAGATGGGACTTCTTTAGGACAATCAAGTGTGAACTTGAATTCTGGATATTCTTCTGATCAAAATTATTTTGGTCATTATATGACTAATATTATACAACCTGGAAATCATATAATAAGAATGGAGTTCTCCTCTAATTTTACTTACTCTAGTTTTAGAGTTGATGAAATTATTTTTCACTGTGAATAAACTTTAAGTAAATATTTAGAAAGAAAATTCTAACCAATGTTAGAGCTATGAAGGTAGATCTAATGATATATATTCGACTGAGCACAATATGCTAAGCTGAAAAAATCTATATAATATGAGAAAAGTATTCATAATAATGTGTTGCGTTTTTTTACTATCGGCATGTGAAAAAAAACCATTGAGCCAAAACGATTTTGAATTTTCTGTCACGATAAACAAAACACAATATCAAATTGGAGAGAATATTGAATACCAAATTCAGGGGGGAAATACAAAAGCTGCAATTCATCCAGTTCTAGTTAGGTTTAACTCAATAAATCAAATTGAAGAATATATTAATCTATTTAATAATGATTGGTATAACGGTGAATATTGTTGTAATCCTAATATAGAAGACGCAACTAATGTTACATGTGTAGTCTGTAATTGCGAACTAAATACTAAAGAGGTTCACGAACCCACCGAATCTTGGAACGTCTCAGAATATACAGTTGATGACTTTTATTGGAGTGAAAACCCATTTCAAATTTTAATCCTAGACCCGTTCATGAGCTCTGCAGGTAGAGAAGAGTCAGCAGACTGCAGATTTCCCGAACAGTTTAATATTATATGCGAATCAGAACCATTTTATATTTCTAGCGTATCATCTAACCCTAACTGCGTTCCTCCTCAGTCTCTTAACTCAAATCCATCGATTTCTTCAGTTGATCTAAATTGGGATGATGTGAGTGTTGCTGAAAAATATCACCTAAGATACAGACCTGTTGGAGGCTCTTGGACAACAATTACTAGCTATATAACTAATTCTGAATATTCAATAAGTGAGTTGACTCCAAACACAGAGTATGAATGGCAAGTCAAAACAGTATGCAACTATTTAGAAACAGAACTTTCAGATTGGACAAATAGTGCATTCTTCACAACTATATCTAGCTGTGATCACCCTCAGTCTCTTAACTCAAATTCATCAATTTTTTCAGTTGATCTAAATTGGGAGGATGTAAGTGGTGCTGATAGATATTATCTAAGATGGAGGCCTACCCCTGCTGGAGGCTCTTGGACAACAATTACTAGCTTTATAACTAATTCTGAATATTCGATAAGTGAGTTGACTCCAAACACAGAGTATGAATGGCAAGTCAAAACAGTGTGTAACATCCAACAAGAAGAACTTTCAGATTGGACAAATAGTGCATTCTTCACAACTGAAGGTCCATGTCAAACTGTTAATTGCAGCTCCTTAAGTCAACTTTCAGACTATGAAGCTTACACTTTATTTGGGTCGAGTGTTACAGCAAATTGGATCATAAGTAATAATGGATATGAAGGTAACTGTTTGTATGCAGAAGGTAATTGTACAGGAGGTTATATTGAACTTACAACTAATCTATCTGAACCTTCAATTATGAGAATGTGGTTAAGAAAAGGTTTTGGAGGATGGGATTGGATTACATACTCGGTAGAAGTTGATGGTATTGATTATCCTTTTTCGATAAGCCAAAACAGCAACTCCGATTCTAATTGGTTTACTCAAATGGAATCTAACGGTCCATTACCTTCTGGTTATAATGAAATTAAAATTGATTTTGGTCAGTGGGGAACAACTGACAATTATTACGTTGATGAAATTGAATTCTTCTGTGAGTAAAGTTTTGAAAAAAGAAATTGTTAAATGTGGTAAGTTTCAATTTGGTTCTTGATGTATTACAAGTAAATCCAATTTGGCATTAGACTAACTTGAAATTATAATTTTTAACCTGTATACCATTTTAAAAAAAGATTAAAAAGATTTAAAAATTGTTTTTCTAATTCCAATAAAAACAAATATTAATAAAGAATATACAATAAAAAATGGAATTACATAATTTTTAAAATTAAAAACCAACATTACTGACATTAACAATAACTGAAATCCAAGACCATATATTGATAATAAAGTCATGAACCACTTTGGTAGTGGAGGACTTTCAGAAGCGTTTTTATCCAAATGATAGATAATTTTATCAAAAGCAATATATAAGACATTATAAATATTGTAAAAAATGTTTACTGTCCGCTGACACTCTCCTTCAAGTGCTTTGGGCGCACCAACTTCAAAAATTCTACTTGTTGAATCCCCCTCAACACGATTTCTTAAAATAACATAGTAATAATTATATATCGTACCCTGAAGTTGAATACAAAAAAATGCAAGTAACATATACATTAAATGAATGTTAGTAACATACCAAAAAGCAAGTAGTAAAAAAAAATTAAGTACAATATCCGATATAGAATCATAATAACGACCTATATAAGAAGGTTGGTTTTTTAGTCGTGCAAGTTCCCCGTCAGCTGCATCAAGAATAGATTTAATTATGATTAAAAAGGCTGCTGTTTTGTAGTACTCATTCATTATACATCCAACAGCAATAAAACCTACAAAAAGAAATAGGGTAGTTACATCAACTGGAGTAAAAATAGTATTCTTTAGTTGTTTAGCAATCCAAAACCCAACTGATCGACCATAATCAGATAAATCTAAAAACTGGTGTTTTTTTGGAAGCTTCGACATTAACCAAAACTAATCAATGATATTTTATATGTCATAGGTTTTAGACTACAATTTTCATTCTACAACTTCTTTTCATTGCATCTTTAACCAGATTAGAGAAAGTGTAATGTAGAGAAAATAGATATGCAAAATTTCACGATATTTAGTGCATGAAATCACGGTTGCTACTTATTGTTTTCTTGACTTCGTTAAATGTGTTTGGACAAACAACATTTCCGCCAGGAAGTAGAATTTTATGTCTGGGTGATTCTAGAGTTGAAGGAAGCGAAACTTACGACAGCTATAGATATGAATTATGGAAAGACATGATTGATTGTGATTGGGATTTTGATTTAGTTGGAAATGAGATAGATCCGATGTTTTATCCATTATATCTAAATAATATTTTTGATGCAGACCACCAAGGTATAGGCGGACATACAACATATGATGTTTTATCTGAATTACCTTATGTCTTATCTGAAATTGGAGTAATAGATGTTGTTCTTATTTGTATAGGAGGAAATGATGCTCTAAATGAAGGTAGTAGAAGTATTCCTGATGCAATTGAAAATATTAGTTCTATAATAGAATTAATACGATCTAATAATCCGCAAGTTTTAATTCTAATTGAACAAATTGCACCAGGCCTTAATAGTATGATGACATCAGATTTGACACAAGCTCTAATTACACTTAACAATGGCATTGCACAATTAGCTATTAATCAAACAACAATAAATAGCAATATCGTAGCAGTTGATATGAGTTATGAGTGGCAAGATTCATATCTAGCAGATGACGTCCATTACAATTCTGTAGGTGCAGAAATAGTTGCGACTCGTTATAGTAATGTCTTGAAGACTATTTATCAGTGTAACACCGAAAATTCAATCCTAGATTATCAAAAAGAAAAATCTATCTTAAACACATTGAATGTATTAGGAAGAGACGTCAATCAAAATACCAATCAAATCATCTTAAACGTCTATGACGATGGTTCGGTAAAGAAGACGTTTATTATTGAGTAAATTATAAAGCTAATAGCAAATCATATACTACTTCGTAAAATAACGCTATATAGATGAATTATGATTATGGGAAAATCGAGATTAAGGACTTGGGCGCTGAGTTTATTCGTGAAAACATTTCAAAAAGAACATGTATTGAGCAAAAAATAGTTCTTAATCATAGTATTGAATATTGTTGGGATATAATTACAAAAGAAAAACATTTAGAACTATTTCATCCGTTCATATTAAGACATAATGGTAATCGATTATTAAAGAATGGAGACAAAGACACAATAACATATTTAAACAATTTCTCTTTCACCAGAGAAGTAGTATATATATATAATTCAAAAAAAAATGAAGAACATAATAGTTCACTTTATGGATATGATTTGCTAGTAGGAAGAAATAGAAAGTCATTTGTCCAATGGATATTAAGTGATAATGGAAATCTAAGCAGCACACTTACAATAATCATATATCCGCATACAATAGATAGTTACAGTAAAATCTATAAGTTTTTTATTTTAAATTTTTATTTAAGACCCCAATTAAAAAAATATCTAAAGAGTGTAACTTGTGGATTAAAGTTTTATTTGGAAACAGGGGAAAATGTAAATAAAAACCAATTTGGAATACATAAATGGTTTTCAATTAATTATGATAAATAGATATTGAAAAAAATTATGACTCGAAATATTTATAAATACCCTCCTGATTTATTCTTTTTTCTTTTCGTCCTTTTCGTTTGCTAAATTTTAAGTATGATAATTAATTTATTAACTAAATAAATTAACTTTTTTCTAAGTTCAATATCCTACATTTAGTCAAAAGAGTATGTGGTAATTTGAGATTAAACTGTTTATGATATCTGAATTATTTGATAAAAAACAGTATTGAAGTTGTAGACATACAATCAGAATACAAAAGACTAATGATATCAAAAGCTGGCTCATGATTGATTTGTTCTGATACTAACTTGATTTAAATTGTAAGTACTAAATTTATAAAATGAAATTAGACGAACTCGTTAAAATTCTCAAAGAAAAGGAAAGAGTATTTATTAAATTTTACGCACCATGGTGCGGTATATGTCAATTATTATCACCATTAATTGAGGAATTAAAAAATGATCAAAAATTTAATGAAATTCATTTTATAGAAATTGATGTTGAATCAGCTACTGACATTAAAGAGGCTTTTAACATCAACACACTCCCCTACTTCTCAAGTATAAAAAATGGCAAGGTAGTAAAGGAATTAACCACCTCTAAAAAACAAATAATTATTGAAATGATAAACGAGTTAGTTAAATGAATTTAAATGAAATAAAACTACTTATACAAAACAATTCAATTTGTCAATTAGAGGAAAAAGAAAAAGAACTTCTAAAATTAATTGAAGAAAAAGATGACGTTTCAATTGAAGGAGAAAAAATGTCAAATATTCTTGCTGCAAAAGAAATAATCAAAAATTCAAATAATAATAATACAGAAATTAAGGTTGAACTACGAGAGTTTTTTAAAAATGTTAGGAAAGTGGTAAGATGAACAATTTTTTTAGGGAGGACGGGGATTTTACATCACATAAATAAAATATTTCGGATTAAAAAACTTTATTTAAATTTCCAACAATTTAATGTATAATTATAAATTTAACAAAAAGCTAAGTAATAGAGATTATAATCGAATTATAGAAATGGCTTGGGAAGATAGAACTCCATTTGATGCGATTTTATTCCAGTTTAATTATTCAGAAAATGAGGTTATTAAATTGATGAGAAATGCTCTCAAAAAATCTAGCTTTAAGCTTTGGCGTAAACGTATTAATAGTGGTATAAGTCAAAAACATAGAAAAAAAAGATGTGATAAAATCAAAAGATTCAAATGCTCAAGACAGAAGAGTATTTCATACAATAAAATATCAAAGCGTTAAGTCTTGGTCACTTTTGAAGGTTTTTAATGATATATCATAAAATTAGATCCTTCTCATTTTCAACTATTTTAGGTCAAATAAATAATAATTTATATTGTGAAATAAAAGTTTCAAAAGCAATAAAAAATAATTCTTTTGAACCCATTTAGAAAGAACTCAGTTTTTGTTTTTATGCTCTAAATTAAATTGTATTTGTTATTGACATATATTGATAATTCTATAACTAATTTTCATTTATGATTATTAAAGAATGGCTATATAAGACAGTTATTGAAAATAATACTAAGAATGGAAAGCGTTTTGATTTATTTATTCAAGCGTTAATTATTTTATCAATAATATCATTTTCCATAGAAACGGTTCCAAAACTAAATCCTATAATTAAGGAAATACTTGCAGATATTGAAATTATTGGGGTTTGTATATTCAGTATCGAGTATCTTTTAAGGATTTATTTGTCTCCAAAGCCCTTTAAATATATTTTTAGTTTTTTTGGCGTCATAGATTTACTTGCTGTTCTACCATTTTATTTATCTACTAGTATTGATTTACGATCAATACGTATATTTAGATTATTTAGACTATTTAGAATTTTTAAATTATTAAAATATAATAGCGCTATTGATAGGATCAAGGACGCTTTTTATGATGTAAAAAATGAGTTAGTAATTTTTATTACAGCTACACTTTTTTTAATATATCTATCATCTATAGGAATTTATTACTTTGAAAATCCAGTACAGCCCGATCAATTTAAATCAATATTTCATTCAATGTGGTGGGCGATAGGCGCAGTATTTGGGTACGGGGATTTATTACCCATTACAGTAGGTGGAAAAATATTTAGCTCAATAATTGTATTTATTGGAATAGGTTTGGTAGCAATACCAACTGGCCTGTTAGCATCTGCATTTTCCAAAACATTTTACAAATAGTTTTAGTTTAAATAGAACAAATTATATTGTATCGAAATTATCAAACTGTTTTCTACTTAAAAGAATCTAATTAAATGAAAAAGGTTATTCTTTCTAATTTTTTATTTCTTTTTTTCCTTCTAGGATTAAAAAGTCAAACCTTGGTTTCTCCAAATAATAATTTTAAACTTGACTTTTCAATTTCAGGTAATGGAGAGCCTATGTATAGTTTAATTTATAAAAATCAAGAGGTAATTAAACCAAGTACTATGGGTTTTGAAATTTCAAATTATTTTTCTGGTTTTTCATTTACCGAAAATAATTTTTCAAGTGATTTTTCTTCTGAATTTCAAATTCTTGACTATAAAAATAAAAGTTATGACGAAACTTGGATGCCAGTATGGGGTGAAGAAAGTGCAATAAGAAATAATTATAATGAATTACTTGTTGAGCTAAAACAACGTAATACCAAAAGACTCTTAAATATAAGATTTAGACTTTTCAATACTGGCCTTGGTTTTAGATATGAAATACCCGAACAAAATAATTTGGGACATTTTATTGTCAAACAAGAACTTACTGAATTTACTTTAACAGATGATCATGTTGCTATTTGGATACCTGGCGATTATGACAGTCAAGAATATGATTACAATACAACTAGGTTATCTCAAATTGAAGCCACATTTGACGCGGCATACACCGAAAATGTTTCACAAAATTCATTTTCTAAAACAGGTGTACAAACTTCATTACAAATGAAAACGGATAATGGCATATATATAAATATTCATGAGGCTGCATTAGTTAATTATTCAACTATGCATCTAAATCTCGATCCTGAAAGTTTCACGTTTACTTCATGGTTAACACCTGATGCTTTTGGGAATATGGCATATATGAATGCTCCATGCAAAACTCCTTGGAGAACTATTATCGTTAGTGATGATGCGAGAGATATTCTGGCTTCAAGAATAACATACAATTTAAATGAACCTCTTGCAATTGATCCATCCTGGATAAGACCAATTAAATATATTGGAGTTTGGTGGGAAATGATCACGGGGAAAAGTTCATGGAGTTATACCGATGATTTTAAATCAGTTCAACTTGGAGTCACTGATTATGAAAATGCAAAAAGGAAAGAAAACCACGCTGCAAATAATGAAAATGTAAAATATCATATAGACTTTGCTGCTACACATGGTTTTGATGCAGTTTTAGTTGAAGGATGGAATATTGGTTGGGAAGATTGGTTTGGAAATTCTAAAGAAAATGTTTTTGATTTTAAAACACCATATCCTGACTTCGATATTAAATTATTAAATGATTATGCTCATAATAAAGGAGTTGAATTAATCATGCATCATGAAACATCATCTTCTGTTAGAAATTATGAAAGACGTATGGACGAAGCATATTCATTTATGAATCACTACGGTTATCATGCTGTTAAAAGTGGGTATGTAGGTGATATTATTCCCAGAGGAGAAACTCACTATGGTCAATACATGATAAATCATTATAACTATGCAATTAAAAAAGCTGCTGACTATAAGATTATGATTAACGCGCATGAGGCGGTAAGGCCTACAGGAATTGCAAGAACATATCCTAATTTACTTGCAAATGAATCTGCAAGAGGTACTGAATATCAGGCATTTGGAGGCTCAAAACCCAATCATACCACAATATTACCATTTACCAGACAACTTGGAGGACCCATGGATTATACGCCAGGTATATTCGAAATGGATATTAGTAAATTAAATCCTTATAATGGCTCAAAAGTTAACACTACAATAGCAAATCAATTAGGCTTATATGTAGTAATGTATAGTCCTCTACAAATGGCAGCAGATTTGCCAGAAAATTATTTGAGGTTTTTAGATGCATTTCAATTTATAAAGGATGTACCTGTTGAATGGTCGGAATCAATATATTTAGAGGCAGAACCTGGAGAATATATAACTATTGCTAGGAAAGATAAAAACAGTGATAGTTGGTATATCGGCAATTCCAATGGATATAATGCAAGAACTGTACATGTTAATCTTAGCTTTTTAGATACAAATACAAGTTATAAGGCAATAATTTATAAAGATGGTGATGATGCAAATTACTCTACAAATCCTCAATCATATTTAATTGATTCCAAATTTGTAAAATCAAATGATACATTAACTATAAAAACAGTTCCTGCAGGAGGATTTGCAATTCAGATTTCACCCATTAAGAACTAAAATCAATTACATCCAACTGGAAAAGCGTGCATCTGTGTTCTCCAAATTCCTGGAGTTAATCCAGTTGGATCGATATTTTTTATAAAGGTAACTTCAATTTCAGAAATATATTCAGACGGTTCTAAATCATATATTTCTTCTGGAATAAATGTGTACGAAAAATATCTACTTTCAATATTATATAATGGAAGAAAGTTTGATTCAGATATATTGAACATTTGATTTTGAGGTGAATTTTCATACGTATTCCCCAAGTTTGTATTTATTCTTAAATGAATGGAAATATCTCCATCCATCAGGATTCCTTCATTATTTATAGATAAAGAATCAGGATTAAAATTTATATTTAATTCTTTACTTATATTATAAATTATGGTGAAGTAGTCATCCTGTTGTAAAGCTTGAGGGTACGGACATAACCTATCTTCACATGGAGGAGGAATAAGTGTAATATTAAAATCTCTTGATTTATTCTCTAGATCATTATTTCCTCCATCAAGACCATTCTTTTTCTTCACTAAATAACTTAATCCATTGGAATATGCAGTGTTTACTGAAACTCCATAAAAGTCAGTTATAATAACATCAATGTACCAAATATTGGGATTACTGTTATCTTGTATCATTCTTAATTCTTCATTCGAGCTATCCCATGAACCATTTCCAACAATCGGTTCGGACGGCAACCAAGACCATAGATATAATGGGTCATCGAAATTAGCATCCTGAAGGTTAGGGCACTCACAATCAGGTTTAGATATATCAACATTGATTCTAGCTGTCATATTAACATTAGTTGGAACAGGCTGAACATAAGCAGCCTGACTGTACACCACGTTAAACATATTTACAAAAGATAGAAATAGAATAATTTTCTTCATTGTCTCACAAATCTGTATTCATAGCTAACTACTTGCTGACCATCACATGTTCTGATAAAACGAAGATTTAGATGATTATCAATAATTGTAGTTGGAGTTATTAGAAAAAGTTCTATAACTGTATTATTATTTTCTAAACTAAGTTTATCAGGATATATATTATCAAATTGTGAAAGTTGAGTATTATAAAGATTCCACTTTCCTGTATTTCCAAAATAATTTTTACCTGAAATCAAATTAGTTGTATCAACTTGATACGTCATTGAATCTTTATCAAAAGTGATAATGAAATTCTCGTAAAAAATTGATAGGTCAAATTGTTTTTTGTCTGGTGCTTTTTCGTCGATTTGAAAAACATTTTCCAACATCCAGCTGCCAGAAATACCCTCTATTTTATCTGAAGGACTTCCAAGCTCGCCATGAAAAGGATCACGGCAACTTACAAGAATAATGATTGATATGAAAAATAAAAGAATTCTAATCATAACTCTAGCTTAACATCCTCCTGGAGGATTCTGAATAAATAAGTTTGTTTGCGAAGTAGCTGGGAACTGAAGTAAAAAACCATCACAACTCCATAAAGCATTTCTTATTT
>MDTD01155645.1_pt1 | contig 14218 bp, 11 predicted proteins | sample 811221 | NCBI WGS metagenome assembly MDTD01 (sample SAMN05326646, study PRJNA326480) | marine metagenome | isolation source: seawater | place: Pacific Ocean: South West | collected 2011
CACGTTCGTTTCAATGAAAAATTATGGACCACAACGCTTGTTCTGATTATTTATTTCGCTATGACTAACGTCATGCTATGGGGTCTTTCAGGTCAGGCTCTCGACTTGTTTTCCGGATTCCGTTCTATCATGGCAGGTGCGAGTGGTACAATCATGCACCTTGGTATCGGCCCTATTGTTACCGGTTCCATTATCATGCAATTGTTCGCAGGTGCGAAAATTATCCGCCTTGACTTGAGTAATTCAGAAGACAAGGCCATGTATCAAGGCGTTCAGAAACTCCTTGTTTTGATTATGATTCCAATTGAATCTATTCCTCAAACCTATGGTTTCTTAGACCCTACGCAGAGCCTTATCGAGAACTATGGTCTTGGATGGGCCAACGCCGTGATTGTCGCACAATTGTTCGCAGGTTCTTACTTGGTGTTTTTGCTTGACGAATTAGTGAGTAAGTGGGGTATTGGTTCAGGTATTTCTCTTTTCATCGCAGCTGGAGTTGCACAATCGACCTTCGTCGGAACCCTTTCACCACTACCGGTAACTAAGGGACTATCCTACAGCATTCAGAATCCACCATCTGGAACTCTTCCGATGATTTTCTACATGTTACGTGAGGCAACGAATGGTCAGATGATATCTGAGAATGGTTTCGAAACCATTTTGTTAAGTCACGTAAATCCAATCGTCGCATTATTTTCTTCTGTGGTCGTGTTCTTGGTGGTTGCTTATGCTGAAAGCAGTAAACTTGAGCTTCCCCTGACACACGGTAAAGTACGTGGTCATCGTGGAAAGTATCCAATTCGTCTGGTCTATGCTTCAAACATTCCAGTTATTTTGATGGCTGCATTACTTGCAAACATCAACATGTTCTCTCTCTTGTTTTGGAGCCATCCAACGATGTCTAAAACACCATTACTCGGAAAGAATGGTTGGGGTTCATTATCTGAATATATTGGAACATATGAGCCAGGGCAATCAGCAGCAAGTGGTGGATTTGCGTGGTATACCTCGATGGTCAATGGAGTCGGTGATTGGCTTATCCCTATTCTCAATCAGCAAGGAGATATCTATGGCCATACCCTGTGGGAAATTGCTGGTCACGTCTTCTTCTATGTAGCCATCATGACGGTCGGTTCCATGGTATTCGCAAAGTTTTGGATTGATACTACCAACATGGGAAGTAAAGACGTTGCAAAGAAAATTGAGAATACTGGAATGCAAATTCCAGGTTTCAGAAAGAATCCGCTCGTACTCGAGAAGATCCTTGAGCGATACATTCCACCGGTAACCTACTTCTCTGGAGCATTCGTAGGATTGCTCGCCGCTTGTGCTGATTTGCTTGGAACGGTTGGAAATGCAACAGGAACAGGATTGTTGCTTGCTGTTGGTATCATATTGAGAACGTATGAACAAATTCAGAAAGAACAAGCGATGGAAATGCATCCAATGCTTAGACAGTTCTTCGGCGCAGAGTAAATTTAATGATTGTACTTTGCGTGAAAGTGTTGTTGTCGTAATCGTACTTACAATCAAATTTATGAGTTTAGATTGTAAAATATCAAGAAAGGTATAGCGTTAGTGGCGACCCACTGAATACCCTTTCTAACTATAGATATATCTTTACAACAGAACAGAGATCTGAAACTTCATTCTTCTTCAGATGTTTCAGTAATCATAAACGCTGGCAAGAAAACAGTCCACCATGAGTGACGCTTGTTGTAGCCATCATCATTAAAGTATGAACGAATTTTAAGAGAAAGCATATCAAAAATCAAAACGACAATTAAAATTATAATTACATATGCAAGTACCTTTTGGTATCTAAGGAAATCAAGATACAAATTAATGTAATATCCAATGCCTCCGGCACCCACGATGCCTATGACTGTTCCATGCCTGAAATTATATTCAAACATGAAAATAGCTTGTGAAATGAGATTATTGGCCGTTTCCGGTAAGACTACTCCAAAAGAGCGTTCAAACCAACCATGACCCATTGCTCTTGATGCATCTAATTGCGGTTGAGCCACGCCTTCTATTGCCTCATACTGCAACTTGCCTAAGTATCCAATTGTATACAATGTCATTGCCATAATGCCAGCCATGGGGCCAAGACCAACCATTATCACAAAGAATAATGCCCACAAAATACTTGGTAAGCTTCTTGATGCTGCTAATATAAATCTTGCAGGATAACTTAGCCAAGGAGGGCTTAGATTTTTTGCAGCGAATAGAGCTATTGGGAAAGAAAGCAGCATCCCAAAAATTGTAGCGACAAATGCTATTTTTATTGTTTCAACCACTCCTATCCATGCAGTTGAGCATGTAAATTCGAGATACTCTGGTTGTTGACACACTGGATAAGCCTGAGGTTGGATAACGCTCCAATCAGGAGGCCATAATGATTCTTTGAAAAAAGTCTGGATATTCCTTGGGCTATTAAACAAACGATCCCAATTCCCTTCAATAGTAATGTGTGTGACCCAAATGGCCATGAAGAAAAGCAAAATGAAAGTTGAAGGCCATCTTAATCTTCTCCACATCATATAGACTGGATCATCAAAGGATTTTGGATCGTGTTTCATCGATTCGTCATCCATATTGGTTTCACTAGTGACCGAGGGATATTTCATCGCATTATCATCTAGTTGTTCCTCTGACAATCTATCACCTCAATTCAGTTTCAAAGAGTGTCCCGTCTTCCGCTGTAAATATTCGATTTGCCATGATTTTTGCTCTCTCCAGATTATGCTCAACCAAAATCATAATTGCATTATTTTCTTTGACAAAATCTAAGACTACTCCCATTACTTTCGATAGTGTTTCATCATCTAATTCTGCTAAAAATTCATCTGCTAGGATCATTTTAGGATTTTGTACTAATGCTCTAGCAATCGCTACTCTCCTTTGTTGGCCCCCTGATAATTCACGTACTGGAGACCAAATTTTTTCACTGATTCCAACTAATTCTAATGATGATTTTATCATTAATTTAGAATTTGAAAAATATGGAAACCAAGGGTTGGTATGACCTGCAAGTACCCCGAGTAATACATTGTGATATACGCTTGAATGCCTTAATAATCCTAGTCTTTGAGGGATATATCCTACCGTTCCACGTCTAGGCTTTCGATTGCCAAATATACTTACCTCACCGTGTAGTGGTCTGATTAGTCCAGCAAGAGTCCTAAGAAGTGTTGTTTTTCCAATTCCCGATGCCCCATTTATTGCGACAATATCTCCGGGATTTATATGGAAACTTTTTACAGCCAATATAGGCTTTTTTCGGTTATATCCAATTATAGCATTGGTAACAGAAATTCCGAGTTTGTCAACCATAGAATTCCCCTAGTACAAACCTTTCCATTTGTAAGCGATATTAAAATCGTTTTACAGAATTAAAGGTTATACTTGTCATTGAAGTAGGCGGCGATTCCAGGCACATTTGATATTGAATCTGAGTAACTTCCCATATGCTCTTGTGTATTCACAGCGATAATTCCTCCAGTGTTCAAAACCTCTTCCAGTATAGAATCTCCACACATATTTTTGGTAATGTTGTTATCAACCTCTCTAGTATTTTGATTGTAACAATAACCGTCTCCTTCATCAAGCCATGTTTCATAATTCATTTCCATCAATGCATTCAGTAACGCAGCTCGAGTGTTCATATCGATTAATTCAGGATTAAACATCACTGGATGGCTGGGTGCTTTACCAAACAGTGGTAGAGCCACATAACCTGATGAACCATCCTCATTCCTTAAACACCAATTACGATTTCTTTCTTCACAATAAAAGTTGTGAGTTGAGTCTGCAATAAATGCGATATCTCCGCGCCCTTCTGACAAGCAACGTAGAGCTCCTTCATAACTATAGTATAGATCTCCAGATTCTGGGATTGATGCCTCATCATTGAAGAAGTTGTATATTGTTGCTCTCAATGAAGCAACGTCATTTGGATCTCCGATTACTTCAGCGTAACCATTTCCGATTAGGAAGCCCATCGGCAATAGCATCCCTGCAGATTTGAGCCAGCCTGTGTGGCATGATGTTTTTCCGCGAAATAATTCAAATGGATCAGTACTGTCATCATCGTCTAGATAAGCGGCAGCTATGTCACTATCTGCTTTAACATATGCTTGGGCACCATACCAAGAACGGCCATCCGGTTTCAAGTCAGCGGCTAAAGCAGATAATCCATATTCTTTCCAACCAACCCAAGCGGCTCCTCCATCCATGAAGCCGATATCTGCATGACCAAATCTGAGTGCTTCTAGAATAGCACCCTCTGAACCAACATCATACAGCTGAACATCTACTCCTAATCTGATGGAGAGACGGTCTGCGAACAGTTGAGGATTAGCATCTATATTTTCGTATGTATCTCTGACCTCATACGCTATAATCAATGGATTCTTGGTTGCAGTCAGGGTTGCGTTTAGGTCGTAAATACCTCCGTAGTATGCTTGAATACCGGGAATGTTTCGAATTGCTGCAGAATATGTTCCAAGATGGTCCTCTGTTGTACCAACATCAACAATACCTCGGGGTGAATTAAGAACGTTGGACAGAATCGCTTTTCCTTCATCATCATTTATCATTTGAACAAGAGCTTCACGTATGAGGGTTGCTTTTCCATCGCTGGTTTCTGCAGGGTTGTACATAACAGGGTGCCCAGGAGCTCTACCGAACAAAGGAAGTTCCACATAATCATCATTTTCTAGACACCATGAATTGCTTGTGCCTTCCGCACAGTAGTAATTTTTTGTAGTATCAGCGACAAATGCAATATCACCACGATCTTCTGACAAACAACGTAAAGCTCCTTTATAGCTGTAGTATTCAGACCCAGATTCTGGAATCGAAGCGTTTTCATTAAAAAACGAAAATATAGTTTGTCTCATCGATTCAACTGTGTTTGGATCTCCAATCACATTGGCGTATCCGTTACCGATTAGATAGCCCATCGGCAATAACATTCCAGCTGATTTAAGCCAACCTGTGTGGCATGAAGTCTTTCCTTGAAATAAAGCGAAGGGATCTGTATATGTACTGTTATCAAGATGAGCTTCCGCAATGTCGGTGCCCGATTTTACGATGGCTCTTGCGCCATACCAATGTCGTCCGTCGGGTTTGGTCTCTGAGGCTAATACTGCAAGATCATACTGCTGCCAACCAATCCACGCAGAACCTCCATCCATAAATGCGATATCTGCATGTCCGAAGCGAAGGGCTTCTATGGCAGCTCCCTCAGAATCGATAGGGTAGAGCGTAACTGGAGCACCTAACTTCTTTGCCATGTAATCAGCAAAGATTTGTGGGTTCTGTTCCATTGCTTCGTCTGTATAGTCATCACGAACCTCGTATGCGATAACCAAAGAGTCGATAGTATCACTCAATTCAGAATTTTCATCATCGCCAAAACATCCAGACAATGAACTCAGGACCATAAATCCAACAATTAACATAGCTTTTTTCACTTTACTCCAAGATTCAATCATGGTCTCACCTGACCATGCGAAAGGCGGGACTAATATGAATGTTAGGGGGCCCGAAAAATTTGATACTTTCACTAGAAATCATGTTAAATCGAGGCACAATCGGCCCATATGGATTGGAAGAGAATGGTAATTTTCTTCACCACATCTGTCGTTTTGATGCTTCTTTTTTCTCTTTTTGAGATTAAGGATTTCATTCAGTTGTCAAGAAATTTAGGATTTCTTGGCATTACTGCAATCATCTTTGTATCTTTTTTGAGACCAATCTTAGGCGGAATAAGATGCTCATTTGTTTATCGACCATTAGGACACATTAGCATTACAGATGCCTCGAAGGGATACATACTTTCTGCCTACGGTTCAATTTTCTTGCCATCCACAATAGGAGGAGATTTGCTGCGTATAGAGCACATGAAAAACTGTACTGGAGAAACGAGGAAAATTGCATTATCTGTTGCAGCCACTGAACGAATTTTTGGTTTTTTCACATTACTTTTCCTAGCCTTATTAATTTCTTTTTTTGATGATTCAACATCCAAATATAATTCTACTCTCATTTACGTGTCTCTTCTGATATTACTCATTGTATCCTTATCTTGGCTTTATCTCACTAAATCAAAACCGGACTCACTGCTATACAGTACCTACATCTACATCAAAGGTTTATCTAAAAAATTGTCAATATTTGTAATATTTATTTTATCTTTAATTTTTCAGTGTGTTTCTCTATCTGTTCCAGTCATTGTTGCCTACATAATCGCAGATTATCAGACTGCATTGTATATTGCGCTAATGACACCTGTAATTGCCATATTTTCAACGATACCAATCACAGTAGGAGGCATTGGAATCAGAGAAGGTGGTTATCTAGGCCTCGGCGCAGTTGCGGGGATTGATTCTGAAGTCTCCTTACTTGCAGGATTAGCATTATCCGTTTCAATTGTTGTAAGTGGTCTTCCTGCCATCTTTTTCCAAAATGAAATCTTTTTGACAAAGCAAGAAACAGAATGAATATTGAATCATATGTAAGGTGTAATACTTAATAGTAAGACCAAAGGGGAGGTTACACGTTCATATGCGATCTAATTCCCTAGACATTGTAGTTCCACTCTACAACGACCAAGAAGTCTTACCCTCTCTTTGCACGGCTATTTTCTCTGAATTAAGTAATATTTTCAAGTCTGTTAGATTGATTCTCGTGGATGATGGTTCTAGTGATCAAACCTACCAAATTGCATTAAACCAAAAAGATGAATATAAACAGATTGAGGTTGTGAAACTTGCAGGTAATTTTGGACAACATCGTGCTATTCTCGCAGGAATGAGGTCTTCATCTGCAGATATTCTTGCTGTAATGGATTCAGATTTACAAGACCGCCCAGAATATATCCCAATGCTTGTTGGAAAAATGCTTTCCGAAAATACGTCAATGGCAATTGCAAGAAGGAAAAAAAGGTCTGATTCATTTAGAAAAAAAATTAGTAGCAGACTGTTTGCTGCAGCTTCAAATATTTTAGTTCCATTTAATGTAGATCCACATTTAGGTGCCTTTAGGGTGATAAAAAAGAGCGTAGTTGAACAAGTATGTGCTGTTAAGGAACACACTGGAACACCATTCTCAATGTTATATTCACTGCGAGTGCCTTATTCCGTTGTTGATATAGAGAGAGAACCTAGGCTTGCAGGAAAGACAGGATATAATCTAAAAAAATCATTTAAGCTTGCAAGCGACCGAATTATGACTTATTCTATTCAACCAATAAGGATGGCAATTCTTCTGGGAATTATCTGTGGTTTGGTTTCATTCATCATTGCGGGTTACACCTTGGTGAATTTCGTATTGCAAGACCGCGTTGCACCAGGATGGACTTCACTTGCATTCATAACCTCATTTTTTGGGGGTCTAAATCTGCTTTTTTTGGGTATTTTAGGAGAGTATATTGGTAGAATATATATTGAATCACGAGGAATCCCAAATTACATAATTCAAAGTTCAACCTTTGATACAGAGCAAGAATAGAGTGTTATTTTCCAATGATATGCTCTCTTGCAGAATTTCCAAGCATTGCAATTGTATCTACAATTGAAACATGATGAGAAAACTCATGATACCTCTGTGAATAAGTTTCATAGGGACCATATTCCATCCAACGGAGAGTTATTTCAATCTCATCAAATTCGTCATTGATATAATCTTTGGCGGCAGGTCCACTGAGATAGGTAGTAGCATCCACAGCATGACATAAATTGATTAATCTTGAAACTTTATCGCCCAAGACATTGAAGTCTCTCGCATTATGAAAAATTGTATCTATACCTAAGTATCTAGATATTCTGATAATCAATTGTTGATTGAATTGTGATAACGTTTTGATGCTTTCATCGGCATAAATTGGAGATATTAATTCCAATAAATCCCCGATAAATGGAGCCTTTGAATAATTTCTACTTATTGTCTCCAAGTGATTTTTCCTCCATGATCCTTGGGGTAACATCACTTGTTCTATAGAATTGTTTCGGTTTTTCCCAACAGGAATAGTTATCCACTGCAAACCATGCGGAGTCATAATTTTGTTTCTGTTCCGCCAATCACGTATGGTATAATTTACTGTATCATAGAAAATAAAAATATCTGCAGATGCAATTAGATGGAAATATCCTTTCCAAGGTATGTAATTAGATTGAGATATCGCACAAATAGTCACTTCATCATCTCTGCATAGTTGTAGTCTTGCAAAATATTTTTGCGGCTTTTTCAGCATCTAATAATACATCTGTTGGATTAATTCCTTTTACTTGCACATATCCAATTTCTGCAAATCCCTGCTCATTACAAAAAACGGGTTGCTCAATATCAGATTCAATAACCCACTTGTAACCTTCATTCATTTCTCCAACTTTATTTATTAAACCGGATTCACGCACATGAAGGTTATGTGCTGCGTTAATCATCCCAAGAGGCTCTTTTGGTAAAAGTGGTTTAATCCCTAAAGCGATATTTAGGGCGATTTCATACATGTTGATGCCCCAATAATCACCGCATACTTCTGGTAATCTTGTACCCCCCATTCTGCAAGTCATCTCAATAATCTTGGGACCTTCTTTTGTCATGATTAAGTCTATGTTACAAACAGAATTACTAAGCTCTAATGCCTGTATTGCCTTTGTGATAATTTGAGAAACCTCAGGAAATATTTCAGATTCTTTAGGATGTGGGCACCCATGCCCAATTGGTATTTTGTTCGGAGGCGGAGTCGTGAGATCACTGTGGGGAATAATCAAACAGATCTCTTCAGAAAAAACAATTACTTGTGCGCCAAATTCTTCCCCTTCTAACCACTCCTCGATCATTATGCTTCCTGATTTACTGAAATTTTTGGCTGCTTTCAAAGCATCTTCAATCATTGGTGCATTATCTATCTTGGTAACACCTCTTGATCCTGATGAGTCAGTTGGTTTTATGACACAAGGCCCTGGTTGATTTTCAAAAAATTGAATCGCATTGGAGGCATCAAAAATCTCAGTATATTCTGCACTAGGTATCATATTTTTTCGGAACAAATCTTTCATTATTTTTTTGTTTGAGCATGCTATGTGACCACTAAGCGAGGTGCCAGGAATCCCCAGCTCTTCGATTACTCGACCCATGCTTTCAAGCCCTACGTCAGTAGCTGTTGTGATTATTCCATCTACCTCTAGATTTCTCGCTAATTCTAATACATCAGATGAATTAGAAATATCAATATCATGATAAAATGGAGCAATTTGTATTCCAGGGTAATTTCCCTTAATTGAGCAAACGTGAACCTCTAAGCCAATGTCAATAGCGACTTGGATAAGCGGTTTTTGGTAGCAACCTGCACCAAGAATCATTATTTTTTTGCCCAGAAATTTCAACTTAACACTACCCCAAAAAATAAGATTCAAATTCAGTTGGCGTATTCTGTGTGGCAAATCCCATTCAACGTCCCTTTCCTAACGGGTAGCGAGCAAAAATACGTCAATGAAGTCTTCGATAATATGGAATTTTCTGGAAACGGACCATTCACAAATAAAGCGCAGAAAATCCTTGAAGAATATCTTGATGCTCCAAAAGTACTTTTGACACATAGCTGCACTGCTGCACTCGAGATGGCCGCCATGTTGGCTGAATTTGGACCAGGTGATGAAATCCTAATGCCGTCATTCACATTTGTCACAACTGCATCCTCGATATTAAGAACTGGAGCAGAAATTGTATTTTGTGAAATCGACCCGGAATCAATGCAATTGGATTTGAATGATGTTAAGTCAAAGATTTCAAACAAAACCAAGGGCATAGTTGTGGTTGATTATGCTGGGTTTTGTGTCGATTTTCAAATATTGAGGGAAATATGTGATGAATATAACCTTTTTTGCATCGAAGATGCTGCACAAGGCTTGGGATCTTCGTGGAATGGTGCTCTGTTGGGAACTCAAACTAAACTTGGCGCTATTTCATTCCATCAAACAAAAAATCTTCACTCCGGATTAGGAGGTTGCTTGGTAATTAATGACAGGAAGATGGTTGAGAAAGCAGAAATCATATGGGAAAGAGGGACTAATAGAAGCGCGTTTTTCAAAGGTTTAGTTGACAAATATAGTTGGCAAGAAGTGGGCTCATCTTTCTATCCATCAGAGCTTCAGGCAGCATTCCTATGCGCCCAACTTGAGGCTATTGATGACAATCTTTTGGCAAGAAAACGAATATGGAAAGCATACCTTGAAGCATTGAAACCCTTGGAGGGTAAAGGCTTGTTCAGGATACTAAAACCAACTCAAGGGTGTAATCACAATGCCCACCTTATCGCTCTCTTATTTCCATCTCCTGAAGCCACTGATATCGCTCGTATTCACTTAAACAATAACGGAGTTCAGGCTGTGATTCATTATGTTCCTCTTCACGCATCACCCATGGGAAGGCGGCTTGGCTATCTCCCTACAGACCTGCCAGAAACTCTCCATCACTCTAAGACACTATTGCGACTTCCCTTACATAATCAAGTCACTCAGAAAGATGTAGATTATATCGCTACTCTTCTTGATAATTTGTGAGAACTGGCAACGTTTCATTTTCAATAATTCTGTTAGGGGTCAGATTTTGTTCGGAGTAAACCTTTTTTTCGCTTAGATGTGTGATTACACATTTCAGAAAATAAAAAACTAAAACACCTAGCAAAGGAGCAGTCAGATACTTAATCCAATTTTTTAGCAGAATATCCTCTGTTTGCGTAGTCCATCCTACCGCACGAATGCCTAGAAATAAGCCCAAAAGTATTGCAATGATTTCTTCATCTAAACTTAATTCAATCTGAAGTAAAACTTGTGCAGTGAATAAAAAGATAAGCAAACTGTTTACACTGAAGCCAAAGAACAAACAAAAAAACAGCTCATATGTGCCGGTGAAGGTAATTGTTGAGAATAAAACCAGAGATAATGTGTGTAATTCAAAATAATTCCTCAGGTTTGAAAGTATGAAAACAAGCAGAACCAAATAGGTACCCAATGGCAATGTTTGGAATCCGAAAAACAGATTTATGGTGCAAAAAACTGAGAATGATACTATCCAATTTCTAAGCATTTCCTTGGACTTGTACATGTTTCTGTTCTTATCTGTTACCATAAAAAACAACAAAAATAAAACCAAAGTCACCTGTAAATGTGAAAATAACGCAAGCACCCATACCAAATAAGGTGATTTAGTAAACACTTTTTGATTAAAATCTTGTAGGGACGTGCTCCCACTACTACTTTCTGTTGCCACGGTAGATGAGATCTGTTGTGGCATAAGACGCCCTATGGCTATTATGTTTTAAATTTAGGCAACCCTAAAAACGCACCCTTATTCGCATTGATATGACCAGAAGCGAGGTTGGAGGCCTATGCGGGGTCGTTCTTGCAGGTGGCTGGGGTACTCGTCTACATCCTTTGACAATTTCAACAAATAAACATTTATTGCCTGTTTATGATGAACCTATGATCTGTAAGTCTATTGCAACTCTTGTCAGAATGGGAATTACAGAAATTATGGTTGTTCTTGGTGGTTATTCAGGTAACGCATTTTTCTCTTTGCTAGGGGATGGGCATCGTTATGGAATCAATCTTCAATACGCATATCAAGAAAAAGCAGGAGGTATTGCAGAAGCTTTACGACTTACAAAAAACTTTGTTGGGCAGCGAAAATTTGCAGTAATTTTAGGAGACAATATTTTTGAAAAATCAATGATGGAATATGCTACTGAATTTTTGGAAGATGAGAAAAACGAATGCTACCTATTCCTCAAACCTGTAAAGAATCCAGAGTCATTTGGTATCGCTTGGATAAATAAAAGTGGTGAGATCGTCAATATGAAAGAGAAACCACTTCATCCTGATTCTAATCTCGCAATAACTGGATTATATCTCTACACACCTACTGTTTTTACACTCATTGATGAGATTATTGATACCACCGGATATTCATCAAGGGGAGAACTAGAAATTACTGACATAAACAAACTATTCATGAAAAAGGGACTTGCGAAGGGCTGTTATTTTGAGTCACATTGGGCAGATTGTGGAACCATTAATTCTCTTATGGACACTTCAATTCTTATGCGTGAATGGAATTTAGGTAAATGGTTGGAAACCAGGTGACTAATTTGAGAGCATTAGTAACTGGAGGTTGCGGTTTTATCGGTAGCCACCTGGTGAAAGCATTAGTTGCAGATTCAAACTTTCTAACTATCGTAAATGTTGATGCTCTAACTTACTCGGGTCATCCTGAAAACTGCTCCGACATAGATAATGTGAGATACAAGTTCAAACATCAATCAATCAACGACAGACCATCTTTTGAGAATACATTACGTGAAGAAAACATCTCAATTATTTTTCATCTGGCCGCAGAAAGCCATGTTGATCGTTCAATTCATTCAATTAAACCATTTATTTCCACAAATGTTGATGGAACTCGGGTTATTCTTGAATCAATCTTAGCATTAAGGAAGGAAGGTCAAGAAATCAGTTTGGTACATGTTTCAACAGATGAAGTATATGGCTCATTAGGCCCAAATGATCCCCCATTCACTGAATTGACACCTGTCAATCCACTTAATCCATACGCTGCAACAAAGGCAGCCTCCGATTTTTTAGTAAAATCATTTGTAAATACATTCAACATATCTGCAGTCATCACAAGATGTTCAAATAACTATGGCCCTAATCAATTTCCAGAAAAATTAGTTCCTCTTATGATTTTAAAAACTAGATTAGGAGAAAAATTACCGATCTACGGTGATGGGAAAAATGTGAGAGATTGGATACACGTAACTGACCATGTAGGGGGAATAGTCTCTTCCGCAAATGCGTTAGTTTCTGGTAAATTAACTTCAGGCGAGGTCATTAATTTTGGAGGAGAAAACGAAAAAACAAATTTGGAGATTGTCAGAAATATTGTTGAGAAGATTGGTGCATCTGATAATTTAATTGAGTTTGTTCCTGATCGTCCCGGGCATGATAAAAGATATGCTATCGATATCAGCAAGGCAAAAAAGCTGTTGAAATGGTCTCCAAAGATGAATTGGGATAATGGTATCATTGAAACTATTCTTTGGTATAAGTCCAATGATAAATGGGTTGCTTCAATCACGAGTGGAGAGTACAAAAATTGGATTAGAAAACAATATGGTGATACAAAATGAGATCAAATCTTTTAGAAATTGTGATAGTTATACTGTTAATAAGTCCTTTTTTAATTTCTAGTGGAGTTTTGTCTTCATTTGAGTTTGCTGATACTAAGTTTTCAAACGCAAAAGATGACGATTACTGCGAAGATACTTATGACGATGAAGATGGATGTAATGCTGATAGTCAATGCGAGTGGGATGATGATGAATGCGATGAGATTGATGATGATTCTGATGATTCTGATGATTCTGATTCCGATGAGGATCAAAGTGATGTTGATAGTGATGGTGATGGAGTAACAGATGAACAGGATGATTTTCCCTACGACTCAACAGAAACTACGGACTCTGACGGAGATGGAGTTGGAGATAATGCTGATGAATTTCCTTATGATCCCAATGAATCGAATGATTCAGATGGCGATGGAGTAGGAGATAATTCCGATGCCTTCCCTAATGATTCTAACGAAAGTAAAGACTCAGATGGTGATGGAATCGGAGATAATGCTGATAATGATGATGATGATGATGGAATAGAAGATCACCAAGATGATAGCGATGGTGATGGAGTCTCTGACGAGCAGGATGATTTTCCAAATGACTCTAACGAAACCACGGATTCAGATGAAGATGGTGTAGGCGACAATACTGATGCTTTTCCTAATGACCCAAATGAGTCAAAGGACTCGGATGGCGATGGCGTAGGCGACAATACTGATGCTTTTCCTAATGACCCTAATGAGTCACAGGACTCGGATGATGATGGCGTAGGTGACAATACTGATGCTTTTCCTAATGACCCTAATGAGTCACAGGACTCGGACGATGATGGCGTAGGTGACAATACTGATGCTTTTCCTAATGACCCTAGTGAGTCACAGGACTCGGATGGCGACGGCATAGGAGATAATGCTGATACTGTTCATGGTGATTCTGGGAATTCAGATGCCAGCGATTCTAGTGACAGCAGTGACAGTAGTGATAGCAGCGATTCTAGTGACAGCAGCGACAGTAGTGATAGCAGCGATTCTA
>MDTD01052218.1_pt1 | contig 14217 bp, 12 predicted proteins | sample 811221 | NCBI WGS metagenome assembly MDTD01 (sample SAMN05326646, study PRJNA326480) | marine metagenome | isolation source: seawater | place: Pacific Ocean: South West | collected 2011
GCGATAGCATACCAAATAGCCGATGACATAAATGACATTGACCAGGACCAAAGCATCGAGGACGATCAAGGTCGATTGAATGCGGTGTTAATTTTCGGTGAAGGGAGTGTCACTAAGGATGCAATAAATCGATCCACAGAGCGATTAACTGAATTATTGCAATTAGCACTAAAAGAAGCCGAGAAATTGCCTTCATCATGCCATGATACCTTGACGCGGTACTGTCATTTTCTAACTAAAAGGAAATGAAGGACGCTATTGTAATCGGCGGAGGTTTTGGCGGCATTGCTGCATCTTTGAGGCTTAGGGCAAAAGGCTACAATGTTGAGCTTTTTGAACGGAGAGCAGAAATCGGCGGCAGGGCTCAAGTTTTTAAATTAGACGGATTCACACATGATGCGGGTCCTACAGTAATAACAGCCCCATTTTTATTTGAGGAACTTTTCAATCTCTTCGGGAAGAAACTGTCCGATTACATCACCCTGGTACCTGTCGATCCTTGGTATCGTTTTTATTTCCCTGATGGAACACAGTTTGATTATGGTGGGACACTAGAGGACACACTTTCCGAGATATCAAAATTTGATCCAAGCGATACTGAAGGATATCTGAAGCTCCTTAAACATTCACAGCATATATTTGAAGTTGCTTTTGACGAATTATCTGACCAGCCATTCCATGAATTTAGTTTGCTGTTTAAGACGACACCCTCGTTAGTAAAGCTTAAGTCCTACAAAACAGTTTGGCAGTTAGTGAGCACCTATCTTAAAAATGAAAAATTACGCCAAGCGTTCTCCATACAACCACTTCTTCTTGGCGGAAACCCTTTTGATACAACGTGTATTTATTCACTGATCCATTTTCTAGAACGCAAATGGGGCATTTATTTTCCGATCGGAGGCACTGGTGCATTAGTACAAGCTTTAAAAAAATTGATGGGCGAGGAAGGCATAAAGATCACCACCAATTCTACGATTGAAAAAATTGTAGTTGAAAATAAAGTAACCAAAGGTGTCATGATTGAATCAGGACGCAAAGTTAGTGCTGATATTGTCGTTTCAAATGCTGACCCCATGCACATGTATGACTGCATGATATCGACGAGAGAGCAATCAATAACAGCACGCGTCAAGCAGAGATTATCGAAAATTTCGATGGGTCTTTACGTACTGTACTTCGGGACACGTGAGACCTATTCAGACGTGGCGCATCATACTATTTGGATGGGAGCTCGCTATAAGGAATTACTGAAGGATATTTTTGACCGCAAAATTTTAGCGGATGATTTCTCACTTTATTTACATCGTCCTACAGCAACAGATCCAAGTTTTGCACCTGCAGGGTGCGATTCATTTTACGTTCTGTGTCCTGTTCCAAATCTTCTTGGTTCAGTAGATTGGAAAATCGAGGGGCCACTTCTCCAAGAAAGGATTGTTAACGCGCTTGGTAATACTATCCTTCCCGATCTTGCATCAACGATTTGCTCGAGTTTCTTTATGACACCAGAAGATTTCAAAGAGAATTATCTCACTGCTTTTGGGAGTGGATTTTCTGTAGCCCCAACATTTAAGCAATCTGCTTGGTTTCGGTTTCACAATAAAGCTGAGGGTCCTAAGAATTTATTTTTAGTCGGAGCCGGAACCCACCCGGGGGCAGGATTACCAGGAGTCATAAGCTCTGCAAAGGTGGTAGATAAAATGATACCTCGGTCAAAATAAAAGATGAACAAAACCAATAACGAAAATATCTTTCGCACCCATGCAAGTTCATTTTATTTTGCCAGCTTCTGGCTAGGCGCCAAGGATTTTCAGGCAGTATCAGCACTCTACGCATTGTGCAGGAGGGTAGACGATATAGCTGACGAAGGTGCTTCAAGCAGCAAATCATTCAAGCAACTTACTCATGTTATCGAAAGCATCCAGACGAATGACTTATCCAATGAATACGTTGAACATCTAACGTCTATTAGCCCACCAGTCGATGCTGAAATATTTACTCATTTGTTATTCGGTGTAAGAAGCGATACCCAACCAGTGGCTATATCAGACGAAAAAGAACTTTTACAATATTGTTACCGAGTAGCAGGCACTGTGGGTTTGATGATGTGCAATGTTCTCAAAGTAGAAGATCCGCGGGCACTAGCGCATGCAATCGACCTAGGTATTGCAATGCAATTAACCAATATTGCTCGTGATGTCAGCGATGATGCAAAAATTGGACGCCGCTACCTTCCAGCAAAATGGGTGAAAAATTGTAAGCCCGCTGAAATCTTATCCCCATCAGAAGAACAGGTAATTCTTATACAAAATGCTGTGGAACGATTGCTTGTTTTGGCAGAAAAATATTATGCTTCGGGCTTTATTGGCCTTCCATTTTTGAACTTCCGAGTGCGATTCGTAGTGTTGGTAGCCGGCCGAGTTTATCGGAGGATAGGAACCAAGGTTCGGAAGTCTAAGTTCAATGTTTGGGGCGGGCGTATTTATACGACTAAAATGGAGAAACTATACGAGCTCATAGTGTCTAGCTTTGTATGCTCTGCTGCTCCATCAATACGGTGTTATACAACAGGCCACAACAGTACTTTACATGAGGCTCTGAGAGGATTTCCGGGAGCCAATACTGAGGGATAGATTTATTTGATGGTCTGGATACATATCGTAGGTGGCGGTGTTGCAGGGCTATCGTTAGCAAGCGAGCTTTCGAAGCATCCGATTTTACCTGGTACAGTTGTAGTGAGTGATCCCAATATTAATGCCCGAGATGATCGTACCTACAGCTTTTGGTCCGACCGTGACCACTCAAATTTCTTGCCCGGGACAAGCCAGTATTCAAAATGGGTGGTCTCTGCAAAGAATAAAAGTGTAACGCAGACTGGCACAAATTGGCACTATTATAGAATTTCGGGTCGCGCCTTTTTCGAAAAATGCAAGAAGGTTATTGAGCGCCATCCCCAATGTTTTCTAAATAATGAGGCTGTAGTTTCAAAACCTTCAGCGAAGTATGTATTCGATAGCCGGCCCCCCGCCACAGATCGTTTTCGCGCCTATCAAAGTTTCGTGGGAATAGAGTTTAAATGTGAGCACAATTTTGCCAAGGATATCGCACTACTGATGACCAATATGAGAACAGAGGACTCCGGATTATATTTTGAGTACATGCTGCCAATAACCGACACAAGTTTGCTTATTGAAAGTACCTATTTTGGTGCAATGCCAGGAGATATGAAAAATCTCGAAAAAAATTCGCTAGAATGGATTAAAAATAATAATCTTACCGGACAAGTTATTCGAAAAGAGCAGGCGCATATCCCAATGGGACTTCGCCCTAGCACCAATGATGATTGGGGTATTCCAATCGGGGCTCGTGGAGGAATGACCCGTGCCTCTAGTGGCTATGGTTTTATGAATATGCGTTCCTGGGCAAAAATAACAGCCAAAAAACTTACGTCTGGACAACCAATAACCAGATATCGGCCGCCTTTGCTTGAAACTTGGATGGACCTACAACTTATAAAAATCATACAAAAGAAGCCCCAACATCTGCCGAAAATTTTTTTAGATATGGCACAAAAAACAAAGGGCGATGACTTTGCTTCATTCTTGACCAAAGCGCGACCTCTCAATGCGCTGCAGGTAATTACTAGCGCGCCAGCAAAGCCATTCTTAAAATCAATCATTCAAATGATTCAAGAGAAATGATGTATTGGGAATATACAGCAATAGCACTAATTGTCCTTGGCGGACTACCGCATGGCGCGCTAGACCCTGTTCTGGCGAAAAACGCCCGCATTTACTCTACTAAATATGGTTTCATAGTCTTTATCTGTGCTTATTCATTCATAGGTATATTGACAGCACTTTTTTGGATAAAATTACCTTTTACAGGACTCTGTTTATTCATCCTTATATCGGTATATCATTTTAGCAGAGACCAAATTTCTCTAATGCAGGGTATTCCATATGCCACGCTCATACTGGCATTGACGGTCTGGTTTTGGCCTGCCGAGGTAGAACAAATTTTTAGAGGTTTAATTTTTGGAGAAGACCCTAAATATATTATTACAGTAATCCATTTTGCTGGCTATTTCGCTGTTTTGTCCTTACTTCTTGAGATCAAAAACTGGAATTCACAAATATTATTTGATCTACTTATGTTATTGTGTTTAGCGGTTTTTTTCCCTCCTCTAATTTATTTTTCCCTTTATTTTGTTTTTATTCACAGCGTGCGACACATCAGGCACGAATTTACCCTGTTGGATAGCGGAAGACAGGGCGTCGCCGTCAAAAACATGGTTACTTATTCGGTGCTAACAATATTATTTGCGGTTATAGCTTACGGCTGGTTTTCCTCAAATGAAGATTTGACCGATTTGCACTTCAAAATACTATTTATTGGCTTGGCGGCAATAACGGTACCCCATATGCTTTTAATTGAATTATTAAGGATGCTTCGAGTTAAAGTGACCCCAGCTAAGTTCAATTAAATCCCATATGTTTCGTCCGTAACGCCTTGAAATCGTCCGAGAACGTAAAAACCCCAAGCTACTTGACCCTGCTTGTTAGTCTCTATTTGATACATATCAGCACCTGTCACAAATATTGGAGTTTGCTAATGAATCGATTTTGTTATGAATAAGGCCAGGATTGATTTCTCAGCCCCGCTTGTTTCCACAGCCTGGCTAAATGCTCATCTTGAAACAGATAATGTGCGCATCATTGATGGCACATATTTCCTTCCAAATATTCAGCGTAATGCAGCTATTGAATATGAAGCCGAACATATACCCGGAGCCTGTTTTTTTGATATTGATGACATAAAAGATCCGCAAAACAATTTACCTCACATGATACCACCGGCCGAAATTTTTTCTTCAAGGGTCAGGAAGATGGGCATCAGCGATAGTGACTATGTCGTCGTCTATGACAGGCTGGGTGTTTTTTCGTCGCCAAGAATATGGTGGACCTTTCGGCTCTTCGGCCATGAAAATATAGCTATCCTCGACGGCGGACTTCCAAAATGGCTTAGGGAAAAATTACCGGTCACTGATCAAAAATATTCACCAAAAGATGGCCATTTTACCGCCCATTTGAATACGAAATTTTTACGGACATTTGACCAAATTAAAGCAAATTTAGACACCAATGAGGAATTAATAATTGACGGAAGGCCTGCTGGCCGATTTTCTGGTGAGGTAGAGGAGCCACGGCCGGGGCTTGCTTGTGGTCATATCCCAGGCTCAGTTAATCTAATGCCTACACTTTTTATGAATCCTAAAACCGGAGCATTACTTTCAAAACCTGAATTACATAATGTGTTTGTTAGCGCAGGTATTGATCCAGAAGGCCCCATGGCTATGACATGTGGATCGGGAGTTGCAGCTGCCACTCTTTCTTTCGTAAGATTTCTAGTAACCGGAAAGATAGCACCCGTTTATGATGGGTCGTGGACCGAGTGGGGAAGCACAGAAGGCGCCCCAGTAGCCACTAGTCAATCTTAATTCGATTTTTAAAAATGATCGATGGTGCAACAAGTAGTCTTACCGTCAGAGTAACATACTTAAAAATGACTTCGCGCCCCATTGGTATCCTTCAACCAGCACCTGAATTAAACTCTGAAATTCAGCTTAGTAGGGTTGAGAGCCCTTCCATTAACTTCTATCGTCATATTTACGCGGAAGTGGGGCTTCCATGGCTCTGGTACGAACGTACTGAGATGCCAGATGCAGAACTTATTAAGATTATAACTGATAATCGAGTTAAAATATATGTTCTTTACGTTAACGGAGAAGCCGCTGGATTCGCAGAACTCGATTCCAGACAACCACCAAATAACGATTCGCGAGACATACACCTAGCGTACTTCGGCTTAGCCAGCAGATATATAGGACGTGGCCTTGGCACTTTCTTTATAGACTCAATTGTTGATATAGCCTGGGCTAACGATATACGCCGAATTTGGCTGAGGACTTGCTCTTTAGACCATCCTGCTGCGCTACCAACTTATCTAAAAGCAGGATTTGTAATATACGGTCGTGAAACCTGTGTGATTGAAGATCCGCGCACGCGGAATATCATACCAAAGGTGCAAACGATGAAAAAAAATTAAACACCTAATAGGTCAGAAACATATTCACCAAGCGCCATGGAGCTGGTGATGCCAGGTGACTCAATTCCGAACATATTTACTAATCCGTCAATGCCATGATCTTTTGGTCCAGAAACCATAAAGTCGGGAAGCGCAGTTCCTGGACCATGAATTTTTGGCCTGATGCCGGCATAGTCTGGACTGAGAGAGTTATCTGGCAACCCTGGCCAATAGGTACGTATTGCATCGTAAAACCCCTGGCACCGAGATGGGTCAACCTCATAATTAAAATCAGAGCCACCCTCAAGCCACTCAACATCCGGCCCAAAACGAGCTCTTCCACCCATGTCAACAGTAATATGAACACCAAGCCCACCATCACGGGGAATGGGGTACACAAGTTTCGAAAAAGGAGCTTTACACGATAAGCCGTAATAGTTTCCTTTAGCAAAATATTCCTTTGGAACGCTCGCTGGCTCTAATCCGTTAATTTTTCTTGCCAGAGCCGGTGCTTTTAAACCAGCGCAATTTATTACACCGTTGCAATGCAGATCCATTGGCATTTCACCACCAACAGAGAGCTCGATATAATCGGATTTGATAGTCGCCGACAAAACCGGGCTAAGGAATGCTATAACAGCACCCTTCTGCTCGGCATCGCCCTGTAACGAAAGCATTAAAGAATGGCTATCAATTATACCGGTGGTCGGAGAATGAAGTGCCCCAACGCAACACAATTCGGGTTCCATTGCTATGGCCTCATTGGCGCGAATAAGATCGAGTGGTACACCATTCATTGAGGCTTTCTCTTGAATACCTTGCAATAATTCGAGCTGAGTTTCATCAGTAGCAACAATCAACTTCCCACAGTTACGATGAGGAATACCTCTTTCTTCACAGTACTGGTAGAGCATTATTTTGCCTTCGACGCAGACGCTGGCCTTTAGTGAGCCAGGCTCATAATAAATACCAGCGTGTATGACCTCCGAATTACGCGAACTGGTTCCAGTGCCTATCGCATTTTCGCTTTCTAAAACGATCACCTCACAGCCACGGAGAGAAAGAGAACGGGCTACGGCTAATCCCACCACCCCGGCACCTATCACTGCATATTCAATCCGATCAGCCATATCTATAGTTTCCTTATGCACCAATTGCGTAAAATCTGTTAGAGTAAGAAATTCTGTTCCTATTTGTGTCAACACCCCTTTGGAATGAGCATATAACCGAATTCGGAGATGATATGAAGGACGATACTAAAATAATTCACGCTGGCCGAGCCCCTTTTGATCATTATGGCGCCGTAAACACACCCGTTTACCATGCCTCGACGATTTTATTTCCAACTATGGCGCAGTACCTCGCTCGGGGGACTGATCCCAATGTGAAGGTACGTTACGGATTACGAGGCACGCCGACCTCGTTTGCACTAGAAGATGCGCTTACAGAACTCGAGTCTGGCGCCGGAACAATTTTAAATCCATCCGGATTACAGGCAATTACAATGGCTTTCATGGCGTTTGTTGAGCCCGGAGATCACGTTCTTGTAACTGATAATACATATGCACCATGCCGTTCTTTCTGCGATAATTTCCTTTCCCGTTTTGGAGTGACTACTGAATACTACGATCCGCTCATTGGTGAAGGAGTTAAAGACCTTTTACGTCAAGATACAAAGTTAATTTGGACAGAGTCACCTGGTTCGCAAACATTTGAGATTCAGGATATCTCAGTCATCGCAGATATTGCTCGCCAAGCTGGCGTTGTTTCCATAATAGATAATACTTGGTCATCCGGTTATTTTTTCAAAGCAATCGAAAATGGCATAGATGTATCTATTCACGCTTCTACAAAATATATCAGCGGTCACTCGGACGTAATGATGGGGGCAATAATTTGTAATGAAGCCACTTATGAAAAAGTTAAAGAAACTACAGACCTATTTGGGAACTTCGCCGCACCGGACGATGTATATCTTACACTCAGAGGTTTACGAACTATCGGGGTGCGAATGAGCCGCCAGCATACGAATGGCATTAAAGTAGCGAAGTGGTTAGAGGCGCATCCGCTAGTTACGAAGGTTATGCATCCAGCACTAGAGAGTGACCCCGGGCATGAGATTTGGAAACGCGATTTCACCGGCGCGGCTAGCCTCTTTGGTTTTGTCATTAATGAAACTGACCAAACTAAAGTCGCTGCTTTCTTAGATGGGATGAAGTTATTTGGCATGGGGTCAAGCTGGGGGGGATACGAAAGTTTATTAATCCCAACATTTCCGAACAAAAACAGGTCAGTGACCAAATGGGAGCCAGGTGGACAAACGATGCGTATTCATATCGGACTTGAAGACCCGGATGATTTGATAAATGACCTTGAAAATGGGCTTCGACGATTGGCTACATGACAAACCCTCCTATGAAAAAATTACCCAGAAGAATATTCTGCCCGGCAATTTTTGCCGTTATGCATTTTGCGCCAGGATCCTTGGTAACACTGGACTAGTAATTTGCATTTTTATGTCACATGGCTTTAACTCGTTATCTATCGAGTCATTCACCTTTAAGCAAGTAGAGACAGCTATGGACGACCGGGTCTTACCACCTGCTAATATTCAAAGCGATATGCTTTCAAAAATTGTAACAATTTCTGAGCTAAACAAATTATTCGGCACACGGGGAGTCGCTGGCCCCAAGATTGTTCTATGTCACGGAGTTTTTGATTTATTACACATGGGCCACGTTCGGCACTTCCAAGAAGCACGAGCAATGGGAGATCTCCTTGTTGTATCGATTACCGCGGATGCTTTTGTCAATAAAGGACCAGGTAAGCCCGTTTTTTCTCAGGGCCTGCGCGCCGAAATGCTTGCGTCTCTCTCATGTATTGACTGGGTAACGGTCAACGATGCCCCTGATGCTTTACCAATTATTGACGCTATCAAGCCAGACTTTTATGCAAAGGGTTCAGATTACTCAGACGCTAAAAATGATATCACTGGCAAAATTAACGTGGAGCAAAAAAAAGCGGAATCTTATGGCGGGAAGCTGGCTATAACAGACGATATCACATTTAGTTCCTCTAAACTATTAAATCGCCATTTTGATGTGTTCGACCAACCTGTGCGTGATTTCTTATCACATATGCGTCTAAATGGGGCACTTGAACGCTTAAACAAACATTTAGAACAGCTTTCTCAAATGAGAGTTTTAGTGGTGGGGGATGCAATCATTGACGAATACCGATATGTAGCGCCACTTGGAAAATCACCAAAAGAAAATATGATTGCAACTAAGTTCGAAGAAAACGAGGTCTTTGCAGGCGGCGCTATTGCAACCGCAAACCATATTGCGGGTTTGTGCGCCCAAGTCGATATTATGACTTGCCTAGGTGATAAGGGTGGAGATAGCGGGCACGACGACGAAGAACTTATTATGTCGGGCCTCGCTCAAAATGTCCAACTTTTGCCCATCCGACGTCGCGGCGCTCCGACTACACGTAAGACACGGTTCATTGATCGATATTATTTCCGCAAACTGTTTGAAGTTTATGATTTCGATGACACGGCTCTTCCTCAGCCGTTACAAACACAATTTGATCAGATGATTGAGGAGAAAATAGAAGATTATGATATCGTCCTTGTAAATGACTTTGGCCATGGACTTATTGCGACAGAGACAATATCGATCTTAACAAAGAATTCGAAATTCTTAGCCGTAAACGCCCAGTCAAACAGTGCCAATTTTGGATTTAATCTAATAACGCGCTATCCACGGGCTGACGTTGTCTTCATTGATACGCCAGAGGCCCAGCTTGCGGTCGGCAATAAAACTACTGATCCCGCAACCGTAGTGTCGAAAGTACTACCGACAAGAATGGAGTGCGACAGATTTGTGTTAACTCTCGGCGCAGGTGGCTGTACAACATGGGAGAAAGGTAGAAGCGTTCAAACTGTTCCAGCTTTCGCAACGTCTGTCGTAGACCTTGTTGGCGCCGGCGATGCCTTTCTTGCTGTAGCAGCCCCTTTTGTTGCGGTAGGTGCCTCAATGCGGGATGTTGGTTTCATGGGTAATATAGCCGGCGCCATCAAAGTAGGTATTGTGGGCCATCGCAGTTCAATTGATGCCGCCAAGTTGATGAAATCTATTACAGGCCTACTTAAATGACGGAAATCCCTACAACAATTGACCAATATCTCGAGAATATTTCAGCCCTCAGGCACAAGATCACAGCGAGGAATAGTGCAGGGGAAAAACTTTCACTCCCCGATGCCACAAAACTATCTATAGAGTTAATTAAGCGTGCATCACAGGACGGAGGAAAAATAATATTTATAGGCAACGGCGGCAGTGCGGCGATTGCAAGCCACATGGCAGTTGATTTTTCAAAAAACGGGGGGATGCCAGCGGTTTGTTTTAACGACGCCGTGGCAATAACCTGTCTCACTAACGATCTGGGGTATGAAGAGGTGTTTTCTCAACCGATTAGAATGCTTGCAAAATCTAATGATGTACTTGTAGCAATCAGCAGTTCGGGACAATCACGCAATATAATAAACGCTGTGAAAGCAGCGCATTCTATTCATATGAACGTGATAACACTTAGCGGTTTTGATGAGGCTAACTTACTCATAAAGGAAGGAAATATAAATTTTCATGTCCCATCAACCCGTTATGGTGCCGTGGAAATTACGCATCTTACCTTATGCCATGCATTGCTTGATTTAATACTAGGAAAGAAAGCGGTCTGAGGGCGTTACGGCTTTTCATCGCTTGAAAATCCGCTAAACCCGATCTGTTCTTTTTTCGAAAAACCTGCGGTCGCGTATTCCGCAGCGCTCATGAAGGTTTTGTGTACTCTTTCAGATTTGGTTTGTCGTTTTTTCTTTAATTCTTGGTGTTTCCTCCAGGTAGTTCTTCGAACATTTTCGATTTCCTCCTGCGTCATACCTTCTATACGAATAGAAGACACAGAATACCTAATGTCATCAGGATCAAAAGATTCAGACAACAAACCTCTATCAATAGCCTCGTCATAAACTGGAGTGCCCGGAAGAGGAGTTACAACGGATAAGGCAAAGTCATCCAATTCTAAAGACATTGCATAATCGGCTGTATGAAGAATTGATTGTTTCGTTTCGTCCGGAAAACCAATCATTAAAAAGCCTCTGACCTCGATATTTTTCGATTTCGCATACTCTATAATCTCAGGAACGCGTTCCAAATCAACTCGCTTGTCAATTCGTTCATCTTGGATATCCTGGTTTGCAGACTCAATTGCAAGCGTAAGACGATAGAAATTAGCTTCAGCAAGAAGATCAATCATCTCTTTATCTAAAGCATTTATCTCAGTGCCCGCCGGAACACTAAACACCATGTCAGGAAAATTTGCAGCGAGCTCGCGACAAAGGTCTTTAACTCTCGGACCGGAGACAAAAAAATTGTCGTCTAAAAACTGAATTTCTTCGACTCCGAATTCATCACGCAGCCATCGAATTTCCTTTACCACATCATCATTTGTACGCTTGCGGTACCCCTTAAAACCACCCATCAAAGGAGAAGTGCAATAAAAGCAAACATGAGGGCAGCCCCGAGTTGATACCATTACGGCATGTCGTGCTGCTTGAACATCACCTCCCCCTGCCCGAACTTCGGAAGTCCAATATGCTTCCATTGGAAACATATCCCAAGCGGGCAGCGGAAGTTTTGCAAGGCTTCCTGGATTAGGACCATCCTTACGGAAGTAGTACTTGAAATCCTCGCCCTCTACGGCCGGCTTTACATTTGCCTGATTATCTATGATTTCATTTCCATCACGATGAAATAGACCCCGTATATTAAATAAGTCTCGCGTGCCATTTAGTGCGTTACACAACTCAACAAATGTTTCATCCGCTTCTCCCGTCAGAACGAAATCAACTTCTGGTCGTTTCATAACCTTAGTGGGCATTGCTGAAGGATGGTGGCCCCCTAGCACAATAATTTTCTTTGGAAACCGCTTCTTAATAGCTTCTACTAACCGAAAACTTTCCGCTGCTAAATTGGAGAAAAGGATACTGATCCCAATCAGGTCGGGATCAGCACTTTTTATGCGAGATAGGGCCTCCTCGACATCTAATCCATAGTAAACAAATTGTTCGGTATAACGCTCCTTATTATAGCCTTCAGCCAGCATATCCAGCACGTCGACCAGATAACCAGCTTCTCGAGCCGCAGCGGCTAAATAGGCTAACCCGAGTGGAGGGTGACAATGCTTGCGCTCTGTAATTGTGCCATCTTTACCAATAAGGCAACGGCCTGGTGGCTGTATCAACATAACGCGATGGACTTTATGCATTCTGTTAAAAACTCGTTCAAAAAGGAAAGGTTTTTTAAGTTTTATCCAATAATATTGCAATTAGCACGCCAAATCACCTAAGGCTTTTGCTATTCGGCCTATGAGTTCACTAGATTCACCTTTAGAACGAAATAAACGCAGACTTGGATACCATGGTGTATCCTCACGTTCTAATTGCCACCGCCAGTCAGGTACACAATCAAGTATCACCCAAGTCGGCACACCCAAAGCCCCTGCTAAATGAGCAACCGATGTATCTACGGTGATCAAAAGATCCACGTCAGAGAGTGCACATGCGGTATCATAAAAATCATCGAATCCATCGCTTACATTAAGTAACGGTGTTTTAATATCTGAAATTTGCTCGGCAGCAGTCCCCATTTGAAAACTAAAGAATTTAACACCTGGGATAGAGAAAATTGGCCCAAATGCCTGAAGTGGTAGGCTTCGCCTATGATCGCGAGCATGATCAGGGTTTCCTGCCCAAACGAGACCAACCTTCAATTGCTGGGTGTGTACGGTAACACAGCATTTTTTTTTCACTGGAATATATGGGACTTGGGACGGAATCGTATGCAGCTGCGTTTTAAAAATATAGGGTAAGCTCATCAGCGGCGCATGGCAATCCGCATGCACGGGCTTATCGCCTACCGTAACTTCATCCACGCCCTCAACGTATGTAAAAAGTCGTTGAAGCGACTGACGACAGCTTATTACCACCCTACCCACTCGGGTCTTCACCAACTTGGCATATCGGATGAATTGAATTGCGTCACCATGACCTTGTTCAGCCCACAGAATGATTGTCTTATTAGGCAGACACTCACCCTCCCAAAATGGCACACTAAATTTTTGCCGATAATCTCTTCTCTGCAGGCGCCATTCGTGTTCTGCGAAGCCGTTTATAAAATCACCATGTAAAAGCAAAAGTTGTGCGCGATTAAGGCGCGCGAAAACATGCTCAGAATTCAATTTAAGAGCCCTTTCCGCGGCCTCACGTGCCAAAGCATATTCACCTCTCAATCCTCTTACCACACATAAGTTATTAAACGCGTCAACATCCTCAGAATGTTTTTCTATCTGATCTTCGATTTCTTTCAGAGCTTCCGGAATACGGTCCAAACGCATCAAAGCGAGTGCGAGACCATTGCGAACTTTTGCATGCCACGGTGCATACGATTTACATCTCCGGAAGTGCGCAAGAGCCGCATCGTAAAGACCACGCTTATTCTCGAGAAGACCGATATTATAATGGGCATCAGCATATTCAGGACTGCGACTCAATGCTGATAAATAAGCAGCCTCTGCTTCATCCAGCCGCCCAAGAGCACTTAGCACTAGACCTAAGTTATTTGAGTATTCTGGTATATCTGGATTTAAAATCAGCGCTTTCTCAATGTAAACTAAGGCCTGCTCGTTATCTCTGAGTTGATGATTAACAAGCCCCAGTAGATTGAGTGCATCGGTGTTGTGCACCTCTCGGCCAAGGATGATTTCATAATGTTCCCGTGCAGCATGTAAGTCACCCGATTGATGTAACTTAACAGCATTATTCATTATATCGGAGGTCACTAACTCACCCATTTATCATAACAGATCAACCTTCAATGTATTCTTTAACAAAAAAAATGCGAAACCGGTTTACATATTTGAGCCTCAGTCAAATTAGATTCCGGAAAAAATACTTCTTAATCAGAACAGAAATCTATGAGTGCACCATTCTCAGGCCTAATAAGCTTGGGCCTCCATGGCCAAATCATTGTTATACAGGCTTGCTCTTTATCATCCTTCTTCCTTAATATA
>MDTD01150695.1_pt1 | contig 14217 bp, 8 predicted proteins | sample 811221 | NCBI WGS metagenome assembly MDTD01 (sample SAMN05326646, study PRJNA326480) | marine metagenome | isolation source: seawater | place: Pacific Ocean: South West | collected 2011
CTTCGGCTCTGGATTAATCCATCCGTATTGAAGAACACATTGTATGCGCCTGAGCCACCGTTGACATTAGTTGGGTCCCCTATGTACTCAATCTCTGTATCGTCAAGTGTGGTTTCATTCACCGGGTCGATAAATCCGTTTCCGTCCTCATCAACAATACAATATCCATCTTCGTTGTAATCAATCCATTGTCCATAAATTAGTCCACTGTAATCAGATCCATTCTTAGTCCAATCAGCTGTTATCGCTGCATAATCATTAACAGAGCTAGTTGCCCCAGATTGTTGAATTTCGAACCACGTCTCCGCATAATATTCAAAGTTAAGAGCAACATAATCTCCTGACATATTGGTGAGATCTATTCCTGGAATTGTCAATGTCTCATTCTCCCAAACATCTCCGAAACTGTTTGGAGTATCACACGGGTGGCCAAACCAGTATGCATGTGAGCTAAATATCGGCTCTGCACATGTAGAATCGTCAATTATTCCACCATTCGAATTGCTGTCATCTGTGTATCTGAAACCATCAGAACCTCCTTCGAATCCTTCTTCACAGACCACTAGTGGTGAACCGCAATAGACATCTGTTGGCAAAGCGCTGTATACCTTGGCTTCAACATCAAAAGTCACATTTGTATTACCTAGGTGCTCAACTTTTACTTCCACCGGGAAATTTCCTTCTGCGTATAATCCGCCGGGCCTGAATGAATCAATCTTCATAATGGCCGGATCGAATATATTGAACGCGGTAATGTAAGCAACAATATCATCATTTGCAGGTTGTTCATCATCTGCATAATTCAATACAGCAGAGATTCTGTATGTAGTACCGTTTTCGAAATCTGCTCTAATTGAAGTTGTGTAATCTTCATTCGGTGCTAGGTTGTTCATATTGATGTTTGATTGTTGAGTCTGAACATTTGAGGTAAATGCAGTGTTTTGCTTCCATATTGTAATGTTATCAATTGCAAATCCGTCTCTGCCCGACCATCTGGATTCGTTTGCTCCAAGTGACCCTTCCCAACCTGACTTAAATCTAAATCTGATGTCGATAACTTCACCTGCAAAGTCTGAAAGCTCAAATGCTCCCAGATCTTCTTCAGTGAAGTTGCCCCATCCATATTGTGTTCCCGGTATCGCTCCTCCATACCTGAAAATTGAGGCATCTAGTCCATTGTTACGCTGGCTTTCAACACGTCCGTTATCATACCCACCCCAATACGTGGAGCCAGAATAACATTGAGATGAGAAGAATGCTGTTGTTGGACATGCAACAGTGACCCAGCCTGTATCTTCAGAGAATACTTCAATCATCGCTGCATCATCCCAAACCTCAGAAAGGACGTATCCGTTTTGGTCTTGAACATAGAGGTCAGACAGGCCGAGGTGCCTGAATAATTCTATACTCATCCAGGCCCTATCTGCGCCTGTCAAATCAACATCGTTTAGGACGAGCCCTTCATCCCAATTTGGCCCATATCCGGACCATGTGTCTCCTGATGAATTGGTTTTCATTACACCGGACCACATGAAATTAGTTGGATTATTAGCATTTGCAGCCTGAGTTGCTGCATTATTACCAGATGTGTGGCCTACGGAACTGTTTGCTGCAAACTCTTCATGCCAGTGACTCACACCGTAGTAAGCCTCGGTAGTCCAGGTGCAACCGGTAGAACATCCGGAAGTGTCCTCCGGATTATCCCAATCCATTGCATAGACGGTTACGTTGCTTGAAGAGGATTCATCCACTTCCTTTATTTCGACATCTAGTGTTGCTTGACCGTTTAGAATATCCATTCCTGTGTTTGTAACTGAAACTTCAACTTCACGATTACCCTCACCCAATAGACCAAGGTATGCATCTGTTGGAGAAATATCAATGTTAGACACAGCCAAGTCCTTGTTGTCCATCTCAATGACTACGATTCTATCATAGGAACCGTCCCATCCAAAGTTGTCATCGTAAGTGAATTGATCATAAGCACCATGACCCACAATCAGATCAGGTGCGCTGTTCGGACCGCCAATTACTTGTCCAATTGCGACAGTGGTAGGTCTCATTGCACCGAAATATTCCAAGGGATTCATATGGCCACCATTACCGTTTGAAAGAGTAACTTGAACACTGGTTGGTAAATTTAGATAGTAACTAGAAGTAGTGTCCCCAGTAGACGATGTTGAGTTAGATTGTTTGAACTTTGCAGCGTGAACAAAGTCGGGTTCTCCGTCTCCATTTAGCTCCCCGACAGTTACCTCCCATGCAATATATGGTCCGAAGTATACTGTCTTTGATTGGCTATACGTGTTTGTTGTTGGATTAATCGTTGCATAAGTTACGTTTTCGGTATTGCCGTCGTTAATTGCAACAACGTCAATAATACCATCGTTATCAAGATCTGCGATGTCAAAGCCGCCAAACTCAGGCCCAAGAGCATGAACGTGGAGTTCGCTTCCAGTTCCAACAGGCCCACCAGCGGTCGTCCATGTGAATGTAGCAGGGAAACTGCGTGTTTGACAATCAAATTCTAGCACTGTTACGTTATCTGACTTTCCTGGATTGGTAGCCGCACCTGTTAGGTAATCGACACCTTGTGACCTTACTAGCCACAAGTCATTATCATCGCAACTACCAGTTGTTCCAATTTGGCTGGGCTCACCCCAATCACCTAATTCTAAATCAGTGTACGAATTCTGAGTCGAATCGCCAAGGCTAGTGATTAGGCCCTGTGTAGAGGATGTTATTGGCCCTCGGTAGGTTACTACCCTCTGATTTTTGAGATCTGCTAACAACTCCAATGTGACAATGTCATCATTGCCATCTTTGTCGAGGTCAGCAACAGCCAAATCCCACATCCAAACGACGTCGAATTGCTTTCCGATACTAAATGTATCAACGTTGCATCCATCGTTCTCTATCACCGTAACATTCCCTGGTTTGTCGACGACGATTGCCCCGGTAGCGTCTTGCCTGAGTGGACGATTACGGGCATAAATTACAATGTCTATTGCAGAATCACCAGTGAATTCGCCAACCTCAACCTGCTGGGTATTGGAGTGATCTTCGAAATCAGCATCTTGGCTGGGGTTTCCTGATGTCCAGATATCTGTCCGCTTTTGGAAATGTCCATTTTCATTCCACAAAACTGAAATTTTTGTGCTTCTATCGTTGGCTGTTACTATGTCTAAATCACCATCACAATCAAAGTCCCCTAACGCAACGTCAACAGGGTCAGTATCTGTTGTGTAGGTCCTCGATGTAGAAGCAGAAACTAGGTTAGCTGCGGTCGTTGATAGTAACATAATCAAAACAAGGGAAAGCGCTTTCATTCGCCCTTCTTGGTTCATTCTATTCCAAAACATCATCATCACTCGTTTATCCGGAGTCTCACTACCACTTTAATTGCTTTGGGAAGGTGTGCTTTTGAAAATCAAAGAGCATGCTCGCAGTATGCGGTTTAGACATACAGCACTATTACAATCGAATAAAATTAGAGGCCTGAGGCCAGCCAGGCTGGAGATGGCCCCCATCCTATCCCTTCTCCGCCATGGACTTTGACTATTTTTCCAGTTCTGAATAATGATTCAAGAAATAGCTCAAGCTCTAACTCTTCACGATCTCCTAAGTAGTCGCTTGCTGCAAGGGCAATGGTTTCAGTGGTTATAGCGGTAATCCCATGCTTGCGCACTACAATACGCATCAGTTCTTTCAGCCATGCTTCAGCCATGGGATCTTTTACCATGGGGCCTTGAGCAGGGTGTGGTGTTTCTAATTCTTCTAATTGCTCTCTTAATTGGTCGGCTGTTGGTATATTGGGTCTCTCTACACCAACATCTTCCAATTTAGATTTCAAGTCTAATTCACCTATTGGTCTGCGAACTACCGGAATCCTTGATGGATCTGGCTCTGGCCCCATGTCCATTTCCTTGGGTAAGATTTCAGAATCAATGACGGATGAAAGGCCGGACGTTGATAAATCCGTTCTAGTCACTGCCAGTGGCATTGTCCAACCAAGGTCTGAGAGACCCAGCTCGGATACAATCGACTTGACCCAGTCGGCGTCCCCTTCAAGGAGGACATCGATTTCGTCGTCTTCGCTCCTGAAGCGATAGCGAACATATCCGCGCAAGTCCTCCATATGCGCTTGGCACACGAGGTAGGAAATCAACCCACCGGTCCTATTGAGCTAAATTTCTCAACACGGTATGAAGAATTCCTCCATTTCGGTAATAATCAACCTCAACAGGTGTGTCGAGTCTAACATCAACAACAAACTCTGTAACTCGGCCACTAGGCTTTGTTGCTGTTATCGTCATTTCTTGTAGTGGTTTTACGTCATCCATTACAGGAATGTCAAATGACTCTGTTCCATCCAAGCCCAATGAGTCTGCGTCCTCTCCGGACTTGAAAGTTAATGGCAAGACGCCCATGCCTACCAAGTTGGATCTGTGGATTCTTTCAAAAGATGTAGCTATTACTGCTTTGACGCCAAGAAGATATGTACCCTTTGCGGCCCAATCTCTACTGCTTCCAGTTCCGTATTGAGATCCAGCCAATACAACCATCGGATGATCGCTATCCATTGCAGCCTCGAATACTGATGTAATTTCTCCAGTGTTATGATTTAAAGCATAACCACCCTCAGTTCCTGGAGCCATTTGATTTCTAACTCTAACATTAGCAAAAGTTCCTCGCATCATAATCTCATGATTTCCTCTTCTACTACCAAAAGAGTTGAAATCTCCATGTGTAACTCCTCTTTCAGTCAACCATTTTCCAGCTGGCCCATCAGCAGGGAAGGCCCCAGCAGGTGAGATGTGATCTGTCGTAATTGAATCGCCTAGCTTCAGAAGAACTTTTGCCCCTACTATTGGACTGATAGGTTCGGCTTGTTTAGACAGACCTTGGAAAAAGCTCGGTAGTCTAATGTATGTTGATTCCTCTTCCCAAGGGTATAGAGGAGAAGCCTCGCTCGGGATTGAATCCCATCTTGGTTCTTGCATTACGGTTGAGTATCTTTCTCTGAACATCTCAGGCGAGATTCTCCCTAATGCCTCGTTTAATTGTTCATCACTGGGCCAAATATCGCTCAACATCACAGGATTGCCATCATTATCGTATCCTATTGGATCTGTTGTGAGATCTATGTTTAGTGTTCCTGCGATTGCGTATGCTACAACAAGAGGAGGGCTAGCAAGATATGATGCCTTTACTTTTTGATGGACTCTACCCTCAAAGTTTCTATTTCCTGAAATTACAGAACCTACAATCAAGCCAGACTCATCGATTGCTGCCTCTATATCATCAGGCAGTGGTCCAGAGTTCCCGATACAGGTAGTACAACCATACCCTACATTATTGAAACCTAGTGCTGCTAAATCGTCGCCCAAATCATTTGCTTCATAATACTGAGTAACAACTCTTGAACCGGGAGCCAGCGAAGTTTTAACCCAAGGTTTTGCATAGAGTCCTTTCTGTCTTGCGTTTCGTGCGAGTAACCCTGCAGCAAGCATGACGCCCGGATTTGAGGTATTTGTACAAGAGGTTATGGCTGCAATTACTACGTCACCATGATTCAATTCAATGTCTTCCCCTATTTTGGAGGTGTTGGATAAATCTTCATTTGTCAAACCGTGCCCATGGTGACCCAATTTATGAGTCAATGAATCGGAGAAGTGGGATTTCATCTCAGACAAATCGACACGATCCTGCGGCCGTTTAGGTCCAGCCAATGCGGGCTGGACTGAATTCAAATCTAATTCGAGTAGGGCAGTGTAGGATTTTTCAGGGGCGCTAGAATCATACCAAAGTCCCTGTGCTTTGCAATAGGCCTCAACTCCTTGGACGTCCTCTTCTGTGCGTCCTGAGAGCCTCATGTAAGACAATGTATTGCCATCAACTGGAAAAAATCCACAGGTTGCTCCATATTCAGGCGCCATGTTAGCAATTGTAGCCCTGTCTGGTAAGGAGAGCGCAGCCATACCTTCTCCAAAAAATTCTACAAATTTACCAACCACTCCGTGTTTTCGCAGGAGTTCTACGATTCTCAATGCCATGTCTGTTGCAGTAACACCGGGGTTCAAAGCACCCGTCAACCTAAATCCAATTACATCTGGAGATAGCATGTAAATTGGTTGGCCCAGCATTACAGCCTCGGCCTCTATTCCTCCAACCCCCCATCCAAGAACGCCTAATCCATTAATCATAGTTGTGTGTGAATCTGTGCCTACCAAGGAGTCCGGTAACCAAACACCATTTTCTTTTCTTGCAACGGTAGCAATCCATTCCAAATTTACCTGATGTACGATTCCGCGTGAAGGTGGCACTGCTCGAAAATTTTTCAAGGATTGTTGACCCCACTTAAGGAAGGTGTATCGCTCCATATTCCTGTAGTATTCAATGTCTAAATTCATTTCAAGTGCTTGAGTATTTGACCCAGACACATCAACCTGAACCGAGTGATCTATCACCAAGTCAACAGGAACTTGAGGATTTACTTTATTTGGGTCACCTCCCATTTCTACCATGGCGTCTCTTAAGGCAGCCAAATCCACAACTGCGGGAACTCCCGTGAAATCTTGTAGGATAACCCTAGAAGGCCTGAACGGGATCTCTCCTCTTTCACCGGTTGGGCTCCAACGCGCTATGTTGCGAACATCATCTTCGGTTATTAAAAATCCATCACAATTTCTTAGAGCACCTTCGAGCAACACTCTAATCGAATATGGGAGAGAAGAGGTGTCTAAACCTGATTCATCAAGAGAGTCCAAGGCATAATAATGACCTCCCTGAGAAAACTCTCTTTTTGAAAAGAAAGTATCTTTGCCCCCCATACCCCAATGGAGTAAGTACGCCCATATCAAGGTGCCTTCGTATAGTATAAATCACCAGAATTTATACCAGGGATCTTCGGACTCTTCCTCTAATAATTTTGCCTCAGTAACAATTACTGGATAAACCGACTTTGCCCCGTCTCCATCAGAGCAAGGACCAGAGTGTCCTTGACATTCAACCTTTGAAATCTGGTCTATAACTTCGACTCCTGTTGTCGCTGAACCATCGATTTCTCCATCGTATGCAATACCGAAAGCTGTGTAACTACCATCCAACGAATAAGCCCCGGTTGAGTCTACTAGATAGAACTGCGAGCCATGAGAATTTTCTGACTGTGAGCGAGCAGCGGCAATAACGCCTGGATCGTGTGTCTGACCAAATTCGGCAGGTACAACCCATTTTGTTTCATCATCTTCACAATCATCTGTTTTCTGCATTGACGTACTGCAATAACCGAAGTAGGCACCTGCATATCCACCAGTGCCTTGCTGATTTACAAAGTCTCCGCCTTGTATCATAAATCCGTCAACTATCCTGTGGAATGGGATACCATTATATCGGCCCTTTTCCACATTAGCACGGAAAGATTTTGCATGCATTGGTGTTTCATCGTCATACAATTCAATCCAAATCGTGCCTTCATGTTCTACACCGTCTCTGTCAGTCCAACTTACTTTCATCATAACATCCGCTTGTGAATCGCTAGATGTCTGTAAAAACTGAATTGAAGCGATAAGTAACAAGAATACCACGAAAATAGCAAACAAACCTGCTGGTGTCGGTGTTCCATCGTTGAATAGCCGAGGAATCCTTGAAACTGAGATTCCTTTATTTTGCATTTCGTTAAGAATTTGATTCAAAAGAGCATTTGCTGTCTTGTCTCTTGGGTTGATTTTAACAGCCTCCATCAGAAGATTGGCGGCTTTTCTGTATTCTGTTTTTGATCCGGTTTTTGCAGCTTGCTTGTAGATGGATTCCCCTGCCAATCTAAGAGTTGTTGCCTCTTTACCATCCGGGTCAATTTTTCGCAAAATAGAAAGCGCTTCAGAGGTGTTTCCCTTGGCCAAGAGTTTCTCTGCTTCTTTCCAAGATTTTGCCATCGCTTCGTCCGCCATAACAAGTCCCAAGTTGGATACTGTTTTGAGGACTACCCCTGAAATCAGATGACATTAATAATCAACAACTTCAAAGGTCTCCGTATACCGCAAGCCTCGCAGTGGCCCCCTGTTAGAGGGGGGCAGGCGAAGTTGGCGAAACAATATGAGCAAAGTTGTCAACGATTTTACCATAAATATTGCAACTGCAAATGGGACTGGGTCACAGTCGGCTAATTTGATTCTGCTTCAAACATTATTTGACATGGGCATACCAGTTAGCGGGAAAAATCTGTTTCCCTCTAATATTTCGGGCCTTCCTACATGGTATATTGTCAGACTTTCAGATAAAGGGTATCAAGCACCAGGCGATAGAACCCACATCCAAGTTTTAGTAAATCCAGCAACTTGGGAAGACGATTTAGCCTCTTTAGAACCCGGGACCGTCGTAATTTGGAATACTGACTCTAAGATGGAAATGAATCGTGAAGATGTTATCTCATACCCCGTTCCAATGACAAAAATCGCGAGAGGTCTCAATCCAAAACTTGCAAGGATGATTGCTAACGTTGTATATGTTGGAGTTATTGCAGAGTTGCTGGGAATCGACCAAGAAGTTCTTGAAGAGTCCATATCTAAACAGTTTGGTGGTAAAGCGAAAGCAATCGAACTGAATGCGGAGGCTGCTCGTTTGGGCAGGGCATATTGCTCAGAAGAACTAACTAAGACAGACAATTATGCTGTCGAAGCTAGAGATGTAGAAAAGGGTGCTTTCTTTATCGAGGGCAACGAAGCGATTGCACTAGGCTCAATTTTTGGCGGGATACAAATGCTTGCATGGTATCCAATCACACCATCATCGAGCGTTTGTGAGGGAATAATATCATGGTTACCTAGACTAAGAACCCATGAAGGAAAGGCAACATATGCAATAATTCAGGCAGAGGACGAACTAGCTGCTGCCGGTATGATTATTGGTGCTGGATGGGCTGGAGCCAGAGGATTAACCGCAACCTCAGGACCGGGTATCTCGCTAATGCAGGAATTTATTGGGTTAGCATACTTTGCAGAAGTCCCTTGCGTATTTTGGGATATAAACAGAGTAGGCCCGTCAACAGGATTGCCAACTAGAACTCAGCAGGGTGATTTGACGATGGTTTATGAAAGCAGCCATGGAGATACAAAACACATAGTATTCATCCCAGGCACGGTAGAGGAATGCTTTGAATTTGGATGGAAAGTGTTCGATGCCTCTGAGAAATTCCAAACCCCTGTTTTTGGATTCTCTGACCTAGATCTAGGTATGAATAAATGGGCTTGCCGTGGCTTTGAATATCCTGATGAGCCAATGGACAGAGGAAAGTTAGTATTGTCTCAAGAACAGATGGATTCAATCGAAAATTATGGCAGATATAGAGATGTAGATGGAGACGGAATTCCATACAGAACCCTCCCTGGTTCAGGTTTAGACCCTATTTTGTATCGAGGAACCGGTCATGATGAAGATGGTACATACTCGGAAAAACCCGAGGTATACTACAAACTAATGAAAAGGTTAGGCAGAAAGATTGAGGGAGCAAGAGATTACTTGCCTGCCCCAATAATTAAAGAAGACGAAAAGCAAGAATTAGGAGTCATATTTTATGGCTCAATGGAAAATACAATCCAAGAAATCGAAGATATTGTCGAAGAAATAACTGGAAAAAACCTCAGCACTTGTAGAGTAAGAGCCCTACCTCTTCATAGCGAAGTTGAGGCTTTCATTGAAAAACATGACACCGTTATAGTTATCGAAATAAATCGTGATGCGCAATTATTTGGCATTATGCGAAAGGAATATCCTGTACACTTATTGAACAAACTGTTAAGCGTTGCATACAGTGACGGAATGCCACCAAGAGGTAGGCTATACGCCAAAAAAATCGTCGAAGCACTGGAGGAAGCTGAGATATGAGAGAGAGGAGAGCGAAAGTCGTTAAACTCAATGTCATCAATGAGCCTAAGGACTCTTATACAGGAGGAAAATCATCCCTGTGTCCAGGTTGCGGACACGATCAGATTTCAAATGTGATTGTATCAGCAGCATGGGATAATGGATTGCAACCTCATAAAATTGCCAAAATGAGTGGTATTGGATGTTCGTCCAAAACACCGGCATACTACCTTGGCCAATCTCACGGGTTCAATACGGTTCACGGTAGGATGCCATCAGTTACAACCGGGGCAAACGTTGTCAACAAGAGCCTTACTTACCTTGGAGTATCTGGTGATGGTGACTCTGCTTCTATTGGGATTGGACAATTGGTACATGCCATAAGAAGAAATGTTGACATGGTTTACATTGTGGAGAATAACGGTGTTTACGGCCTGACTAAAGGGCAATACTCCGCTACTGCTGATGTTGGATCGAAGAAGAAAAAGGGTCCTATCAACGAGACACAACCAATCGATTTGTGCGCTATGGCAATAAACCTTGGTTGCTCATTTGTAGCACGTTCATTTAGTGGCTCGAAAAAGCAGTTAACAGCATTAGTAAAAGCCGCCATGTCCCACAAAGGATTCGCATTAATCGACGTGATTAGCCCATGTGTGACATTTAACAACAACGATGAATCTCTAAGATCGTATGGTTACCTAAAAGACAACCAAGCGGAATTACACTCCGTCGGATATATACCACACTTTTCACCTCTGGAACAGGTCGAAGTCCCTGCTGGCTCTTTCAGAGACGTCATACTTCATGACGGATCTACAATGAGATTAGAAACAATTTCTGAAGATCATGACATTTCAGATGCGGTCGAAGCATTATCTGCTCTACACAAGGCTGAAGCAAACAAAAAACACGTCACAGGTATTCTATACTTCGATGGAGAAAAACCATCACTAGATGTTGATTTGGACCTGCACGACACCCCGTTAGTGGAGATGGGAGAGGAGCTACTGAGGCCTTCCGCTGAACAATTAGAAGAAGTGATTTCCTTACTTAGAGGTTAATCCTACTCAACCGCTTAATTGAAGAATAGATGACTGTTGGGTTTGTCTAATAGTCTCTTAGTGTAGTGGTCCATCATGGTGGGTTCTGGTCCCGCCGACCTCGGTTCGAATCCGAGAGAGACTACCATATCTAATACTCCAGCAATTTTGAATTTCTGAACTTTGATTTTAGTACACCCGAAATATATACTTGAACTATTTCCGCAGTTCAATGATGAGGAGATTATTGTGTGTTTGGCTTGTTATAGCTGCACTCTCCTTAGCGCCTGCATCGGTTGTCGAAATTGATTCTCTTGACGATAGCGACCTTTTCGAGACCTCGGGCCGTGACGACTATTGTGAAGATAATTACAACGACGAATCTACCTGTAATTCAGATTCCCAGTGTGAATGGGATGAAGATGAGTGTGAAGATATCGATGACGATGATGACGATGATGACGATGAGGAATATTGCGAAGATACCTACGAGTATGACGAGGCGGGATGTCGAAATGATTCTCGATGCGAAGTTGAATACGATGATGGAGAGTATGAGTGCGATGATAATGACAGTTATCAAAGCGGTAATGGGAACGGAAACAATGGCGGCGGAAACGGTAATTCTGGTCAAGATTCAGACAATGATGGCCAAAATGACGATGTGGATTCCGATGACGATAATGACGGAGTAAATGATCAGCAAGATGATTTTCCATACGATCCTAACGAACAGCGAGACTATGACGATGATGGAGTAGGAGACAACGCAGACGATGATGATGATAACGATGGATACCCAGATTCACAGGATGCCTTCCCTTATGATAACGGAGAATGGAATAACACCGATGGAGATGGAATAGGGGATAACGCTGACCCTGACGATGATAATGATGGAGTCCCTGATGAGGACGATGACTTCCCATACGATAACAGCGAGCAAAAAGATACCGATGGAGATGGAATCGGAGATAATACCGATGTTGATGACGATGGAGATGGAGTAACAGACTCTGAGGATGCTTTCCCGCTTGATGAAACTGAACAATCAGACCATGATGGTGACGGTATTGGCGATAATGAGGACGTCGATGACGATAATGATGGAGTCCCTGATAATGAAGACTCTAGCAAAGATGAAGTTGAAATTATTCTTGATTATGACAATGACGGAATTGCTGATGTGGATGATGACGACGACGACAATGACGGCTACATTGACCTAATAGATGAATTCCCTCAAAACCCTCAGGAATGGAATAATACCGATGGAGATGCCTTGGGAGATAATTCAGATACCGATGACGATAATGACGGAGTACTCGATTTGTATGATGCATTCCCATACAACTCCTCTGAGTGGGGAGATAACGACAATGATGGTATTGGAGACAATTCTGATATCGATGATGATAACGACGGGATTTTAGATACAGTGGACGCATTTCCATTCAACACAAATTACACAGCAGATTACGATGGAGATGGGTTGCCAGACACTATCGATGACGATGATGATAATGACGGTGTGAAGGATATTGACGATGCTTTCCCTCTAAACTTCACAGAGTGGAGAGATACAGATGGTGATGGGATTGGGAATAAATTGGATATAGATGATGATGGTGATGGTGTAATCGACATTTTGGATACAAGACCACTAGAGCCAGGCTCAGCTCCAATTCAGTTGGAAAACAATCCGCAAGAGTCCTCAAAGTCAAGCGATGATGGAACCGTTACAATTGAAATCGAAGTTATTCTAGCTCTTCTTGGAGTTTCTTCAATACTGACTTTAGGAATACTATGGAAGGTAAAAAAATCAAAATCAGAGACCGAGGAAAATAATGAAACTAACACTATGGAGGTAGAGGTATAATGTCAGGAAGATTACAGCGAATTTTAGATGCTGATGTTAAGAGTATGTTAAATCCAAACATTTGGTTGTTGATAGTTCTAATTCCACACACGTTATTTGGCGCAATTGTCCCAATGTATCAAACCCAAAATGGCTCTCCAGAATTTAGTGCTGCATCTTATGGGTTAGTAACTAGTGTAATGTTGTTGAGCATATACATGTTCAGTTCAGGCCGCTCACTAGCAAGAATGACTGCGTTCTTAGGCACTAGCGTATTTCTATACACGATTCTAGTTCAGGTCGTTGCCGAAGGCGAGGGCTTCCAAATTGAGGCCGAACTAACCCCTCCATTCATTTACAGCATTTCTCTAAATGTCGAGCTTGCACCGCCACTAATTCTTTGGGGAATGCTAGGCCTTAGCGGCTTTTCCCATTGGAACATCCCTGAGGAAAATAAGGAAAAAGATCCGCTTGAGGAAATATTAGAATTAGCCGATGACGCAGATCAAGACGTGGCAACATCCGGTGAAATTGATTCAACCGAAATTGAAACGATGATAGAGGATTCTTAGATTGGTGATAGAATGGATGGGGCACTATCGTATCACAATGGGTTGCTAGAGCAAGGTTACTCTGAGGAGGAGGCGCTTGAGCATACTCAGAGGTATTTCCCCGATTTCTCATTGGATGGCCGAAAGCCAGACCCAGCTCCTCCACCTGGCTTTGAAGCGATACCAAGTGAACCAAAACCTGTGGATGAGAAAATTGTAGTTGAAACGCCAATAGTTGATTTCGATCGCATCAAATTCAAAACTGCGCAATATTTTGATACCACCGTGGACTCAATCAAGGAAAACAAAAAATTGGTCATCGGAATTTCTGGTGCCATCGCTGCTTTACTTCTTATTTACATAGTGCTTCAGATACCAGCATCAACACACCCAATTGAAGGCGCTTGGACAAAGGCAGATGGACAGGTTTTCAATTTTGACATAGACGGTTCATTTAGTGATGGTACGGGTAATGACGCTACTTGGGAAGTTGATGATGACGAAGTGACAATAATTACCGAGATTAACGGAAATAGCGGTAAGATAGTTGTAAAGCAGATATTAAAATATGGTTTTTCAGATGATGAGCAAGCAATCTGGATGAGCTGGCTGAATCAAGAAGTTGATGGAGAAGAGATTGATTCCGAAGTAACCTGTATCTTATTGGTAAAAGATTCAAAGTCATATTCTAGTGATGCGGGTAAGTATGAATCCGAAACGCCATCATGGTGCCTTGAAGAGGAGATGTAAGAATGGAAGACAGCTCCAAAGTTAATGATGATGCCGTCGACTCTGCAAAAAATAGACACTTAGAGAAAATCAAGTCTGGACTCGAATCCGCAGGAAAGTACATTGCTGATTCGTCAACAAAAGCGGCACAAGCAACCTCAAAAATCGCATCAAC
>MDTD01133356.1_pt1 | contig 14216 bp, 7 predicted proteins | sample 811221 | NCBI WGS metagenome assembly MDTD01 (sample SAMN05326646, study PRJNA326480) | marine metagenome | isolation source: seawater | place: Pacific Ocean: South West | collected 2011
GTTTGACCTCCTTTGTATACAAGGTATGATCCGCCTGTAATTCCTTCACCCTTCTTCTTTCCTTTCTTGACCCTGCCTTCTTGGGCTGGCGTCCTACTGCTTGATTTGGCGAATTTGTTGTATAATTTCGTCAAACCTTCGCTGTCCTTCTTTACCATCTTGAGCCATTTGGCATCTTCTCTTGAAGTGCTTGGCTTGATTGAGGATTTAGGCGTTAGTTCGATGACGATTGTTTGACCCATCGAACGGCCACCGCCCTTAGCCGACTTTGCCCTTCTTCTTGATACGCCTTTCTTTTTCATAAATTCGTCTATATTGTCTCTTTCGATGCGTTCACCACTCGGTAAATCGGTGTAGTGGTAATAGTCGTATTTCAAAAATAATTCTACCGCGTCTTTGTATGCGGCAACTGCAGTTTGCATTTTCGAGAAGCCTTCCCAACCTGGCTTTTCTTCTGCCCAGGAATCATGCATAATCTCAAGGTCGTCTGGTCCAGCATCTTCAAATTCTCCCCATGACAAATTTCTTAGATATTCTTCTCCAAACTCTTGTATCATTCTTTCATAAGTACCCTCTGGACCCCCCCCATGGAAGGATTCCCCAATTATTCTAAAGCCTTCGTCTGAAACACATAACATGGGGAAACTTGTACGCTTAAAATTAGCAGTCTGGTTTCTAATTGTATCGAGATATCCTTCTAACACATAAACTTCCTCTTCCGCCCCTACGCTGTCATTAGGTTGATACATTTGTTCATCTCGGCTATAATAATCGTATGGCACACGAACCAAACCTGCCGCTAACAATTCTTTGTGTACCGATTCAGGGTACGAAGCTGGAACGAACCTATATTTTGGCCTCTCTTCGGGATGTGAGGGATTAGCGAGTGTTCCCTGAATTTTTCGAATTGAGTCTTGGAATGCCCTATACACTTTGACGGATTCTTCTTGCAAACGGGCTGGTTCTGTCGCTCGGTTGAAGTCTTGCGCGTAACCTTTGTTAAGCATACGGAGATTGTTGCGGTGCTTTTCGAGAACCTCTGTAAGGCGTTTTAATTCTACCTCACTTTCTTTGATCTCTCCCCTTTCAGCGCCCGTCAATTTGTCCAAAGTTCCTGCTTTGACTAGTCGGGCAATCTGTTGGTTTTTTACTTCTATTGCTTTTTGGGCTTGCAATACATTATTAGTTGCTTGTTCAATTGTTTGGTTTCGTTCTCTTTTGAAAGTTTCTCCGAGTTTAACGAATAAATTCAAAATTCCTGGGTCGGTTCCCTCTGTTGGGAGCATCAACCCTGTTGCGTCGTCTGTATAAAATGGAGCATTAGCGAGCGTATCAACCAGAATGTAATCGCCGTCTGCGTGTAGGACGACTCCTGGCATCTGTGCAAGCATTCTTTGTGCTTGCGCTTTGTTGGTTCCTTTAGGGAATGCTGCCTTCAAAGGCTTGAGTCCTGCAGCCCCTCCTTCTTTCTTGAGAATCTTCTTTACTTCACCGATATAATCGTGGTAATCTAACCCGAGAGTCATACGGGCTTTGGCACCTCTGCGAGATAATCCGTAGTTTTCTGCTTCATCCAACATAGCTTCTGTTGGTTCTTCTGTTCCTGAAACTGCGTCTGGTTGCATACTGTCAAACATTTCTTGAACATCTTGTGCGCTTGCCTCGTCTGCAGCGTCAAGTTGCTTTGGCGAGACCTTGGTTGCGTCTTTGTATATCCCGCCTGCGGCCTTGTCTGCGCTACCGAATAATGCTCCATAGTCTTCGAAAATTAAATCCACTTGTCCAATGTAAGATTGCGTAGCACCCGTTCCGATTTGTATGATGTCTCTGGGCGCTGCCTTTTTTTCTTCATTCTTCTTCTTACCGCCTTTTTTTGCTACACTTCTTCGGTCTGCTTTTCGTTGTGCTTGACCTGCATCGACTCCAGTTGGCCTAACTGTAACTGTGAGAGTGCCTTTGGGAACTAGGTCTTCAAAACCGTTATCCAATCTAGCGTGAATCAGAAGTCTAGCTGTTCTTTGATCTCCTTGAAGACCGGGCGTAGTAGTGTCGCCTTCTGTTACTGCAGATAGTTTTACAGATGTTAGGTTTTTCAGAGATTTTGTGTTCAATGCACCAAAGAAGTATAGCCAATCTGTAGATATCATCGCTCCTTTGGTGCTTTGGAATATTCTTCCTCCTGGAGTGCCTAATTGTGGGGCGAAGCCTCCTATTGCTCCATTGGCGTTGTATTTCACTGCTGCTCCGGACATTGCATCTCGAATGTTTTTCATACCCGCCCATCCTGAACCCGGCCCTACTGTTTTGTCAATCGACACTAGTAGTGGTATGTTCGAACCTTTCATCGTAAATTTGGCGTCTTTGCCTCCAGAAGTTGCAGATACAGCGCCAGCGTGAATGATGAACATATCTCGAAGTCCGAGTTGGAATAGGTCTGGAGATAAACCGTATTCCCCTTGTAATCTTTCTAATCCTAATCTTGCGTCATCATATTCGCCTCTTGAATATGCTTCTGTTGCCTTACGAGCAACGGCAAATGCTTCGAGTAGGTTTGCTCCGAATGTTCCTTCTTTCAGCATTGAGCGGATTTTTCCTTTCGTGCCATGCATCATCGCTAATCTAAATCTTTCAATGTTACCCATCTTTACTATCTTCTCTAAGACTTGTAGTGTGTCGTGTTCCATCGGATCTAAAGCTACGAATGTGTCAAATAGTGAGTCGTAAATTGTCCTGTTTTCCAAGAATAGTTGGTTAAGAGTGTAGTGCGTGTATTTCTTTTGAGGAAGCATGTTCAGTAATTCCACATGCAGGCCTGTCAAATCTTGCATCTTCATACCCAATGGAAAATCAAGGGGTGTTGCTTTCTTGGCTTTGCCTACATCACCGTTTTTGTTTTCACTAGTTTTGGAAATGATTGAGTTCCATTGTTGGCGAGCAGTTCCTCCACCCATACACCAATACAACAAATCGCCCATTTGAAGGGCTACGGGCTTGCTGAATCCAGATGGAACATTCTTGAGATATTCTTCATGGTTCAGGTCGTTGCCGCCCCAATCGACAAAGAATACTGCGAGACTTGTTCTTGCTGCCTCTGGTATTTTTTTTACATCGGCATATCTTTTCACTTGTTTTAGATTGATTGATGATTTGATGTGCATAATCATGTCATACAAATCAGGTTCAAGGCTACCTAGTTCTCCAATTGGATTTGCTTTTACCCCACTCATCTTTGTCATAATGTCGTATGAATTTGCGGGGTGATGGTGAGGGTGTTGATGTGGCGTTGCTTGGGTCAATTTGTTTTCCATCTGTTTGTGTGCGTGCTTTGGTTTTTTTGCACGCTTAGTGGTTGCCTTTCTCACCATCCGTAATCACCTCATGCTGAAACTGTTGGACTTCCTGGTAGTTGGGCAGAGGTAATTTTCGCAGTCAGTGACTGTTGTTTCCTGTCAATACTAGCCACTGCTTTCTTGTTTTTGATTTGCTTTGGATGGACTCCGAATTTCAACAATTCGGATAGTCGGAGTGTTTTCTGTTGTGTATATGCCCCGTAGATTTTAGTTCCTGCGTAAATCAACCCTGCTACTGCTAACGCATCGATATATCCTGGCGTCTTTATTGATTTTTCATCGCTAATTTTTATCGTAGCTCCGAACCCATTCTTTTCAATCCCTGCCATTTTGTTTTTCGCTATATTGTTAGCAGTTCTTTTTTGTTGGTTAGATAGTTGGCCTACATTTTGAGTTCCACTAAACGACCAATATGTGTTTGATACTTGGTTTTGGTATCTAGGGTCTCTAAGTTTAGATGATGGCAAAAAGTCAAGCCTATTCATCCATGCAAGAGGTAACATGCCTGTTTGGACTGGAGGGTTTAGTTGGCTTTGTAGTGAACCAATCCAAGGGTATCCTGATGGACCGGGTATCAAAGGATAGCCTCGAGGATCCGTTGAGGATTCCATCGGAACTCCTTGACCCACGATTTTTACATTAGACCCACGCAACCTCCAATCATTTGTCCTGAACCCATCGCCCATCTCGGTCATTCGGGCTTTCGAAGTATTGATTTGTGAGCCAGAAGTAACAAATCCTGATAGTCCGTTTGATACTGGCATTTGTTGTAATACTGCTGATGCTGCTGCGATGCTTTTATCCATTTGAGCAAATATTGATGAAAGGTCTCCGCCAAATGTCTTTACTGAATCTAATTGCTGTTCAAACAATGAATTTCTTCTGCCTATCAAACTTAGGATTTCGTCGTATTCTGCTTGGCTTAGTAAACCTTCTGTGGTATTTGACTCTGCTTGAGCGAGCATTATAGATCTTGCAGTTTCTTTTTCAGCGATTACTCTTCGAGCGGTTTTTCGTTGAGCCTCTGCTTGATAACCGATGATGCACTCTTCTATTTCAGTCAAGGCTTGGGCGAGTATTTGGGCGGCTTGGTTTTTTCCTGCCATGTCGCCAAACAAAGGAATCGATGTTAGGGCTTTGTCTTTCTTTCGATTTATTTTACCTACTTGATACTGCCCCATTTCAGAGATAACAAATGAATATTGTTCCATAAGAGTGTTGAAACCATTTGCGAATGCTTGGCGAACTTCATCATACGAAACTTCTCCAGTTCCGCCAGTTTGACCTAACAAGTATAATTCCGAACTTGAGTTGTTTTCTAAACTCATGTTAGCAATGATGCCTTCAATTTCGCTCTTTACATCGAGCCATGTTGATTCCCTAGAAAGGCTGTTTTCGTTTTGAGAAGTTTCAGCCCATACCTGCATCATGTTCTTGATTTCAGCAAATCTTTGAGTGTTGATGTATCGTTCAACACCCATCCTTTTTGCTAATTGACTGATTTCAATTTGCTTCTCTTCGAGAAGGTCTCCGCTCGCCATGCTCACCCGAGGTCTGTTCTGCACTTCAAAGAATCCCGTTACACCGTTACGGTTACTTATGGGAAAGGTAGCATCAATTTGCCTACAAATGAGGCTGCTGCACCCAATGGAGGCAACCAAATCGGTGCGGTAAGGAAGCCGACCAAACCTGTCAAAATAAACGGAGTCAACAAAACACCTTCTCCCCAAAATCTGTAGCCTGGAATGCCTCCTACTTTGTCTAATTCTTGACCGATTACAGCTTCTGCAATCGGTTTAGTTCCAAACCAGTCGCCTTCTAGTGGAACTTCTGCTAGTTCTGCAGCAGTCATTCTCCTACCGTTACTAGTTTGCCAAGGCCACAAAGCCGTAGGTGCATACTTGGAGAATGGCCCGTATATCGGTCCTTCACTATGGGAGGCGGCATCGTCAATATATCCAACTGTGATCTTGTCCAAAATGTTGCTTTCTTGATTGTAAGGATTATCTCCAAACATAGTGAATATGTTTTGTTTCTCAAACATAGGGTCGGATGCGCCTATGATTTTTACATTTTGAGGAACTCTGTATTTTGCTCTGTAATTTGAGTCTGCGTCCATCGCCCTGCCATGTAAAACCGTCACTGAGTCTGCTGCCCCTCCTACTGCATCTTCAATCAAGGATTTGATATTGTAATCTAGAATATCCTGCCAATCGTCTTCATATCCTCCGGGAGCGACTTCTAATATATCGTAAATCCATTCCTCTAGACCGTAAGCTTCGTGTGTGTCACCAGGCACTAAATCGTGTATGTTTGCTTCTACTGAGGCTTCTAAAGCATCTCCTATCGGGTCTACCACAGTTTGCTTGATACTTCTAGGAGTTTCAACAGTCACATCGTAAATGACCTCTCCTGTTGCTTTTGCCATTTCCCATGCAGGTCCAGACAAACCTCGGCTTCTCAAGTAATCATTCATGGGATTACCTCTTGAGTTCTCTTCCTATTTCTCTACTTGATTGTGCAACTTCTTCTACGGTTTCTCCTACTGTTGCTACGGCTGCTTCGGCCATACTTGGGAAGAATTTCTTAGAAACTTGCGCTATTGCAATCAAAGCTCCACCGCCCATAACTGCCATCATCAATACTCCTACTGGACCTTGAACCATGTTTGCACCTAGTCTTTTGTACCATTTGTCATACTGGTGAGGTTGGATTCTCCTTCCAGATTCATTTTGAAAAACATTGAATGATGTAGGGATGACATCTCCTGCACCAGTTGGAGTAAATATTGATGGGCGGAAGTATTCCATCACCTTTCTTGAAAACGGAATGTCTGCGTCTGCTACATATCCCCTGTAAAGCATTAATGATTCATCTTCTCTTCCGTCAATAGCACGGTTTTTCCACCATGGTTGTAAAACGATTGCGTCTTGATTGACTCTTGCATTTGGATCTATTCCGAATAGTTCTCTAGATTGTTCCTCGGTTGGATTCGGCAGTAACACAACTCCATCATCCAAAGGATCCAATAAATAATCCGACCAACTTCTAGGTTGCGGCATTCTTTTGATTCTGGCTTCAAACTCGCCAGCATCTTCGGTTTCTAATGGAGTAGAGTTGTCAATCGTTTTCTGTCTACGCTTGCGTTCTTCGAGCCAGTCAATGATAGACATAGAATACTGAGGATTGTATGTGTAACCTGCTAATCTGTTCATTTTGGTACCTCCGGTGGAGTCATAATATCCTCAGTGAGTGTGGAATATCGTTCATGCATTCCTTTATCGTAGTAGTAGTCGCCTAACATCCCAAAAATACCTATCAAAGCGAAGAGGGGTTGTTTTTCTACCACTCCGTAAATGAATATGCCGGGTGTAAAAAGGCGTGAAATTTTTACCATGATACCATCCCCATCGAATTGTTTGCATCGTCTTCATCGGAATCAGGCATTGGAGGATAGAGAATATCTTCTTCTGCAGCGTTCTCAATCTTCGCAGTTGTTCCGAAACTTTTCATTGTTTTCATATTACTTGCACCGGATTCTTTTACCGTGATTTTGCTAGCGTTAGTCTTGTCTGGAGGACTATTAGTTCTGTTGCGCATGTTTGAGGTGCTTTGCTGTCCTTGCTGTGCGTTTAGTATCTCGTTGACATCTACGCCATAATGTTCCGCTTTGTCGATTGCTGCTTGTGTTTCTTCATCGACATGGAAAAACCAATCTTCTGTTCCAGTCCAGAATAATTTGTAATTGTTATTTTCACCTGATGGAATTCTGCCACCCTGCTTAATTACATCAAGTATTTTTTCCATGGCCTCATGTTCAGGAATATACATGTCGCCCGAACTAACATCTTGAAGAGGGAGGAATCTACCAGTTAGAATCGCCCCTTCCAAGCTTGCGGCGATTGGAACGGTCATTTGCTCTAATCTTGTCAACTTTTCATTTTGGTTTTTCAGTAAGAATGTCTTTTTTGCTGATATTACATCTAGTGGACCTTTATTCATCGTGCTGGGCAGAATAAGTTTTCTTGAAAGGTGTCCGGTCATCGGATAGAACCCAACTACATCGATTACATTTTTGGCATTGTAAGCAGATTCTAATCTTCCCATGTCATAATCATGAGGGTATTTTGCTGACAACTTATCGTATCTAGGAGATGTTATCATATCACCGGGATATTTCTTAAATTTTGGATTGATTCCATAGGAAGTGTCAAAGTATGCTCTTTCGATGTAGAATCCTTTGTAGGCAATTCTTTCGCCAACTCTCGGCATCAACGGAGGTGGCGTCAATACAGATGATCCGTCACGCTCAGCTTCGTATCTTCTTTCATATTCTCCAATTCTTGATAGGTCGACTGTTGAATCATCCATCAATACGAGACTAGCGGTATCGAACAGAAGTTCTGTTGTTTTTGTTGGTTCGTTAGCCAACGGCCACCCTTGCGTTTCGGTTTCAGGATAAACTAGCCCTAAAGTTGCATAAATCGTATCTGTGATTGCTTCTTTGCCTTCGGGTAACGGAGGGAATGAAGCATTCAATTCAAAGTTTGATAATCTAGCAAATCTTCCTGATGAAAGGTCTTTTCTTTCTAGTGTTTCTGCACCTACTACCCCAATTGGCGTGGTGTCTCTTTCGTCTGTTTTACGATAGTAAAATCCTCCTGGCACTCGAAATCTTGCCATTGGATATTCTTTCGGTGCAAAGGATTTACCTGTGGGTGGTTCACCATCATACCTCGAAGTTAGTGAAGATCTAACTGCAGCAGGTAGTTTTTGAAATGCTACTGCATAATCTTCGGATGATTCAATCAATGCCGATGTTCCATCTGAATTGATGTCTTCGAGACGGATGAGGGTATATTCTCCTGGGCAAAGTTTGGCCGTAATCCTTCCTGTTACTGAATCGGATTCAACGGAAGTGATTGTTTTACTTGCTGCCCAAGTGTTTGATTCATCGGGTTTTATGAAAAACCTCATTCCTCCAACAGGTCTAGAGCCAACAACACCTGCATTCGCTGCTGCTCTACCTGCAGGGCTGGTAAATTCATCATATTGTAGGATTTTGTCACCGTAGCCTGTTCGGTTTGTTGGAAGCATTTTATCTGCTGTTTCCCATCCATCATTTGCTCTAGGTCTGATTATAGCAAGGTTGAGTTTGACTTTTTGATGTTCTGGTATCAACTCAATATCTGGCTCAACCTCCCATCTCAGCCTCAATTGACCGCTCCCTGGAGGACTTTCAACTAAATGCATTGGCAAAGGCTCAATGTAGACTGGAATGGTAACAGTTAGTCTTTGATACGCACCGTCTTGAATTCGGAAGTTTTCAGAATACAATACTTGTAGTGGTTTTGCTTTAGCGATTTCACCACTTCTTCTTTGAGTAGTAGTTGCAGGTCTGTTGTAAGAATAAAGTCGGTCCATTTTCCAGTCTTCTTCATCCAAAATATTAGGTGTAACAATCGATATTTTTACATTACCTCTAGGCCAAGGGAAACTGCCATTTTTTTCTGGGCCTGTTGCTTTGTATGCATACAAGAAATGTTGTGGCCTGTTGTTGAGGTTTTGGCCTTTCCAGTTATCTCTACCAGATCCTTCAAAAATTGCGATTGTTTCGCTATCATAATCCATAAATTGTTTTAGTGTTTGGCCGGAACCAAAATCCCCTGGATTGGAGCCCATTTTTGTGATTTGACGCGCTTCATCGAAATTGACGGAACCTCTCACCCCAATTTGGTATGGGAGTTGAACTTCGTTACCGTTTTGGTCTTCAAATCGAACGCTGATTGCGAATAATGGATCTTGAGGCATGATAGGTAGAGGGTCAGAATTATTTGAACCTGCTTGAGTCATGAAAGATTCTAGCGTTGTTCCATAAGCATCGCCCGATGACCTCATTTTACGATACATCTGCACCAAAGAACGATTTCGTGCAATTAGTTGGCTGATTACTTCTGGGTCCATGTAATTCGAAAGAATCTTTATGTTGCAGTCCTGTAAGGCCTTGATTCTTGAATCTAAGTCGTAGCTTGCATAATACATCTTGGCCAATCTTAATGCGTTTTCGTTGCCAACCACAGGTAAGGAAGACCGTATGCTTGTTTCGAGGTCAAGTGCGAACTTTCTCGAACCGTCTGCAGCCTTTCCTTTTCGTTGTAATTCTCTTGTGATATCTTCTGGTAATTCTGTTTCTGCCATCAGTAAAGCGTCTAAATCTTGAAATGTTTGTGCCATTCCTGAACTTCCTGATGAAACAAGACGATTCATTTCAATCGATATTTCTTGAAATTGGTTGAAGGCTTCATCTGCATTCAATGAATATGAAGTGCCTCCCGATGCAGGTCTTTCTCTTGTTGGAAAGAGTTTTTTCTCAGCAGCCGTTCCGTAGCCTTGCATAACTACGAAACCTACCCCTTCTGGAACTGGAGATTGTAGCAATACTACATCCGAGTTCGGAATCGACCCGATAATAGTCCAATCAGGAGTCCAAGAACTGTCGTCACCTGTAAGGCCTAGACCATTCTTGTATTGATTGTATGTTGAATACATTTCACCACCTACTTACTGACCTCGGATCTTGCATGTGTTGTCTCGCTGCACCTGAACTTCTCGAACTCGATGTTGTCGAAGTGCTTGCGCCCATTCCTTGATTAAACATGATTGAGCGACTTCCCCCCAACCTTTGTGGAGTAACTGTAAGTTGTGTTTGTTGTAATCCATCTTGCGGGATGGTGATAACATTTGCATCTGCGATAGTTCCGGGAATAAGGCCTGTTTCAACTCCCACTTGGAAAGGAACAGGTGTTTGCTTTGTAAAGGGTGCATAAAAATTGGAAGTTAACGGGTCGTTTAACGCAGGACCGTCTGGTAATGTTGATACAAACACATCATCTGTTTTGAGTTGTAATTGTCCTTTTTGTGTTCTGGCAGAGATTTCTCCCGGCTCACCGGGTATGAATAACACGGTTGGGTTTCCTTTTGTTCCAATCTTCGGGTCAAACCTATCGTCTGGAAATAGACCGAATGCTGGGTCAAAGACAAACGGTGTGAAGATTCCAGCATCTGTCTTGACAATATCACCGTCAGCAAGAGGTAACAATCTCAACTGATGGCTAGGTGCTTGGAACTTTGGATCTTTTGGATTGACATCTGGAGTTCCGGGGTCTGATATTGTGGCTAGGTCGAGTGGCCCACCTTTTCCGCCATCAAAAATGCTCGTGTGCCTCAATGCCGGGTTTGCTGTAGGAGTAAACAAACCTCTGGTAGGTGTCACTGGTTGGAGACTTCTGGAATAAATTGCAACCGGGTCAACTCCTTTTTGCGTAATTACTGCTTGACCGGGAACTACTGTTGTAATTGCGGCGTTGGCTCCTGTTTCTGTATAGACTGTGCCGGGAGCTTGCCCCGGAACTGCTAGTCCTCTTGTTTTTTCGATTGGATTTAATGCCGCATCATAAACTTGGGCTGCAGGACCAAGACCGTCTGCATCTCCAGTTTCTTTGTTTGCGGCGTCATATCCGGCGGAACCGGGAACTTCTTTTCCTGCTGCTACGGCGTATTGTGAAAAATCTGTGTCGAAAACTGTGTTTTTTTGTCCTGGATATGCTTGTCCTGCTGTAAATGTCGTTTGGCCTCCATCGATATTGAATCGTGTTGCTGCATTTCCATCCCAAGGAGTATCTCCACCTGCAGTCCATGTTATTTGTTGGCTAGGGTTTGTTGAAGTATACACCTTGTTGCGGATAATTCCACCCCTGCTGTGAACCCCACTTCCCGGAACGAATACGCCTGCTTTGACATTGATTACATCCAAAGATTCTGAGAAAACTTTGCTAGAACTTCCCGGCACTACTTGAGCAGTTTTTTTCTGAACAGGTTGTCCGTTCGTTCCAAACACATGGCTGCTGCCACTTCCGACCCATGGTATATTTGCTCCAACTGTAAATGCTGTTGGGTTCCTTGCTTTTGATGCATCGTGAACATGCGTTGCTGTTCTGCCTGCTACTGCGTCACCTGCTTTTGGCAAATACAACTGTGATGTGTCTGTTCCAGGGAATAATGTAGTTGCGTCTTTTGCTAATGCTACTGATGCATTGTAAGTGCCATCGGCTCTAGACATGATCCCTTTAGGATTCACTGCATTTGGGCCGTAATATGTAGCCACTGTTCCGGGAACTTTTGTTCCGACTGCCTCCATAGTAAATGACTGTCCTCTTTTTTGGAATGCAATTCTTTGTGGTCGTAAAGCATTGTCGTAAACTTTGTAGATCACATTTCCACTGCTATCTGTGATTGGGAATTGTCCTGGAACTGGTTGACCTGCAATTTTTTGAACCATTGTGGTGCCGTCTTGTCCGAAAACATATCCACTCACACCGGGATAATTCGCTCCGGGGTTTCCTTTTACTGCATTTTCTTTGTATTTCACTTCGAATTTGGGTGGGGGCCTGTATGTCTGTGTGTTTGAGTTTGGCGTTCCTTTCGGCTTTCCTTTGGTGATAGCTTCTATTTTTTTCAGTGCATCAAACAAGAACGAACCTGGTCTTGCCATAGGCTTTCCCCTTCTGTCAAATAGAGGGTCGTTTGGTTTGATAGCTCCCGTTTGAATTGCTGTTTCGATACTTGCTTTGAGTGCCTTTGCTTCTCTCAATTGAGTAGTAAGTTGTGAACGAACTCTAAATGACTGCGGTTTAGCGATTTCATTTTCTATCACACGGATTTGTCGGTCTAATCTTTGAAGCACTTGGCTGGCAGTTTCGACATCATTTCCTACATTGTGTTCTGTCATTTTTTCACCACCTAAATTAATCCGCCACCTTTGCTTTTGAAATCAATAAAACCTCCTTTGTTTTTGAACATTGGAGGGCTTTTGTTATTGTTTGACGAATTAGATGCCATATTTTGATTGGCGTTTAGTTGGTTTGAAACTCCGTTTCCTGTCGGTGAATTAGGTGTTTGGGGTATTTGTGAAACTGCGTTGTTTGTTTGTGAATTAGTTATGTTTTGTGATGTAAAAACAGGGTTGCTCACCAATACTGGAGATTCATAATTTTTAGCGAGGTCGGTCTCTTGCAAAGCAATCATTTGTCTCTGTGTTTTATTGATGAGATATTCTATGTATGTTCTTTCACTATCAGTCCAGTAGTCAGGAACTAAGGTGTAAAGCAAGGATTGCCTAATTCCTTCAAGTGTTTCAGCATATTGTTTGGACATTCCGTAAACAGTCCACATTCCTGCGGGTCGCACATAGTCTAGATTGTTGTTCATAGCTCCGTTCACTAGTTCAATCAATTCACCTTGTTGGTGGTTGAAAAATAAATTACCGTCAACAGTAAATATATCTTTGAGGATGGTTGCTAAATCTGGTTTCTGCAAGTTTAATGCTCTCCTTGTTGTCGGCATTGCTTGATTAGCGAGATTATTCCTCATCTGTGAGTCGTTAGACAATCCGTTGCCATTCTTCTGTCTTTGTGATCTAAGATAGTTGTTGAATGAACCTCTATTCTGCGCTGCGACTGCAGGGGCTCTTGGAGTCATGTTGTGAGGATTGTAGTTCGGTGGAATGAATCTTTGACCTGTTGGCAATGGAGTAGCGTAAATTTGGTCCAATAGACCAGAATTGGGGCCTATGCTACTATTGTTTCTAGAACCAAGGCTGTTTAGTATTTTATTTGCTTCTCGCAAGTCAGATGCTACTTTGTAAATTGCATTCAATTCTGTTATTTCTCCTTTGATTAATTTAGTGACAATTTCAGACGCTGCTTCGGGGTCATATCCCATTTCTGTGATTTTTGCGCCTGATTGAATTGCCAAACTAATCAGTTCATCCTTAGCAGCGTAAGGAGAACTTCCGTTTGCAACTCTTTCTCGAATCAAATTCACTAGGCTTTCTTGTAAGACTCTCAGTTCTGCTTGAACTTGGGGTTGGTTAACTAACGAAGATACAATTTGATTTGTTGTAGCCCCTGCAGTCCTTCCTAAGTTTTGGTTCAAATTATTGGCGTGAGCAATCGCTTGACTGAAATTCGATGATATTTGGTTAGAATTAGTCAATGCTTGTTGATTTAGAGAATTCCCTGCTTCATTTACGAAACCTGATTGTTGCCGGATTGCTTGTTGTAGGTCGTTATCATTCCAGTAATCATTCTGTGCTAAGTTTAGCAAACCTGAACTGATTTTAGACATCTCGCTTCCAACTGTTGCAGGCGGTTTGATAGCATCTGTATTTGGTTGTTGGAAATTGAAGTAACCTACTGGCGCTGGGGAATTGTTGATCCAGTTCCGAGCAAACCATGTTTTTGTGTTGGTTTTTACTTCTGTATCTTTTCTGACTGGAAGTGCGATTATTTTGTGAAGGGCTTCACGCTGATAGAGGTAAGAGCCACGGCTTATTTTACCTGCAGCATATCTCTTTTCAAGTTGGGCAAGCGTTTCTCTTGCCGTAGTTGCTTCTCTCCTACTCACTATTCTTTGCATTAGTCATTCCTCCCTCTAAATTGGAACTCTAGACCAGAATTTGAAAGGTGGTTTACTAGAGATTCTAATTCCACCAACGGTCTGCTGAAATCAAACTTGATGCTGTCATTACCTACGCTGATTACTCCTGCGCCCGATGAATCCGGTCTTGCTGCAGATACTCCTTCGGTCAAAATTTCTTCAATCATGTTCCTGTAAGCTTCGTTTCTGTCTGTTCTGTTCATATCCAACAAGGCCATCACACGGTTTCCTCCTGGAACATATTGTTGAGATGCTCCAAGTTTTGCAATCTTTTCTAGCAAGTCATACTCTTCCTCGTCAATAGCATCGGATATCATGTCAAGTGCTGAAAGGAAATCTTCGTAATCTTTCACGGTTGCAGGATCTAGA
>MDTD01003201.1_pt1 | contig 14209 bp, 5 predicted proteins | sample 811221 | NCBI WGS metagenome assembly MDTD01 (sample SAMN05326646, study PRJNA326480) | marine metagenome | isolation source: seawater | place: Pacific Ocean: South West | collected 2011
GTCCGAGTTCTCAGCGTCAATGTCATCGCCCCACTCAATGGTGCCGCCTTTTTCCTTGATGATGCGAATGGCATCGTCGTACTCGACACGCGGGAACGGAAGTTCTGGGACGATCACCTCCACCGGCTCCTCACCTTGCTCGGCACGGTAGGCGTTGATGGTGGCGATGAGGGCTTGGGATTCTTCCTCTTCTGCCACTGACTTCCAAATGTGGTGGAGCATGCGCTCAAGGACACCCATCACGTCGTCGTCGTTGGCCCACGAACACTCGATGTCAAACGAGATGAATTCTGCAAGGTGGCGGTAGGTGTCGCTCTTTTCTGCACGGAATGCTGGACCGATTTCAAACACCCGCTCAAGGCCACCGCTCATGCAGAGTTGCTTGAACAACTGAGGCGACTGGTTGAGGAAGGCAGGGCGGTCAAAGTACTGCATGGGAAACAGGTCAGCGCCGCCCTCGGTGGCGGTGGCGACGATCTTTGGCGTATGGGTTTCGAGGAATCCTTCGGAAATGAGGTGTTCTCGACCGAACTGGAGGACCTTTCCTCGGAGGCGGAACATGGCGTTCACGTGCGCTCTTCGCAAGTCAAGGAATCGGTTATCGAGTCGTGTGTCCAACTCCACCTTCACGGTGTCCGTGACACCCAACGGCAGCGGTGCTTCGGCACGGGCGATGACGTTAACCGAGGTCGCCAGTACTTCATACGCTGGCGGCGGTGTAGGCTCGCCTTCCTTGACCTTGGGCGGACGCTTGAGGGCCACGGTGCCGGTGAACTGAAGGGTGGATTCTCGGGTCATGCGCTGGACTGTGTCGAGGGCCTCTTCGCCCACGTTGTCCGCCTTGAGGAACACTTGAGCCGCTCCCGTTCCGTCTCGAAGGTCAACGAAGCAGATGGCGCCCTTCCCTCGATTGGCTTCCATGAAGCCGATGACGGTCACTTCGGTGTCGACGAGGTCGGCTCCGTTGGCTTGGAGTTCGCCGAGGGTGTGGGTTCGGTATGCGGTGGGGACCCAAGTGGTCATGCCCGGTGGGCAGTGGCGAAGAACATGAAGCATTCGCTCCGTCCAGCACCCTATGGCGACCGCCGAACATTCACGGAATGAACACCAAACCTGCTCGCTGTTGGCCGCTTCAAGAGGGCAAAAGTCAGACGGTCGGAAGTGGGATGCTCCCGAAGTCTCTTGAACAGCGTCGCCTTGGTTGAGCCATGTCCACCCGCGCTGGTCGTGCCGTGTGTTGTGTCCTCGTCCTCTTGATGATGAGCCTCTCACCCATGGTGGCGCCAGCGTCGGCGCATTCCTCCATCTTGTTGAGCGTCGATGTCCAACACGCCGTCCTCGAGCCCGGTCAAAGCATCAACATCACCCTCTCCATCGAGAACAATGCGACGGCCATTGAGTCGTTCAATGTCAGCATCGACGAGGGTAACCTGGCTTCGGTGTGGACGGTCCTTCCCGTGGATGACACCGTCGACAACGTCTTCCCGACCTGGACCAAGAACACCACCTTGGTCGTGAGACTGGCCGAAGGCGCCACGGTGGCGGACAGCGGTTCGTTCACGGTCAACGTGACCGAACCGGACAGCGGCTCCACTTCCATGATTACCGTGTTGGTGTCCGTGGCGCCCGCCTACCATCCATCCCTGAGCGTGGACGGTTCGCCCCTCGTGAAGATCGGAGCGGGTGAAAGCACGGACATCGCGTTCACGGCCCACAACCTCGGAACAGTGACCGATACGTTCCTCCTCGACGTGGAAGTTCAACCCGACCTCGCATCATGGTGGGCCAACCACACCAACACCAGTTCGAGCAACAATTCTGGGAATTCATCCGGCGGCGACCCCTCGGACAACAGCACCGGTAACGGCACGGGCTCAAACGGGACCAGCACCACCTCCCTCTCCGTCCTCATGATGGGCAACAGTTACACGGGCGCCAACAACTTGGCCACGCTCGTTGACGGCATCATGGATGCTGACGGCTACAACGCCACCTTGGGTTCGCTGAACGGAGGTGGGATGAAACTGCCAGATCACTGGTCCAATGTGAACACCTCCGGCAACCAGTGGAACACCACGCTACGAGGGTCATCTTGGGATTACGTGGTGTTGCAAGACCAGAGTCAAGTTCCTTCGTTCTACTCGAGCAACAGCATGTGGCAAGACAGCAAGAATGCGTCCGTTTCCCTCAGTGATGCCATTGCTGACGCAGGTGGTGAAACGGTCCTGTTCATGACATGGGGCTACCGTGACGGCGACTCCCTGAACAGTTTCAACAACAACTTCACAACGATGCAGGAGCGGTTGACGGAAGGCTACACCCGCTACGCAGAGAACATTTCCAATGCCGGCCACGCTGTCTGGATCGCACCGGTCGGCCTGGCGTTCAAAACCGTTCACGATGGCGTCGTCGCTGCAGGTGATGACCCCACGGCCTCGGGGAACCTGTTCTACGACCTCTACACCTCCGACGGCAGCCACCCATCGCTTTCAGGCTCTTACCTCGCTGCGTGCGTGTTCCACGCCACGATGACGGGAGAAACCTGCGTGGGAAGCACCGATGCCGTGAACCTCAACGCCAACGTCAAATTGGCGCTACAGCAGGCAGCCGACGACACCGTGTTCAACCAAACCACAGGAATGTCATACTATCCATGGGAGGTCTCGGGCACTGCAGCCTTCGGTCTTGGGTCCTCTGTTCCGCAAGGTTGGTACATTCAATGGCAGGACGACGAACTCTCCAACATCGCCGCCGGTGGCTCTGCTTCGGCGACCCTCTCCATCACCGTTCCATCGGACGCAGCCCCTGATTTCTACGGCTACCGACTGACGATTGGTTCCACCAACGGAAACATCACCTCGTCCACCGTCATGGTGGTGGAAGTTGAATCTGAGCCCTCGGTCTCCACCGCCTTCCTACGGCAGGATGATGTCTTCCTGCCAGGCTCAAGCACGCTCACCGGTGTGCAGGTGGAGAACACAGGCAACACAGCGCTTGACATCGATTGGGCGTTGGTCGCTTCTGCTTCATCGGGAACACATCCTTGCACGGGATCGTTGGTTTCAGCCATGTCGACCGGGTTGGCGGCGGGCGGTGTCGAGGAAGTTGAGATGATCATTGATGTCGACGAAAACGTCGACAGCACGGCCTCGTGTTCGTTCACCCTCACGGCCAGCCACAACGTGGATGGCGCAACCGAATCGTTGGATGTGTATGACTTCACGATTGAAGTGGACGAGGCTGTCAACTTCTCCCTTGCAGGTCCCCTCGCTGCGGTTGAAATCGTTCCAGCGGAAGGAGCCAACTACGAGGTTCGTTTGACCAACCACGGAAGCGATGAGGCCACGTTCTTCCTTGACGTTGAAGGCTCGACTGGCCTGACCACCGTGCTCGTCAGTTCTTCAGGCATCACGGTGGCGGCAGGAGAAGTCGGCACGTGGACGGTGAACACCAAGGGTGATGTCTCCCTCTCCGGCATGCTTCAGCAGGCCTTCTCAACCTCATACAACGGCGAGACCGCTGCCCTTCAGGTGGATGTTCACTTGTTGGAGGTGGACGGTGCATCACTGCTCCCACCCAGCGAGGACCGTGTGCTCGTAGCACCCGGCGAATCCTCGACGATGGGACTCACGCTTGTGAACGATGGGACCTCCAACCTGACGTTGCTCCCCACCCTTTCGGGCTTACCCGTCGGCGTGGACGTCGCCCACGAAATGAATGAGATTCCCCTTGCACCCGGTGCACAACAGGAACTCAACATCACCTTCTCCGCGACCACCGGTGCGACGCCTGCATCCTCCCCGGTGGTGCTCACCTACCAGGACGGGTTGTTCAGCATCTCGTACAGCTTTGATGTGGTGGTTATTGATCGGGAGGAAGTCGTGGTGAACAGCGTTCAACAGCGTATGTTTGCCAGTCCGCTGACGACGTCCTCGATGAACGTTGAAGTGGTCAACCTGGGCACGGCGTCTGACCTTTTCCTCGTGGAATGGTCAACGGAAAGTCAGGGGAACTGGTTCGAATTTACGGTCTCACCCACCTCGTTCCAACTCGCACCCGGTGCCTCGCAACAGGTCACCATCACCGTTCGTGAAGCTTCCACCGGTGCGCCGGACAACGGCGTGGTCTACACCCTGCGCAGCGTCTCAACCTCCAACGAAGCGGTGAGCGATGCCGTCAACATCACCATTGAGCCGGTGTTGGCAGGGGCGACCCTTGATGTCCGTGTCGACAAAGACGCTGCAGGGCCCGGTGAATCCGTGTTTGGCTCGGTTGTGCTGACCAACACGGGCAACACTGAGGACACGTTCAGCATCACCACCATCGGGGAAGATTGTGGTCTTGATGCTTCAGTCACGGTTGGCGCAGGCCTGTCTTCCGAGGCGCTCGGATGGTCGTGTGTTGTCGCCAACGATGCCGCAGCAGGCCAGCGTGGGGTGTCCTTCCGTGCCGTGAGTGCTGTACGCAGCAATGTTGCTGTTCAACAGGTTGCGCTCTACACCGTTGAGGTGGATTGGCCGGGCGATTCGCTTGTCGCCCTTTCGGTTTCGGAAGGACAGGTGTCGTTGGGTGTCGACAGTTCTACCTCGGTCATTCTCACGGTGAGCAACCTCGGCAACGCCGAAGTTTCAGGCACGCTGGACGCCTACGGACGGAACACCGGCCTCGTGCTGCTGGAATGGCAACGCATGAGCGATGATGTTGTGACGAGTGATTTCTCGTTGACGTCCGGCTCGAGCGTTGATTTCTTGCTGACCATCACTTCAAACACCGCTCGCAGTGCTACATCTGAAATCGTGGTGAGTGCAACCTCGACCGGCGGAGGCGTCTTGACCACCGATGAGTCGGTTCCCCTTCCAATTACCATTGAAGGGCCGGCCCTGCCGCCCAACGGCCTCTCGTTGCCGCTTGGCGTGGAAGTCAGTCAAACGGCGGCCCTCGGCGCCATGGGCGCTGGGTGGTTGTTGGCGATTGTTGCGATTCAACTCCTTCGCCGCCGTCCCCGTGGAGATGACGCATCGAGCGGCGAGGTTGACGATGAAGAAGAGGACGAGGTTGAAGAGGAAAAGGAGTTGCCTGAACTCGGCTACAACGAATGCCGATTGGACGGGGAATCCAAGGTCAACTGTCCAACCTGTGATGCTCGTCTGGGTGTTCCACGAGGGAGCACGCCGCCGTTCCGCTTCACCTGTCCCCAGTGCGAAAACAAGATTCGTGTGGTTGAGTGATCGTCGGCGAACCAGCAGACAGCTGGAGGTTTTGCTCCGTAGAAAAGCGCCTCCTCAACCTCGGGTTTTGCCGCTTCACAAGCGCTGGGCGACCAGCAGAAACGCCGTGTGGCCAAACGGACCGTTCACGGGCCGCATACCGCCTTTTGATGCGCGGCCCCATTCGCGTTCCATCAGCTCACCGGCCCATTCCACGGTCAAACCGGCTGCTTCACAGGCTTCCCACGCCCGCTCGAGTTGGGACGATACCGGACAATAGCAGGCCAAGCGGCCGCCAGGAAGCAGCAGTGCTGCGGATGCTTCAATGGCGGGGGGATGGTCGGGAAGGTCAAGGATGATGGCGTGAAACCCTTCGACGAGTTCGCCCGCCTCTGCAGCCCGCTCTTCTAACGTGCCCTCGAGGTGGTGATGCGCGGGATGTTGACTCCATGAAGCGCTGGCACGACGCAGGTTTTCCAGCGCCACATCAGCATGTTCTGCACGGGGTTCAACGGTCACGTGGACGCCGTCCTTTCCGAGGACACGCTGGATGTAGAGTGAAAGGCCACCGCTTCCGATGCCCGCTTCGAGCACCGCATCGTTGGGGCCAAGGCCGAGTTTGGTGAGGAAAAATCCGGCGTCCTTGCTGCCAATGGTTTGGGCGCGTCGAACCATGCCTTTGCTGAGTTCCGGAAGGCGAACAGGCATCCGTTTCAGTTCTTTTTGGCCGATGATGACGGACTGGCCGATGGTGATGTCGTGAAGTGTTTGGCGTGGGTTAAACACGCCGAGACCCTTGATCTTCTGTTGCTGATCAACCAGTTCAACGACGTAGGTTTTCCCGTTTTCCTCGATGAGGACAGCCCATTCTGTTGAGGTCACAACTACGCCCACTGGGCGCTTCCTGTTAAGGTTCTCCACGCTGGTATTATCGCTGGACTGCAAGGACTTCGCAAGATGGTGGTTTAGACATCAGTCCGTTTGTTTCATATACTCTCTGTTTCGTGCTATTAACATGAACACCGCTGTGCGTAGCCTCGCCTTTGCCATCGTCGCCATCTTCCTCGGAAGCCTTGCTTCCGGAATGATGGGTGAACTCTACCAAACACCACTTGAACTCGAAGACGAGCCGGTGGTTCAACAGAACTCCCAAGCCACCAGTCCCGGGCACGTTGTCTTCGGTCAGTACATCTCCTCGGACAACTGCGGCCACTGCTCCAAGACGGGCGGTGGTTCGGATGCTCATCACTCCATCAAGCAGAACCACCCCGATGAGTATGTCTACGTCACCTACATGTCGGCCTCCTTCGGCCAAACCAACACCGCTCGTGCCGGCAACGTGGCTCCTTACAACTGGGCGTGGACCACCGGCGGTGCACCGGACGCCTACTTCGGCGACCGAACCGACAAGCGCCAGAGCGGCGCCAACAGCCAGTACACCACCTACGATAGCCTGTTCTCAAGCGGCGGCGGCATGCACAGCACCGTCAACGATTACGGTATGTCGGCAGCGATCTCACAAAACGGAGGCTCCTACGACATCAGCATCTCTTACAAGTACAAGGGCTCGGGAACCCCAGCCTCCAACATGAAACTCTATGCCGCCCTTGTGGACAAGGACTGCACGGGTTATTCCTATTCCTCGGGTATCCCCCACGGCTACAACTGCTGGATGGCTTGGTTGACCACCGGTGACACCTACAAGTCGAAGAGCGGTGGCACTGGAACCGCCTTCCACAGCGTTTCCGTTTCCTCAACTGAAGCCACAGAGTCGTGGACCTCTGTTCCCACCTCCGTCGTTCCTGGCGGCATCAACAAAGCCATTGTCGTTGCTGCTTTGATGAGCGGCAACCAAGTTTCCGTTGGCGGCAGCAGCCCCCACGTCTACCACGCCATCGACTCAACGATGGGCCCCAAGATGGACATCGGTGTGTCGGGCATGATGGTCACTAACGACCAAGGCACCCCCTCCTACGTCCGTGGCGACACAGTGACACTGCAGGCGGATGTGAAGAACACCGGCGACTTGGACTACACCAACGGTGGCTCGCTCGAATTCTATTACAAGAACGGCGCCACCACCACGGCGATTGACACCGTTTCCATCCCGACCTTGAACGTGGCTCCTGGCTCTCCGTTCCTCACGGGCACGGCCACGTTCGACACCTCCAACTTGCCAAGCAACGTTTGGTCCACCAACTTCGGTGCTCGCCTCGTCGGCGTCACCGGCGACATGACCGGGAGCAACAACGTGGCTGAAATCGGTGTGGACCACGACCGTGTCCCGCTCGTGAAAACCCCGCAGGTGATCGGCTCTGATGTCGTTCAGCGTGGGGACTATGTCACCGTTCTTGCCAAGGGCGATGCCAACGACAATGTCGACACCATCGACAGCATGAATTTCGAGGTTGAAGTTTCTGCTGCTGGTGCCAACCTGTGGGACGGAAGCATCGTCTCCGGCGGTAACATCCTCTACCGGGACACGGCCCAGGAAGGACGAGAATACATCGTCACGCCCAGCATGGCCATGAGCGCCGGTGACTACGACGTGCGCGTTCGCACCGTTGACAGCCGCGGCCAAACCAGCGACTGGACGGTCTCCGAAGACATGTTCGAACTGGCTAACGGTCGCCCCATCATCGTGGCTGATCCCGTGCCGACCGTCATGTGCGACTTGAGCACCAAGGTCAGCATGGACGGCCACGTGAGCGACCCGGAAACGCCTTTGGGCGACCTCATCATCTCGTCGACCAGCGATAACTTCGTCGCATGGCACCCAGCCACCGAAGAAATCGAGGTTCTCTTCCCGTACGACAACGGTTGCCCGCTCGGCCAGAAGGGCATCGAAATCCGTGTAGATGACGGTGGCGACTACTCCGACAGCGGCGAACTTCCCTACGGTACGCTCCTGTTCAATGTCATTGAGAACGGTCAGCCTCGCTGGGGCGGTCTGCCCATTCAGATGGTCGACGAAGGCAGCAGCGGCATCCTTTCCCTCGCCGAGTACCTCTCCGACACCGACGACACCGGTCAACCCGTTGACATCTCGACGCTCTCGCTTCAGATCATGGACAATTCAAACCCCGAACTCGTCACCGTTGAGCTCCGAGGCAACACCCTCGGCTACGAAACGGTTGACGACGACGTCAACGGCGAAACGGTGGTCACCCTCCGTGCCAGCGACGGTGAGCAATACTCCGACCAAACGGTCACCATCCGCATCAACCCCATCAACGACGCACCTCGCCTCGACATGACGGACATCGAGGAATTCTCTTTGAAGACGAACCGCCAGAAGGTCATCAACCTCAACAGCCGCTTGACGGACGTTGACAGCCCGCAGGGCACATACTGGGTCAACAACCCACAGTCGACCGAGACAGGCTCTGCTCGTTTGGTCACCGGGGACTTGATCTTGAACTTCGAGGAAGTTGGCATCCACACAGTCACGATTTCCACGACCGACGGCTACGCCACGAACAGCTACGAAATCACCGTCAACGTCTTTGACGCCCTCCCATTCTACATCTCGAAGATCGATGATGGCTCCGGCCACCTCTATGTTGACATGGTGAACTACACCTACGAGACCCAAACGCCAACCGCATCGTTTGCCTTGACCGATGGTGCGCCATCCTTCACTGTCATCTCGGTGACCTGGTCCCTGTGCAACGAGTTGTCCGGTACCTGCGACGGTTTCTGGGAATACGATTTGGACATGTCCCGATCCAGCACCGGCTGGATCCAAGAGATGAACATCCCATCTTCCTACGGTGATGGTGGCTTTGCTCGCACCAACGGTATGCGGGACATGGATTACATCGGCCTCACCGTCCGTGCCGTTGATGACCTCGGCCAGGAGTACAAGACCAGCGACACCACGAAGTGGATGACGACCGAGGAACTTCCAACGCCTACTGACATGGAAGAGGAACTCCTTGACTGGCACGTGGCCAAACTCGTGGCTGAAATCGCCGAAGTTGAGGCACAATTGGCTGATGACGCCAACCAAGCGGACAAGGTGTCCCTCGAAGCACGGTTGGCTGAACTCAACACCGACTTTGACCTCGCCTGCGACGACCCACGTGCAGATTGCCCGACCGAAGAAGTCCAGAGCAACGGCGCAGATGACGCTGAAGGCGGCCTCAACATGAACATCATCCTCATCGTGATTGGTGTCCTCATCGTGGCAGCCCTCCTTGGTTTGATGTTCATGCGTGGAGGCGGTGGCCAGCCCGAGGAAATGAAGTGGAACGCCGAAGCTCTACCCATCCATGACACCGTGGCCAACTCCATGTACGGTGGCGCTGGTGAGATCTTCCAGCAACCCGTGGCGCCCGTGGCGCCCGCACCGGCTCCTGCCGTTGCACCGGTTCCTGTTGCCGCTCCTGCTCCCGTGGTGGCGCCTGCTGCTCCACCCTTGCCCCCCGGTGGCCTGCCCGCTGGCTGGACCATGGAACAGTGGAACTACTACGGTCAGCAATACCTTGACCAACTGAACCAACAGTGATGGAGTCTTTTTGACCCCTCGCTGGATTTGTTCGAAAAGCATACCCCTAAAGGGGAGTGAGGAGAGGAAGTATCGTGGCCGAAGAAACCGTGACCCCTTCCGATGAAGCCCTTGATGAGGGCCAACCCGGTGTTGAGGAGGTTACCGATGTGGCCGAGGAACCCACCACCACGGTGTGGTCTCCCGAGCCCACAGGTGCGGATGAAGTTCTCAATCAATCGGTTGAGGATTGGATTGCCGAGGTCGCGTTTGAGTCCACCGCCGATGTTCCCATTCCCGACCGTCTGGTCGACCAGGTCATCGGACAGGAAGCCGGTTCTGTCGTCATCAAGAAGGCGGCCGAACAGCGACGCCACATGCTGATGATCGGCGACCCTGGAACGGGCAAGTCCATGCTTGCTCGGTCCATGACCGACCTGCTTCCTAAGGACGCCCTCGAAGACGTGCTCGTCTATCCTAACGAGGATGACGAGAACGTGCCTCGGGTCCGTACCGTTCCCGCCGGTCGAGCCGAACGCATCGTCAAGGTACAAAAGGAGGCCATTCGCCAGCAGCGAGAGAAATCCCAGCGCATGTTGTTCATCGCGTTTGCCGCCATCGGTTTTCTCTTGCTCATTGCCGCCCTCCAGTCCGGTGATCTGTTCACCCTTCTCTTCGGTGGTTTCCTCCTCGTCTTCGGTTACATGTTCATTCGAAGTCGTCTCGGTGCCGTGGATGACAGCCGCATTCCTAAGGTGCTGGTGAAGCACGATCTCAACGAGCTGCCGCCCTTCGTGGACGCTACTGCTACGCTGTCTGGTTCACTGCTTGGCGACGTTCGCCACGATCCCTTCCAGTCAGGTGGCATGGAAACACCTGCCCACGACCGTGTTGAGCCCGGTGCCATCCACCGAGCCCACAAGGGTGTTCTCTACATCGACGAAATCAACCTGCTTCGCCTTGAGGAGCAACAAGCGCTGCTCACGGCCATGCAAGACCGTGCCTTCCCCATCTCAGGTCGGTCGGAGCGTTCCTCCGGTGCCCTGACCAAGACCGAGCCTGTGCCGTGTGATTTCATTCTCATCGCTGCAGGGAACCTCGACGCCATTCAAGGCATGCACCCCGCACTGCGAAGCCGTATCCGTGGGTACGGCTACGAGGTCTACGTGAACTCTGAGATGCCCGACACCTCTCGCAACCGCCGCCGACTCATTCGTTTCATCGCACAAGAGGTGCTGAGAGATCAAGACACGGTTCGTGAAATCCCTCACTTCGACAAGAGTGCCGTGGCCATCATCCTTCGAGAAGCACAACGCCGTGCTGGTCGCCGAGGCAAACTTTCCTTGCGCCTCCGTGAACTCGGTGGATTGGTTCGCATCGCTGGTGATCTGGCCGTGGAAGCCGGTGCTCCGTTGACATCTGCCGAACACGTGCTCGGTGCACGCAACATCGCCAAGCCACTTGAGCAGCAAGTCGCTGATCGCATGATCGAACGTCGCCAGGACTACGCCATGCTGGTCAACAGCGGTCAGCGCGTGGGCCGCGTGAACGGCCTGGCTGTGCTCGGTGCCAACTCCGGGCTTTCGGATTTCAGTGGCATCATGCTTCCCGTCGAAGCCCTCGTCACCCCGTCGCAAGGCGGTGGTGGAAAGATTCACGCCACCGGCGGCCTTTCCGATCTGGCCAAAGAAAGCGTGACCAACGTCAGCGCCGTCATCAAGAAACTCACGGGCAAGGACATCTCGGACTACGATATTCACATTCAGTTCGTGGACACCCACGGTGTTGACGGCGATTCAGCGTCCATCACCATCGCCACCGCTATCATCTCTGCGCTGGAAAACATCCCCATCCGCCAAGACCTTGCGATGACTGGTTCTCTTTCCGTGCGAGGCGAAGTGTTGCCCATCGGTGGTGTCACGGCCAAGATCGAGGCAGCTGCTCGTTCCGGCGTCAAGACCATCGTCGTGCCCAGGGCGAACATGCAGGACGTGCTCCTTGACGACCGCTTCGAGGACATGGTGGAGGTCGTCGCTGTTGACACGCTTGACGAAGTCATGCAGTATGCTCTTATCAAGCACGAACAAAAGGCAGGTCTCGTTGAGCGTCTTGAAGCCGTCATTGACCGCTTGACCCCTGAAGTTCAGAGCAAGATTTCACTGGTCTGAGAAACACCTCTCCCTGCGGGATTATTGGGGTCGCTTACTAATACCATCCGGGCCTTGGAACGAACAATGTCCGATGCAAATCATCGCGATGCGGGGAAGGGTGCCTTGGTGGTGCTGTTCCTTGTCACGATGATCGATATGATCGGTTTTGGCATCATCATTCCCTTCCTCACCTATCTCGTTCAAGACCTTGCAGCCGAGCAAGGCGTCGCTCGAATCGGGTTGTGGGTCGGCCTTCTGATGACGGGCTATTCCTTTGGTCAGTTCCTGTTCTCACCGATCTGGGGCTCGCTTTCTGACCGCATCGGACGACGTCCTGTGCTGATGATCGGCTTGGTGGGCAACACGGTGTTCTTCACCGCCTTCGGACTCTCCTCAACCTTGCTTTTTGCCCTCGCCATGCGATTCCTCGCAGGGGTGTCCAACGGCAACATCGCCGTTGCACGTGCCTACATTGGGGATGTGAGCACCCCCAAGCAGCTCGCCACTCGAATGGGGCTCATCGGAGCAGCCTTTGGTTTGGGCTTCACCATTGGACCGTTCATCGGCGGCGAATTCTCCAGCCCGGCTGACCGTTGGGGTGTCTTTGCCGATACCGTGTTCGAGACCTTCCCCTACCTGTTGCCGTGCGTCATCGCCAGTGTTCTTTCCACCGGCTCCTTGGTGCTGGCGTACTTCAAACTGCCAGAATCCATTGATGTTGAAGCAGCACAACCCACAGAGAGCGTTTCGTGGGGTCGCCAGTTCATTGACATGACCCGTAATTCCGTGGCGATGTTGGGTAAACCCGGCATTGGTGCCATGATTTGGGTGGCCACACTGTTCATTCTCGGATTCACCATCATGCACTCGGTGTTCATTCTCTACACGGAGATGGACGCTGCATCAGGAGGTCTCGGTTTCTCCGAACAAGACAACGGCCGCATGTTTGCCATGATCGGTTTGTTGGGCATCTTCACCCAAGGTGCACTGATCGGTCCGCTCACCCGGCGATTTGGAACCCGTCGCTTGATTCCGATGTCCATTCTCCTCACCGGTCTTGGCTTGACCTTGATCCCCTACACGCAGGCCAGCATGGCATGGCTCCAACTGTTCTTTGTCGTCACCTGCATCGCCATCGGTAACGGGGTGTTCCAACCGTCCACGAGCACCTACCTCACGCGACTGGCAAGGAAAGACGGATACGATTTGGGTGTCGTGATGGGCGCTCAAGAGTCCCTGAGTGCGTTTGCGAGAATCTTTGGTCCCCTCGGGGGCGGTATCGTTTGGGAATTGACCGTGGGTCGTGAATTTCCTTGGGACTACCATACGGTCTTCCACGTGTGCGGTTTGTTGATGGTGATCTCTGCCGTGCTGACCCTCCGTATCCCTCGCTTGCCAGAGATTAACGAGGCGGAATCCATGCCATCTGCCCCTGAGATGAATTGAAGACCCCACCGGTGGTCGCCCATTTATGGAAACCACCACGCCAGCGTGGACAAGTGAGAATTTTCGTCAGCGGGTAACCCTGCTATCTCACGCTGCGGTCATCATGACCCTCGTTACCGTTTGGCTGATACAACTGGTCGATGTGTTGCAACCATTGTTCATTGCCTTGGGCATTTATTTTGTTCTCAAACCGGGTGCAGACTACCTTTCTGCCAAAGGATTCCCCATCATGCTGTCGTACATCACGATGCTCATGTTGGCCATCCTTATCGTGCTTTCAGCCGGTTTCTTCGCCTACCAGCAGGCGGATACACTGCTCAGCGACGAGGAGCGAATGGACGAATACACCGAGTTGTTGGACGAGCGATGGAACGACGTCAAAGGCATGCCCCTCATCGGAAAATCCATTCTTGATTCGGGAGCAACGCTCGACGGTACGTTGGATGAGGACCTCGCCAGCATGGGATTGCTCGAAGGCGACTCGGGGGTATCGGAGGCCATCAGCGGGTTGCTGTCAAGCGTGGGGATGTTCTTCGTTACCGGTGTGACGGTGCTGTTCTTCTTGCTCTTCATCATCTTCGAAGCCAGTCTGTTGCCCGGACGAATTGAGCGAGCTTATCCAGGAGGTGCAAGCGAACGTGTCCACATGATCCGGGATCAAATCGAAGCCAGCGTCAACACCTACGTGGTCGTCAAGACCGGTGTTGGTTTTGGAACCGGTGTGTGTGCAGGACTGGTCATGCTGCTCTTTGGGATTGACCTATGGTTCACGTGGGCCTTGCTCACCTTCTTGCTGAACTACGTTCCCTACATTGGTTCATTGTTGGCCACCATCCCACCGTTGATTCTTGGGTTCATCCTCCTCGATCCCACCATGTTGCTGATCCTAACCGTCCTTTTGTTGACCAATCAGCAAC
>MDTD01153548.1_pt1 | contig 14209 bp, 16 predicted proteins | sample 811221 | NCBI WGS metagenome assembly MDTD01 (sample SAMN05326646, study PRJNA326480) | marine metagenome | isolation source: seawater | place: Pacific Ocean: South West | collected 2011
TGCGACAGATGATTCATCGGACAAATTTGTAAATGACTTTACAGTTGCTTGGACTAAGGTTATGAATGCTGACCGATTTGAATTACATAAATAAACAGGGAAACTTATGGCGGAAATGAGTTTTGAAGATTTTTACAAAGTACCAAATTTAAAATTTGATATTTCAAGACTAAGGAGAGATTTAGACGTAGTTCTAGAGAGAAAAAAATTTAAATCTCCTGGTGTAACTCACTTTGGGGCCATTTCACTTAATAGAGTTCCAAATGATGATAAGTCAGTAGAGGGAAATAATGTACGTGGTAAATATTGGACTATAGCTGATGAGACAGGAAAAGAAGTTTCTAGAGATATAGATATAGATGAGTCCAAATACACCGAACTTGTACCTGAATTTGAGGATACCTATTTTAAAGAGGTATATGAAACTTTAAAAAGTAGATTCAAGCTTGGTAGAGTAAGATTATTGTTGAAACAACCAAGATCAACTTTAAGTTGGCACAAAGATCCCGAACCAAGATTACATATACCGATCGTAACTAATAAAGGATGTATGATGGTAATAGAGAATGTTGCAAAACATATGCCAGCTGATGGTACGGCAACAATCACAAATAATAAAAAATTTCACAATTTTTTTAACGGTGGAGAACAGGCAAGAGTACATTTAGTTGCATGTGTTTTAGAGGATCCTTTTAATTAATTAGGCAACTTACCCCAAAAATTATCAAATAACATCCAACCAGAAATATTTTTATTTTTAATTTTGCACCACTTTATTTTACAATTTTTAAGCAGTATTAATTTACCTTTCTCTGCTATAGCTATGGGCTCAGAAAACTTGGTTGGTTTCGAAAAAATAAGCTGATTTTTTGTTAGTACTATTGAAGAAGCTTTTCTAAGTTGTGAAGTATGTATCCAACCACTATTATGTTTGTGATCAATAATTCTTCTGAAATTTTCCTTTTTATCAATTACTTTTATTGGCAGGTTTTTTTTTATATATATATATTTTATTGGATACTCGAAACTTGGTCCATATCTAACATTTACTTTATTATTTTTAAGCATTACAAATTCCTCAGCAAATAAAATTTGAGCTTTAAAGATTATCAAAAAAATAAAACTTAAATAGACTAAAAACCGCATATACATTTTTTTAATTTTTTAAATTTAACTAATCTAAATTTCAAATTTAAGGTATTCAAAATTAATATTGAATTTTCTAATATATTTTTAGATCCTAAAATTATTTTTAAAATTTCATTTGCTTGCAACGATCCAACAAGACTTGCTGTTGCTCCAAGTATGCCCTCTTGTTCACAATTTAAAATTTCATCAGGTGGCATTTCCTGATAAAAACATTTTAAACATGCAGTAGTATTTTTGTTAAAATCAAACGTAAAGATATGTCCATCAAATCTACTAATTGCTCCAACAATAAGTTTTTTTTTATATTGAACTGATTTTTCATTTAATAAAAATTTTGTCTTAAAATTATCTGATGCATCTACAATAATATGATATTTAGATATTAAATTTTTTATGTTGCTTTGTGTAATTTTTTTTTTAAATATATTTACTTTTACCAAAGGATTTATTGTTTTTAATTTCTTTTTTAATACATCAACTTTATATTTATTGATATCAGTTGTAGTAAAAAGTGTCTGTCTATTCAGATTAGATAATGAAACTTTATCATGATCAATAATTCCAATTTCACCAACTCCTGCCCTACACAATAAATCAGTTATGGGGCAGCCAAGACCTCCCGCTCCCACAACAAATATTTTTGAAGAGCTAATTTTTTTTTGACCAGATATACCAATATTTTTTAAAACAATTTGTCTTGAGTATCTATCTATATAATCTTTTTTTGAGTATTTCATTTCCCTGTAGACCCAAAACCACCCTCACCTCTTAAAGTTTCTGGAAGATTTTCCACTTCTTCAAATGTAGCTTTGATTATTGGAACCAACACCATTTGAGCAATTCTATCTCCATCATTTACTATAAATTCTTTGTTACCATGATTATAGAGAATCACTTTTATCTCGCCACGATAATCACTATCAATTGTTCCTGGCGTATTTAATACAGAAATATTATTTTTCGCTGCTAGACCAGATCTAGGTCTAATTTGAACCTCTGTATTATCAGGAATTGCTATGGATATTCCGGTAGAAATAAGCTCTGATTTTTGAGGTAATATTAAAACAGGATTATTTATATATGCCATAAGATCCATTCCAGAAGATCCATTTGTTTTATATTTTGGTAATTTAACTTTAGAATTTAGTTTTTTAATAAGGATTTTAACCATTTGCTTTAAGTTCGTTAGAAATTTTTTTTACTAACGTTTTAGCAATCATTTCCTTAGTATTAAATGAAATATTTTCAATATCAGATTTTTTTCTTTGAAATATTTTAACTTCATTAAATTCGCTATCAAATCCTATTTTTTTATTTGAAACATCATTTGCTATTATCCAATCGCAATTTTTTTCATCTAACTTTTTTTTTGAATTTATATCTAAATTTGTGGTTTCAGCTGCAAACCCTATTACTAATCTTGGTCTTAATTTGTTGTGTTTAGATGTATAGTCAAGAATATCTCTCGTTTTCTCTATTTTTAAGTTTTCAAACTTTTCTTTTTTGATTTTATCAAAGTTTATTTTTTTTACTTTAAAATCAGCAACTGCAGCAGCAAATATTGCCACATCAACAGGAAGATTTTCAACCGTTTTTTCGTACATTTCATCTGCGCTATTCACGTTTATAATTTCTACACCATGTGGCGTTTTCAAATTAGTTGGTCCAGATATAAGTGTTGTATGAAAACCATTTTTTTGAAGCTCTTCTGCTATTGCATATCCTTGTTTTCCAGAAGATCTGTTAGTGATATATCTAACTGGATCAATATATTCTCTAGTAGGACCTGCGGTTATCAATGCTTTGAATTTTTTATTTTCTTCTCGATTTTTAAAATAAATATTTATTTTATTAGATATTTCGACAGGGTCAGAAAATTTTCCATGTCCATACTCTCCACAAGCCATATCACCAATTTCTGGTCCTATTACGTTATACTTCGAGTTTATAAGTTTTTTTAAATTATTTTTTGTAATAACATTTTCCCACATTCTTACATTCATTGCAGGTGCAAGAAAAATTTGCTTATCTGAAGCTAAAGCAACAGTTGTTGCTAAATCTTCTGCCAGACCATTGCTTAATTGTGCAATTTTGTTTGCTGTTGCTGGCGCAAATAGAATTATATCCGCCCATCTTGATAAAGTGATATGGTCCATTTCTGCATCGTTTCTATAATCAAATAGATCCGAATATACTTTTTCATTTGAAAGAGAGCTTACTGACAAAGGAGTTATAAATTCCAAGGCACCTTTGGTTAAAATAGTTTTGACCTGGCAATTATTTTTTTTAAATATTCTGATTAGTTCTAAAGATTTATATGCAGCAATTCCACCACAAATTACCAATAATATTTTTTTGTTTATCAAATTTTTCATTTCAGAATTAGAATACTATGATGGATAAAATTACAAGAAATAATAAACCAATAATACTTTGATTTTTGAAAGATTTCAGTTCAATTTTTTTTTCATTTAAAGATGAATAAGTATTAGAATTTTGTGGAATTTGTCCACTAGCCAAAAAAGTTAAAGCCTGATTTGCTTTATCCATGACTTGTGGTAATTCAGGAAGTTTTTTTAAAACTTCAGAAGTATCTTTTAAAATATTTCCTATTTCATTTATTGGATCTTTTGTTTCCTTAAGCCATTTTTCTAAAACAGGTTTAGATATTTCCCATATATTTGCATCAGGGTCTAATTTCCTTGCAACTCCCTCAACAACAACCATTGTTTTTTGAAGTAGTAAAAGTTGTGGCTGTGTCTGCATATTGAATTTATCAGTTATATCAAATAGTTGTTTTAGCAACTTTCCCCCCGAGATATCCTTTACAGCCTGGCCAAATATTGGTTCGCCAATAGATCTCAAAGCTTGTGCTAGTTCACCTGTGTTAACATTACTAGGCACCAGCCCAGCCGCAATGTGAACTTCTGCAACCTTATTATAATCCCTTTGTATAAACCCATAAAGTATTTCTGCTAAAAATCTTCTATTAATTTTATCTATTCTTCCCATTATTCCAAAATCTATAAATATTAGTTGTCCACTTTTATCTACCAACAAGTTTCCTTGGTGCATATCTGCATGAAAATATCCATCTCTTACAGCGTGTCTTAAAAAGTGTTGTATGATGTCTCTTGCTAAAATTTTGTTACTAACTTTTAAATCCTTAATTTTTTTTACTTCTCTTATTGATACTGCTTCAATCCAGTCCAACGTTAAAACGTTGTCACTTGTAAGTTTCCAATATATTTTAGGTATTTTAAATCCAACATCATTTCTAGTATTTTCATAGAATTCATTTGCCGCTGCAGCCTCAAATCTTAAATCCATTTCATGATTTGTTATTTCTTTCAACAAGAACACTACTTCTACAAGTTTAAGCCTTTTTGTTTTTTTTACCAAAGACTCAATTATATATGCAAGCAGCATCAAAGCCTCTATTTCTTCGTTGAATATCTTTTTAATATTTGGTCTTAAAACTTTAATCGCAACTTCTTTTAAAATGTCATCGTCTTTTATCTGTGCTTTATGAACTTGTGCGATAGATGCCGCAGCAATTGGTTCAGAAATATTTATATAATCTTTAAAATTATCAATACCCACCCCTGCTTTGATTTCGTTTAAAGCAACATCTTTTGAAAATGCCGGAACTTTATCTTGTAAAGTTTGTAATTGATCAGACAATCTCTCCCCTATTATATCTGGTCTTGTTGCTAGAAATTGTCCAAGTTTTATAAATGTAATACCCATGGATTCCATAGATTTACATAATCTCTCCTCCTCAATTGTATTTTGATTTAAATCTTTTTTTCCAAATAGACCTAATAGGCTAAAGAATACTTTTATTATAATAGGAATTTTATAAATTTTCGAAATTATATTTAAAGCATCTGATAGTGCTAATTTTCTACCGATTATAAATAAAGTTATTATTTTTTTTATCATTAAATTTTCCAGCCACTATGTAAAGCAACAATCCCACCATTTAAATTTAAATATTCACATTTTTCAAATTTATTTTTTTTCATTAAATTCATTAATTCTTCTTGATCAATGAATTCATCTATACTTTTTATTAAATATTCATAAGGTTTTTTGTCTCCAACTATAAACTTTCCCATTAAGGGTATTAACTTTGAGTAATTTTGATAAAAAAAATCCAAATATTCATTATTTATTTTTGAAAATTCAAGACAAAAAAATCTTCCTCCTTTTTTTAATACTCTAAAAGCTTCTGACAGTGTTTTGTCTAAATTTTTTGTATTTCTTAACCCAAAACTAATTGTGTAGTAGTCAAATTGAGAGTCTTTAAATGGTAATTTCTCTGCTGGAGCCACCCTCCAAAAAATATTTCTGTATTTTTTTAATTTTTTTTCTCCAATTGAAATCATTTTGGCATTGGAATCAACACAATGAACTTTTGATTTATCGTTTGTTAAATCTAAAAATATTTTAGCAATATCACCAGTGCCACATGCAACATCAATTAACTTTTTATTTTCCTTCGGTTTCATTTTATAAAATAATTTTTTTTTCCATGATTTATGGATACCAAAAGACATTAAATTATTCATTAGATCATATTCATTATGAACTTTGTCAAAAACATCTGAAACTAGGTTTTTGGTATTTTGAAGCTTTTGTTGCATTTTTAATTTTTAAATATTTATAATATAATCTGATATGCCAGAATTACCAGAAGTTGAAGTTGTTAAACAGTCACTTGAAAAATATATACTTGGTAAAATTTTATTAAAAATTGTAGTAAAAAATAAGAATTTAAGATTTCCCGTTCCTCAGAATCTATCAAAAAAACTTGTCAATTTAAAAATAATAGCTGTTAGAAGAATTTCAAAATATGTAATCATTGAATTTAAAAATAATCTTTTTTTACTGATACATTTAGGAATGTCGGGGACATTACATTTAGTAAGAAACAAAGAAAATTTACAAAATACAAACTTAAGTTTTTATCACTCAAAAAATCTTCCCAAAAAACACAATCATATTTTTTTTAAATTTAAAAATTTTTCAATAATATTTAATGATCCTAGAAGATTTGGATTTATAAAATTATTAAAAAATCAAAATAATCTAATTACTTATTTTCGTAAACTAGGACCTGATCCTTTTAATAAAGACTTTAATTTTAATTATATAAAGCGTTATCTTCACAGGAAAAGCAAAAATATTAAAAATACATTAATTGATCAGAAATTTGTATCTGGTATTGGTAATATATACGCATCCGAAATTTTAAATTATTCAAATATAAATCCACTAAAGTCATCATCTAAACTTAATGATGATGAAATTAAGAAAATAATTTTTTTTACAAAAAAGGTACTAAAACGATCAATAAAAATAGGAGGTACTTCAATCAATAATTTCCAATCTATCAAAGGTAACCTAGGCTCATATCAAAAAGAATTCCGTGCTTATGATAGAGACAATCAAGAATGTAAAAATAAATTATGTTCAGGCACAATTATAAAGTTAAATATAGCAAATAGATCAACATACGTTTGCAATAAATGCCAAAAATAATAAAATATTTTAATTGACCATATAAAATAAGCAAGTTATACAGTCGCAAAAATGGCTAATACTAAATCAGCAATTAAAACAAATAGAAGAATCCAAAAACAGACCTTAGTAAATAAGTCAAGAAAAAGCAGATATAGAAACGCAATAAAAAAAATAAACCTTTTAATTGAAAAAAAGGATAAAAAAGGCGCCCTAAGTTATTTGCCTAAACTAAATTCTGAGTTGATGAAAATAGCTAAGACTGGGGTAATAAAGAAACAAAATGCCTCAAGAAATGTTTCTAGGATCACAAAAAGAATAAACGCCCTTTAATTGAATCTAACTCTCTTGAATTGAATCAAATTGTTGTATCCCTGTAATTTATATTACACCAAATCTATTACAAAAAAAAGTAAACATATTTGATATAATTATTATAAATATTTTTTTTACAACCTAAAATTTTTATTTTAAATTCAATCTTAGATTTTATTTTTTTAAAAAAATAAAATTCAATTAGGGATTACAATTTTTTTATAAATATAAAAATTATCGTTTGCATAATATATTTATTTCAGCTTTAACTAGTTTCGATGAAAAATTCCTTAAATCAAAATTTAAATCAAAAAAATCAAAATGATTTAAGTTGGGAGTCAATTCAAGAAGATTTCAAAACAAAATTTGGTAAAGATGTTTATGAGAGTTGGTTAAAAAAAATGAATTTAATTGAAAAAAATTCAGATAATTTGTTAATATCAGTTCCAACGAGGTTTATCAGGGATTGGATCACTTCAAGATATCTTGATAACGTAATACAAGTTATTAAAAATCATAATAAAAATATAAATAGAATAGAATTTAAAGTTAATCCATCTTCAAATATTCAAGGAAATCAAAATGAAACTGTAAGTATTAATCAAAGTAATTTTGTTAATAATAACGTATCATTTATAAAAGACTCATTTGTTCAGTATAATAGAATAGATCCTAACAAAAATTTTGATAATTTTGTTATTGGGGCAAGTAATACGCTAGCATATGAGGCATCAAAAAAAGTTACAGAAAATTTTTCTTATTATAACCCATTATATTTATATTCTGGTGTTGGGATGGGAAAGACACACTTGTTAAATGCAATTGGCCTTAAACTAAAAGATAAAAAAAAAGTTATGTTCATTTCAGCAGAGAGATTTATGTATCACTTTGTAAAATCAATAAAATCAAATGAAATGATAAAGTTTAAAGATTATTTTAGAAATACAGATGTATTATTAATTGACGATATTCAATTTTTAAATGGAAAAGAAGCGTTACAAGAAGAGTTTTTTCATACTTTTACAAGTTTATTAGACAAAGGTTCGCAAATAGTAATTACCGCTGATAGACCTCCAAATAAATTAAGTAGAATTCAAGAAAGAATTAAATCAAGATTTTCAGGGGGACTAGTTGTTGATATTCAAGATCCAGACTTTCAATTGAGATCAAAAATAGTTAAAAGTAAAATAACTGATTTGAATATTTTAAACAGTAATAATTTTGTAATCTCTGAAGAAGTACAAAAATTTATATGTTTGGAAATTAAAACAAGTGTAAGGGAATTAGTGGGAGCGCTAAACAGAATAATTTCATTTTCAAGAATTTACGATAGAGTTCCAAACATTTCTGAAACAAGAATTATTTTAAAAGATTTGTTAAATATTAATGAAAATAAAGTAACTATAGACAATATTCAGACAATGGTTTGTAAATATTTTAAAATCAGTAAAAATGAAATGCTTTCATCTAGAAGATCAAGATATCTAGTGAGGCCTAGACAAACTGCAATATATTTAGCAAAAATGTTGACTTCAAAATCTTTACCAGAAATTGGTAGATGTTTCTCAAATAGAGATCATACAACTGTTATACACTCAGTAAAAACTATTGAAAAATTAAGGAAAGAGGATGATGAACTAAATGTAAAAATAGATACTTTAAAAAATAAAATTTTATACAAAATAGAAGATGAAATTTAGTGTAAATCAAAAAGATTTGCAGAATTCCTTAAATTATTGTCAAGGTGTAATTGAAAAAAGAAGTACATTACCCATTTTATCTAATGTCCTCGTTGAAGCTAAAGATAAAAAATTAAAAATTACAGCAACAGACTTAGATATAGTATTTATTCAAAATATTTCAAATATAGAGATTTTAGAGGAGGGAGAAACAACAACTTCTTGCTCTATAATGTATGATATTGTTAGAAAATTTAATAATGAAAAAAAAATCAATTTTAATTTAGTAAGCGAAAATAAAATAAATCTTGAATCAGATAAATCGTCATTTAATCTAAATTGCCTCAAGGCATCAGAATTTCCAATCACTGAAGAAAACTTTAAAGAAAATGAGTTTTCGTTGAATTCAAAAAAATTACTTAAATTACTCAATAAATGTAAATTTTCCGTTTCAAATGATGAAACAAGACACTACCTAAGTGGAATTTTTTTACATTTGACAGATAGTGAAGAAAAAAAATTTCTTACTGCAGTTGCAACAGATAGTCACAGAATGGCTATATCAAAAACCTTAGTCTCAGATGATATTATGTTTGAACCAATAATTCTACCTAAGAAAACAATTCATCAATTATGTTCTCTACTAGATGATTATGATGGAGATGTTAAAATTTCAAATTTAAAATCAAAGATTAAGTTTGAATTAGATGACACAATATTAATGTCAAAATTAATTGATGGAAAATTTCCAAATTATTTTCAAGTAATACCAAAAGATAACCAAAAAAAATTAGAGATAGATTTAAATCCTTTTTTAACTTCAGTCGATAGAGTCGCCTCCGTCTCACTAGATAAAAAGGACGGTTTAAGAATGAATTTACAAAAAAATAATTTAAATATTTCGGTTAACAATAGCAATAGTGGAGATGGAAAAGAAACTTTATCGGTAAAATTTGATCATGATCTGGATATAAGTTTTAATCCAAGATATTTAATTGATGTAGCTTCAAGTATGGATGGAAATAAAATAGAATTTTACCTTAAAGAAACTGGCTCTCCAGCCTTGATTAAAGATCCATCAGATTTTGACAGTATATATGTAATAATGCCAATGAAAGGCTAGATAATATTATCTAATTCCTTGTAAAGATCATTTTCTAGTTTTTTTAAAAAAATATCTTGATCTAATCCTGCTGGTATACTTTCTAGAATATTTATCGATATAGTCCTTCCAAAAGATAATTTTCCAGATTTGGGCCAAATTTTGCCTGTGTTTAAAGCGACTGGGACGCAGCTTAAATTAATTTTTTCATAAATTTTCGACACACCTTTTTTAAATGGCTGTCTATCTTCAACAATCATTCTTGTAGCTTGAGGAAAAATAATTATAGGTCTTTTTGATTTGGTAGTTGTTGAGATAATTTTATCATAGAAACCTAAGTTCTCTTTCGCCACTTTATCCCTAGTTATTGATATTGATCCAATTTTTTTTAATTGCCATCCAAATATAGGTATATTTAATAATTCTTTTTTTAAAATGAAAATAGGTGATTTAAAAATTGTTTGTAAAAAAAAAGTCTCTATTAATGATTGATGAAGAGAAGCAATAAAAAAGTTTTTATTTGTAGGTATATTTTCAATTCCGTTTACTTTTATTTTTACAGAGAGAAAAAAATATAAACAAAACTGGATCCAATAACCTAATATTTTTCCACCCACTAATGTAATAGCTTGGGGCAGAACTAATCCAGGTAAAAAGATAATACAGATCAGGATTGTGCCAAAGTAAAAAAAAAATTTGAAAATTAATCCTCTTATCATTATTTAAATAATGTTTTGAAGCTTTACTTTTTTTCTTATTCTTAAAATTTTAGATTTTTTTATTAAAATTTCGCCCGCAACAACTCTTAAGTTATAACTTGAGCTTAAAACTCTTCCATAAGCACCCACATCACAAATTACAACATTATCACCCTCCTGTAGTTTTTGGTAAGATCTAGTTGATAAGAATTTATCAGTTGTTTCACATACAGGTCCTACAAAATCATGTTTTTTTAAAATTTTATTATTATTCTTTCTTGATGGTAAAATTTTATGATAGGCTTTGTAAAGTGCAGGTCTAATCAAATCATTCATTCCAGCATCGATAATTATAAAATTTATTTTTCTTGTTTTTTTAATATAAATAATTTTTGATAATAAAAAACCGGCGTTACCAATTAAAGATCTACCTGGCTCAAAAATTATTTTTACTTTATTTTTTTTTATAAATTTGAATATTTGATTTGAATATTTTTTGTAATCAAGTAATTTGTTATCTTCTCCGTAATTAATACCCATACCACCTCCAAGATCTATATAATTGAACTGAAAATTAGATTTATTAATTATTTGCTGTACAGCTTTTAGCATTTTTACGTATGGGATATGACTTGTAATCTGGCTTCCAATATGTACACTTAAACATTTGATGTTAAGATAACTTGATTTTTTGTAAAAATTAATTAGTTCAATAATCTCATTTTCTTTTAGGCCAAATTTATTTACATTTTTTCCAGTAGTTATTTCTTTAATTGTTTGTGCATCAACATTTGGATTTAGTCTAAGTCCAATGTCAATTCTTTTATTATTTTTTTTTGCAATTTTAAGGATTGTCTCAATCTCGCTACTAGATTCTGCGTTTATCAACAATATTTTTTTTTTCACTGCAAAATCTATTTCATCATAGGTTTTGCCAACTCCAGAGAAAACTATTTTCTTTGGGTGGATTTTGGATTTAAGTGCTGCCATTAATTCACCTTTAGATACTACATCTGCTCCGATGCCTAATTTTGCTATTTCATTTAAAATTTTTACATTATTATTTGCTTTTACTGCAAAACATATAATAGGGTTTATTTTCTTAAACTTTTTTTTAAAGCTTAAAATATTTTCCTTTAATTTATTGTAAGAATAACAATATATTGGCGTACCAAATTGTTTTACAATTTTATCAACACTTATTTTGTCTATTAGTAAATTATTTTTATAGTAATTCATCAAAAGTCTTCTAAAAATTTAATAGTTAATATTAACTATTACTTGTTCCATAGACTTTCATTTTAATCAACCCTGATTTTTCCTGATAAGTTGGATTTCCTTTTTTTCCGCAAGAAAAAATTGGAAGCAGTATAAATATAATAATTATTAATTTTTTAAGCATTTTTATATTTTCTTATCATTTTCTTGATGTTTTCAAAAGATGTTCCACCATATGATTTTTTTGAATTTATTGAATTTTTTAGATCAAAAACATTAAAAACATCTTCTTTTATTTTCGGTTCAATTTTCTTTAACTCCTGAATTGATAATTCAGAAAGAGTTTTTTTATTTTTTTCACAGTAATTGACTATTTTTGCTGTAAGTTGATAAGATTTTCTAAAAGGGTAGTTAAGATATTTTACAAAATAATCAGCCAAGTCTGTTGCTGTTATATATCCTTTATTTGCAAGCTCTAGCATTTCATTTTTATTTACAGAAAAATTTTTTAACACTTCATTTAATACTTTTATCGAGTCAGTAAGATCATCGAACGTATTAAAGACAATTTTTTTGTCATCTTGCAAATCTTTAAAGTAAGATAGAGGTAATGCTTTTAAAATTGTCATCATAGAAAATAAATTTCCATAAGAACTGCCTACTTTGCCTCTTAAATACTCTAAGGGATCAGGATTTTTTTTTTGTGGCATAATCGACGATCCAGTAACTATATTATCATTCAAGGTAATTAGTTTAAAGGCGTCTGAATTCCAAATTATAAATTCCTCAGCTAGTCTAGAAATATGCATTGCACATACGGATGAAGTATAGAGAAAATCTAATACAAAGTCTCTGTCTGACACTGTATCAATTGAGTTGTTGGTTGGAGTTTTAAATCCAAGTTTTTTGGTGGTAAAATTTCTATCAATGTTGAAAGAAGTACCAGATAATGCCCCTGACCCGAGTGGGTTTTCCATAAGGGTATCAAAATTATTTTTGAATCTTTTTTTATCCCTATTAAACATCTCAACATATGCTAAAATATAATGTGCAAATGAAATAGGTTGTGCATTTTTTAAATGTGTAAAACCTGGCATTATGGTATAAATATTTTTTTCAGCAATTTTTAATATACTATTTATTGTTTGATCTAAAACTTTTATCAATTTATTGTTTGATTTAATTATCCAAATTTTAAAATCTACTAAAACTTGGTCATTCCTTGATCTTGCTGTATGAATAAATCCTGCATCTTCCCCAATTAGCTCAAAAAGTTTTCTTTCTATACTCATATGAATATCTTCATCTTTATAATCAAACACATATTTTTTTTTAATTATTTGATTCTGAATTTTTTTTAATCCCCAAATAATTTTATTTTTTATCTTAAAGTTGATTATCTTCTGCCTATTTAGCATTTCTACATGCGCTATTGATGCAAGAATATCTTCTTTATAAAGTCTTTTATCAACATTTATTGAGCTTGATACTTTCTCAAAAGTAATTGATGTTTTACCTTTAATTCTTTCACTCCAAATAGGTCTATTTTTTTTTTTCATAATAAAAATTTTATTAATTGATTTAACTTATTTTTATCAATTGATTAAGTTTAATTCTTAAAAAAATATGCAAAGCAAACAAGGGCAATAATTGCTATAAATTGTAAAATAACTCTCATTTGCATTAATTTGTTTGATGCCTTTTTTGAGCCACCTTTAAATAAATTAGCTATTCCAAGAATTAAAACTACAGCAACTAATAGTAATAAAAAGATAGAGACTATTTTGATTAAAGTTCCAGATAACATAATGTGGTATATACATTAAAAAAATAAATTATAAATAATTAATATTATGTCATTTTGCCTAGACACAACAATTATAACTCCAGAAAATAGTGAACAGATTAAAAATGCAGTTATTCTCCTTCATGGATATGGTGGAGATGGCAAAGATATTAGTTTATTGACATTAAATTGGAAAAGATTTCTAAAAAATACAGTTTTTTTATGTCCAAATGGACATGAAACATGCGAAATTAATCCAGCAGGATTCCAATGGTTCGATTTATCAAAAGATGATGATGAGTATATATTAGAAAAATCACTTAAGGCAGAAAATGTTATCAAGTCATTCATTGAAGAAGTAAAAGATAAATATGGGTTATCAAACAACAAAATAGTTTTAAGTGGTTTCAGCCAAGGATGCATGATGTCAATAAATGTTGGTGTCACTAGTGAAGACGAATTTAATTGTATAGTTGGATTTTCGGGAAAGATAATTAATAAAGATAATCTTCAACATCGATTAAAAAATAAAGGTAAAATACTTTTGATACATGGTGATCAAGATGAAATAGTAAGTTCAGATTATCTCTTAGAAGCAAAAGATTTTTTTGAAAGAAATAAATTTGATATTCAAACAAATTTAATAAAAAATTGTGGTCATCATATACCTATTGACGCATCTAGTTTAGCATTAAGTTTTATAAAAAAAAAATTAGAAATTTAATAAATCATCTAA
>MDTD01191428.1_pt1 | contig 14208 bp, 14 predicted proteins | sample 811221 | NCBI WGS metagenome assembly MDTD01 (sample SAMN05326646, study PRJNA326480) | marine metagenome | isolation source: seawater | place: Pacific Ocean: South West | collected 2011
GGACTTGATGATCCGTGAGCAACAATTGCAATTCCATTAACTCCAAATACTGGACCGCCACCAAATTCTTTCATAATGTTTGTTTTCTTTGGAATCATATCTATTACTTTTAAAGATTTATTATCATTAATTTCTTTTTTAAGAAATTCATATATTACATGGCCAAAACCTTCAATTGCTTTTAATAATATATTTCCTGTAAATCCATCGCACACTACAACGTTTACTTTACCTAATGCTATATCATGCCCTTCAATGTTGCCTGAGAAATTGATACTGGATTTTTCAAATAACTTAAAACTCTCTTTAACCAATTTATTTCCTTTATTTGATTCAGAGCCATTACTTAGTAACCCTACCGTAGGATTTTTTACATTATATAATATTTTTGCTTGTGATACTCCAAGTGCTGCGAAATCTAACATTTGTTCTGGTGTAGATTCAACATTTAATCCGAGATCTAAAATTAAAGTATTTGGCGCAAAACCAAACACTGCTCCTCCAACACAGGGTTTTGCTAAACCCTCAAACATTCCAAGAATTCCAGCTGAGGAAGCAAAAGTAGCTCCTGAATTTCCAGCACTTACATAACCATTAATAATCCCCTTTTTTATTAAACCTGAACAAACATTTATCGAACAATTTGGTCTTCTTTTTATTGCAATTCCTGGCTGCTCATCCATCCTTACTGCCTCTTCAGAAGGAATAATTTGCATCCTATTTTCATCATATGAATAACTTTTTAATTTATCAGTAAGTTTTTCAGGTTCTCCGACTAAAAAAATCTCTATCTCCGGATCATCTAAAGATTTAATCGCACCTTCGATATTGTTTAAAGGATAGTCTCCTCCCATTGCATCTACGGCTACTTTCATTTATCTACTCCTGTACTAATACTGACGTAATTCCGCTTATCAGCATATTGCCATCATCATCATTACACATTACTTCACAAGTATACAAAGTTCCAACATTATTTTTATCAATCTTCTTTATTTTTAAATTAGTTATTAATTTTGAATTAACGAATAATGGGTTTCTAAATTTTATTTTTAATGAACCACTTTTATTCCAGTTATTATTAAAATTAATATGCATAATTTCATTAATATTTGATATTAAAAGCATTCCGTGAACAATTTTATTTTTAAATTCTGTATTTTTTGCGTATTCATCGTCAAGATGAATAGGATTAAAATCACCAGATACATTTGCATAATCTTTGACCATGTTTTCAGAGATAAATTTTTCTATTTTTTCTATTTTTAGCTTCATCATTTATTTTTTGGAACTACCAAAGTACCTTCAGAAAAAGCAATTACCTCATTATTTACCAAATAATTGGTTTTAATTTTGATGAACAATGATTTTTTAATTTCTTTATATTTAGTAATCATTATGACACCTTTAAATTTAATGTTCTTTTTTATGCTTTTTAATATTTCTATTTCTTGAGCTGTATGAATTGATCCTTCAGGAATAGGGAATTGTTCTAAAAAATATCTTAATGAAATTGTTGCAAGCTCTGTTGGATTTACATAATCAGATTTGTAATTTTTTATTTCACATGATCTGGCATAGTTGTCAGAATAATCATCGTTTATTATTAGTGAAAATTTTGATATTTCTTGGTTTAAATTGTAGTTTTCAAGGTAGTTCATTATTTTTTGCAGTTTCTTTAATCAAGTTATCTAATTCAATTTCATTAATTGGCCCAATATACTTTTTTACTATCTTACCTTTATTATTAATAAAAAACTTTTCTGGTAATGCTTTTACTCCATATTCAATTGCATATTTTCCCTCATTGTCAATAAATACATCATATTGAAAACCGTATTTTTCTACAAAGCTTTTAATCGAATTTTCATTATCCCAAAGGGCGACTCCAATAAATTTAACTTTTTTATCTTTCCAGTCCTTATAGCCTTGAGAAAGTGTTTCTGCTTCTTGAATGCATGGTGGACACCATGATGCCCAAAAATCTAATACAATTACATCATAATCAACATATGAGATTTCTTCTCCATAAATATTTTTTTCATAAATATTATTAAAAATCTCAAATTGAACTTCTGAAGTTCCTGATACTTCATTTAATCCTGGGCGACCTTGTCTTCCTTCTCTATCAATTGTTGAAATAATAAGGATAGTTAAGAAGCCTAAAGTAGCCAAAGATAATATTATTGACAAAAATAACTTCAATTTAACCTTTTATATTTTTTTTGTAGGTTTCTCTTAGAATTTCGTATTCTTCTTTATTGATTTTCTTATTGTCAAATCTTTCATCAAGGTCAATTATTTTATCAATATAAATATTACTGTTTAGATCTAGGTTCCTTTTTTTAATATTTGATCTAAAAAATGAAAATATCAATATAATTATCAATATTAATCCTGATACACTTCCAATAAAAAATGGTACAGAATTCTTTTCAATAAAATAAGTTATTTTTTTCCATGAGCTTGGCTTAGTTATATCTATTACATCAATCACAACTATTTCTCCTTTGGCTATATCTTGTCCTTGTAAAGTTTCATATCTTTTATCATCAACTAAAGTTGAGTCAGTTAATAGGTCATATTCAGTAGTTAATTTACTTTTTTCTGGGACAAGCAATTTAAATTTTTTTGATCCGAAGGGAAGCCTTATGTTGTATTTAATTGATCCGGTATTTCTAGGCATTGAATATGAGTATAAAATTTGGTGATTACCTGGAGGAACAGGATTTGAAAGTGCAAAACCAGTTGGTATTTGCATTACATTTCCAGGAGGTAAATCGCTGTCTACAGATAAATTTTCAAAATTTTCAGGCAAGCTAAACCTTAACAAATTCAAACCTGATGTATTAGGATCAGATAAATCAGCGAAATATGTAAAATTGCTACTATTAGTAAATGAAATTAATCCTAATACCGATATTATATCTGATTCAGGTGAAATATGAGGAATCATTATTGAATAATCTATTACCTCAATGTCTTTTGGGGTAAATACCCTATCATATACTTCTAATTTAATATTCTCAGTATTTTCTAAATCTTCAACAAATACAATTGTAGGAATTTCTTGATGATTTACCATTAAAAAATATGTGAAAGCTTCGTCAACAACAACTTTTTTGAAATCAAAATTTTTAGTTGTATTAATTATCTCAACATCAATTAGTTCACTAGACGCATTTTGGGTAGCCATTAATTTAATTTCATAAATTATATCTGTTGTTGCAGATGAACCATTAATTATTTGTCCGGATAACTTAATTTCTCCATCAAATTCATCAAGATGGTCAGCAAACAAATTAATTTCACTAAATACAAATATGCCAAATAATAATATTAAGATATATATCTTAGAAAGTTTATGCATTTTGATTTTTCTTTATTTTTATTATTTTTTCTATTGAGTCAATTCCTTCATTAGATAAATTACTTTTTGTTGATTCCATTTTAAATAATTCTTTTTTCAGTTCACTGAATTGAGTCTTTGTTATTGTTCCATTTTCAAGTTCGCTTGTTAATTCTAATAAAATTTTTTTTCTTCTTAAATCTGAATAAACTTGAACATTTTCGTCTCTAATATCGCTTTTTTTTATAAAAGGAAATATCAAAAATACTATACAACTAATTGAAATTGTCACTAAAATAAGAATATTCATGTTCGATTATAATTTCTTGGCCATAATGAAACTAGTGTGCCCAAAATAAATATAGGCCCACCAAGCCACATCCACCATACAAGAGGGTTGATGCTAATAATAAGTTTCATTTTGTCATTATCAATAAAATCAGAAGGTATTATATATAAGTCTTCAATTGGGCTACTTAAAATACCTGCCCTAATTGATGCCATATTAAATGTTGGATAAAAAGTATTATTGCCTTCAAGAGTATCAATTATTTTATCATCAGAATCTAGAATAAGAAATGTAGCGACTTTCTCTCGCCTATCATTAAAATTATTCTCATTTATATCAGCAATTTCTATACTATAATTACCAATTTCAATTCTTTCACCTACAGACACAACTTTATCAATTTTAATTTGGTAAAAATTAATACCAACTACCCCAAGTGCTACTAACAATATTGAAATATGTACAATATAACCGCCATATTTTTTTCTATTATTTGAAATTAATTTAAAAAATGCATAATACCAATTTGTGCCGTTTTTTATTAAATTTCTAGATCCTCTAAACCACTCATAAATAATTGTTGATGCGACTAAAGCAATTGAAGATAAAGTAAGAGATGACATAAAAGGTTTATCAGAGGATAAATAAAAGAAAATAAAAGTTAAAAGCCCTATTAAAGATGGATATAGAAGATTTGTCTTTAAATTTGAATTACTTGTACTTTTCCAAGATAAGTTTGGACCTATTCCCATTACAAATAACAACAACAATATAACTGGTCCATTTACAGCATTGTAGTATGGCGCACCAACTGTTACAGTTTCATTGTAAAAAACTTCATTTATTAAAGGGAATATTAATCCCCACAATGTAACAAAGGTAATAGCAAGTAAGAAGAAATTATTAATCAAAAATGCAGCCTCCCTTGAAATAACGGATTCTATTCTATTATCACTAAAAATCTTATTGTAATTTGCAATGAATATTAAAGCGCAGAATAAGGCACTAAACACCATAAATCCTAAGAAAATATACCCTAAGGTTGAAGCAGCAAATGAATGAACAGATACTACTGGACCTCCTCTATTAATGAACATTCCAAATTGAGCGAGAACAAATGCCAGAAAAATTAATACTACGTTCCAAACCCTAAACATGCCTCTTCTTCTTTGAACAATTATAGAATGTATAAAAGCAGTCATTACAAGCCATGGCATAAGTCCGACATTTTCAATTGGATCCCAAACCCAATATCCCCCCCAACCAAGAATAGTATAAGCCCACCAAGAACCAAGTAATAAGCCCACTCCTAAAATACACCAAACAATTAATGATGTTGTTCTTACAAAGTCTAATCCATTATTTCTAAAGGTGCCTGTCAATATCATGCTTGTTATTAATGAAAAAGGTATTATTATTGTTGCCAAGCCGGCCATTAGTAAAGGAGGATGAGAAAACATTCCAGGGTGAGCTAATAATGGATTCATACCTCTACCATCTGAGGGAATATTATTTTGAAAAGTATCAAAAGGATTTGCGAAAAATACCATAACAGATATAAAAAACAATAAAAATCCGGACATAATTGCAATGAGGTGAGGTTCTGACTCAATCATATCCTTCGGCTTAAATAGAAGTACTAATAATATTGATAACGCAATTACAAGAGCAATATATAATAATGAACCTTCATTTCCTGCATACATTGCTACCCAAGTATATGCTGGATCCATGGACAAATTACTGTGCATAAAGACATACTTAATTGAAAAATCATTTGTGACAAAAGCATAAACCAAGCACATTGAAGATATCAAAGTAGTAAAAAATGTGCTGTAAGCTGCATTTTTTGCACTTATTTTAATTTGAGAATTTCTTAATTTTATGCCAATTATGGACCCAACTATTGAATAAATACACAAATTCATTGTTAGAACAAGTAAGCCTAATCCGAGATTTGAAATACTCATTTAGTATTTTCCTTAACTGATCTTTTTAGCCATATAAAGAATAAAATAAATGCAAATGTTATTAATATGAATGGCGAAACCCAAACAATGGCATTAGTACCGCTATTCGGTGGGGCAGAAAGTATTTCAATGCCATATCTATCTTCGAAATAGCCTAAAATCTGTTCATCTGTTTTTCCTTCAGAAATTTGAGAATCAATTATATTTTTCATATCATTTGCTATCGAAGCTTGCGATTCTCCAATAGTTTGCCCATCGCAAACCGGACACATAACCTTTGAATAAAGATCATAATTACGATTATTGTTTTCATTAACATTGGATATGCATCCAATTGATAAAAGAATTAGTGCCAGAATAGACAAATTTAATTTGATTTTTTTAACCATACAAAAATATTATATTAAAAATAAAAAAATGGGCTTATTTTGAATAAGATGCAAGACCGTTTTCTTCATCAACAATATAATTTATTACTTGATTTCTTTGTTCGTCAGTAAAAACCCACAAGAAACTTGGCATGGGTCCCAAACCAACATTTCCAGCTTCCATTTTTAACATGTATTCCAATCTATTCATAGCCTTATCTTTTCCTTGCAATCTTTGGGATAAATTATGTAATTGAGGCACAGCTTTGTAAGGTCCCATTCCAGATCCCGGAACTTCCTCGGAAGGAGTAGTTGCATAAAAACTATCATCTGAACTTATGTGTGGTGCTACAGTTCCATCTCCCATACCTTCTAAGCCATGACAGAAAGAGCAGTTTATTCTGTACAATTCAGATCCATATTCACGATCATAAACAAAGGTAGGATCCATATTTAAAACTGATAATGAATTATTCATTCTTTCGTCTGGAGTTAGAAATTTTTGAGATGTTTCAACTGAATCAAGCCTTGGCGGCTCTTGGTTTTTGTATGCTTGAGAATAATGCATTTCAGAAAAAATTTCTATTGGATAAGTTCCTCTTTGAGTAATACCGCTTTGACATGTCGGGGCCAAGAGAACAAATGCAAATAAACTTGCAGCAATAATATGAAATTTATTAAATTTAAAATTCTTATTTTTCAATTTATTTTCCTGATGATTTAATCTCCATTGCACCAGCATCTTTAAGAGCCTTTTCAGCAATATCTTTTTTATCTGTAGAGCAAACTAATGAAACCCCTATTAGTCCTTCCGTTATTCTTGTATCGTAAACATTCATTGAAATATCTGGAAGTCTTGACTCAAACAATATTCCAATTACTGTAGTAACCACAGCTGAAAGCATTGTCATTTCATACATAATTACAAGCATTGCAAAAATTGACAATATTGGTTTTCCACCAGTTATCAATGGGTACACTATTTGGGTAGTTGTAGTTAAAAATACGCTCAGTGTCAATCCCATAATTGCCCCAAACAATGGGAATCTAAATAATCTGTGCTGGGGAACGTGTTCTCCAAATGCACCTTCTGGGTATGGTGTCCCTGTCAATACGTCAAAATCATTTGAGTCAAATCCTGATTCATGTAATGCATCTAATGCATCTGCAGCTGAGTCAGGATTATCATATAGACCTAGGATACTTAAATTAGACATGATAAACCTCCATCATTCTCTTATTACCATTGGGACAGTCGCTCTCCCAACTTTCATTTCTGTTGTAAATACTTGACTTTCTTTTGCTTCAAATAAAGGAACTAAAGGAAAAAATCTTGCAAATAAAAGCATAAGGAATGATACCCATGCAAACGACCATGCCATAATTATCCACTCTACAGGACTTGGCCAGTACCCTTCCCATGTGTAAACAAATACCTGTTTTCTTGCTAATCCTGGAACAATAATTAAAAATCTTTCAAGCCACATTCCGACATTAACAAGAATTGTTGTCCAAAACATTATGGCAATGTTATTTCTACATCTTTTAAATAACCAACAGCCTACAGGAATAATATATCCAGTAAGTAAGAAAGTAATAAAAATTAAATTCCAAGGCCATGTAAATATTTGCAGTTCTCTTAATGCAATTTCAGGCGCATCTCTACCATATAATGAAAATATTAGTTCTAAGAATGTAAATCCTAGCCATGCAGTTGCAACTACAATTAATAATCTTGCTAATGCATCAAAATGTTCTGGTCTAATATAATTGTTCCATTTCCATAACCATCTCATGAGGCACATCATTGTTACAACAGCAGATACACCTGAATGAACTGCACCAATGACAAAGTATGGCGCAAAAATTGTTGAGTGCCAACCTTCTACTGCAGGTGTAACTGCGAAGTCCCAACTTACGATTGAGTGTACTGAAACGAAAATTGGAAGCATTAATGCAGATAATAAGATTCCAGCAACAACTTGGAGCTGCCATTGTCTTGGATTGCCTCTCCATCCTAATGCTAAAACAGTATAGATTCCTTTTTTAATACCGGTAGTTCTGTCTCTGAGAATAGCTAAATCAGGTATTAACGCGACAAATAAAAACAATGTGCTACCTGTTAGATAAGTTCCTATTGCTATAGGATCCCAAAATAATGGCGATCTCACATTTGGCCAGATTCCTCTTGCAAAGTCATAAGGAAGCAACCAATAAGCTATTCTCCAGGGTCGACCCGCATGCATTAATGGGAAAAAAAGTGCAGTAAGTAAAGAAAATACAGTAAGTAATTCGGCAGCCCTAGTAACAGGCCTTCTCCATTCAGCTTGAGTTAACCTCAGAATTGCAGAAATCATAATTCCTGCGTGACTAATTCCTACCCAGAAAACAAACGTTGTTATAAATAATCCCCAATAAACTGGTCTTGCTAACCCTGTTACTCCTAACCCTCTATTAAACATGTAAAGTATTGTAATGAAACCAATAACAACTCCAATTCCTAATACTCCCATTACTGGGAAATACCACTTCGGAGTCGATAAATTTCCATTTAGTAGTTCGGTATTTATTTGTTTCTCACTTAATATTCTTCTTTGTTGCATTAATCTGGCTTTCCTACTGCATAAACTTCAGTTCTATAAAACTTAATATGCTTTGTTAATAAAATTGATTGATGAGTTTCCCATATTGATACTATTGGCAGCAATCTGCTCATTAGCAAGAACATAAATATTCCTAACGATATAAATCCAACAAATAATGTTCCATCAAGCAAAGTTGGCATTATCATATTATTTGGAATATCTTCAGCAGGTATGTATCTTAAATGAATTGTATCTTCTCCATACACTTGCCAAGAGATTACATATAACCTTATCCTGTCCAATACACAACCGATCAATGTTATCGCAGCAACAAGAACTAGCATTGGTGGATTTTTTCTTACTGGATTCCATATTATGATCCACCAAGGAACAATAAAGCTCAATAAAAATGCACCAATAAACACCCACATGTAAGGACCATTAACTAATATTTTGATTGTCATTACATTTATTTCTGACTTCCCGTACCAGAAAATCATAAATGCGCAAATAAAAAAGTAGAACCAAAATATTGTTGCAGCAAACATTAACTTAGCCAGCCCCCAAATTTGGTCAATCTTAATTACATTTTCCAATTTATAATATTTTCTTATAAAGTAAACTGCAATCATAATTGTAGCTATTCCAGATTGAATACCAGTCATAGCATGATACATTGGATATATAGCATCTTTCCATCCAGCAACAAGTTCTAAATTAAAGTTTATACTGTAAAGAATGTGCACAAATATCAAAAACATGAAATAAAAGGTGCTCATCATACCTATTCTTGCCCTTAAGCTTATCCATTGTCTTTCTGTGCCAACAAAGCCCCGTGATAATATTTTTGCAAATCTTTGCCTTCTTCCGGTCGAATGGTCTCTCATTGCAGCAAGATCGGGAATAGATGTAACCCAAAGCATCCCAAGTCCTATTAGAAATAGGCCTACAACAGCGAGTCCAAAAAACACATGTGGCGTATAGATGTTTGCATCAAACCATATTGATCTTCTTCTATAACCGCCAACAACAAGGGGAGGTAAAGCAAATATTAAAGGAAACACCATAATGACACTTGAAAGCCCAGCTGCAGTAAACATATTAGCTATCCTTGCAATTGGTCTGTGCCAATCTGCTTTAGCAATCATTGGAGCAATTGCAACCATTGGTGCTGTGCCAAATACTCCAAAGAGCAATGAAACAATAGCGGAATAATAGCCCCATGAAGATTTATCATCAAACCCTTGTGTGATTTTAATTATCAACGAGAGTATTCCCAAAAGAGATAATGCACCAAAAATGCCAAAAACGGTTTTAAATTTTCCACTCATTTCTTCTTTAGTTGTAGAAACCAAAGATCGAGTGGCAGCATTAAATTTTTCCTGGTTGTTCAATTTTTCACTAATGAGAATCCTCCTTATGACTACCTTCTCCATGATGTGATTCTATGTCTGGGTCAACTTTTGCAAGATACCAAACATTATTATTTGTTTTAAGGTGATCAAGTAATGTGTAAGCCCTCTTATCATTTTTCATTTTATTAATCCTACTTTCAGGGTCTTTTTGGTTTCCAAATACTAACGCATCGGTAGGGCAGGCTTGAACACAAGCTGGTGATATATCACCATCGACAACCTCTCTTTTATCCTTTTTGGCATTCCTTGTTCCTCTTCTAATTCTTTGTATACACATACTACATTTCTCCATAATTCCTCTACTCCTGACAGTTACATCAGGGTTCAGGTGATTTTGAAATGACTCTGGCCATTCGGGCTCCCAATAATTGAAAAACCTCACTAAATATGGGCAACCATTTGCACAATATCTTGTGCCAACACATCTGTTATAAATTTGAACATTCAATCCTTCAACTGTATGGTAGCTAGCGTAAACAGGGCATACCGGTTCACATGGGGCATTATCACAATGCATACATAATATCGGTATAAATTTAGCTTTGACATTTGGAAATTCGCCTTCCCAATACCTTTCAACCCTTATCCACTCGATCCCTCTAGCGTCCTTGAAATTATCTTCTGTATTAATAGGAATATTATTTTCAGATTGGCAAGCAATTACACAAGCTTGGCAACCATTGCACGCATCGATATCAACCGCCATTCCCCATTTAAATTTACTTTGTTTTTCAGCTACCATTAATGATCACCTTTCTCATTAGAATGTTCATCTCCAAAATGGTCCCCAAAAGTATGCTTAAGATGTTCTTCATGAGCTCTATGGAAACCTTCTTCAGCAGTTTCTCCTGGAGCTAAAGTCAATATTGGCACACCAGGTTCTACTTGAACTGCAGGGACATTACCCTCAAATTTGGATATTTTTTTACTTTCTTTGGTTTTAATTATTTGAACAGTTGTTGAATTCCACATAATGTCTCCATTTTCATTAAGTTTACTAGAGTCAATCAGATCAACAATATTTGCTCCTCTTCCGCTTGCATACCTTGTAAAATTATCTTTACCTAATCCAATTGGTACTGCAACTGTGTTAGTTGGTACAGCAGGATGTACGTATACAGGTAATTCTATTGAAGATATTTTTGATTTAACTTCAACAATATCCCCAGCCTTTATATTATGCTTTTCAGCAGTTTTATTATTCATTTCGACCCATGTATCCCAAGTAATAGAAGTCAATGGATCGGGTGAACCTAAAGCCCAAGGATTAGACAAAGAATTACCATCTCCAAATACATGAGATTTAAAAGGTATCAAGTAAAATTCATCTTTATTTTTCTTGATATTAGAAACAGTATTAATCACATTAATTTTAGGTTTTTTTGGCTCAACTTTTATTTGATTAGTATTCCACCAGCCCCCTCTTGCCATTACTCCTCTAAAGAAATCATCTTTGTTTGAAGCAACAATTGATGAATTTTTGTAAGAATCACTTTCATAAATTTTGTCTGAAAGTTCCATGCAAATATCCATGAAAGACAATCCTGAAAGATTGCCTTCCAAATCTTCAAGTAATACATTATTGAAACTTTTTGAATCATAGAGAACTTTTGAGCCATCTCTTAGTAAAGGCTTTGTGGCTACTGGTTGTCCAAATCCATAGGATTGGTATCCAGTTTTTGGCTCAGGTATATCTGAGCTCCATGATTGTAAGCTCGTATTTGAAGGAAGAATTAAATCACATCTCTCTAATGTGTCATTAACAACAATACCGAAACCAATTGAAAGTTTTGCTTTAGCAATTGAATCAACTAATCTTTTTTTTCCTGGAATTTCATTAACTAAATCTACATTATTGATCATAATTAGATCTTGGCTTCCTGATTCCCAAGTTTCAATTTCCTTTGACCAATCTTCATAAGGATTCCACGAAGAATCTGAGGGCATTTTTATTATTTCACCATTGACTGTGATGTATTTGAGCTCATTCTCGGGATTAATTATTATCCCGCCTTCTTTATTTACTGAATCTGTAATGTAATTAAGTCCATATACGAGTGCACTTACACTTCTAGAATTAGAATAACCAGATAGGCACCCTCCAGACAAGAACATTATTCTCTTATTTTTATCAATTGAATAATTTATTTTATCAATTAATTTTTCTAAGGTGTGATAGTCTATTCCTGATGCTTTTCCAACCGATTTAGCGTCTAAACTGATATTAGTATTGTTTAATTCACTAATCTCTTGAATGCCTGTAATTTTCTTAAAATATTCAACATCTTTGTTTTTTATTTTTTCATTCTTTAACAAAGAGTTAGCTATCAATAATGCAATCAATCCCTCTTTTCCTGGCTCGCTACATAACCATTTATCAGCAGCAGCAGCAGTCATAGACATCCTAGGTTCTATTTGATAGAGGTATCCTCTGTTTTCTTTATTTCTAAATTTGCCATATTGATATTCATATTCCACTGGCCCCCAAGTTCCAAGAAAGTCTAAACCAAATGAAATAATTAAATCAGAATTTTTGATATCAAAATAAGGAAGGTCATTAGTTCCAAATACATCCTTTGTAGTTTCATACATTGAATTGTCTCTCAATGAAGATAAACTTAGGTGCTTCATGCTCTTTATCGAAGCGTATTTCTCGACTAACCCTCTATTTAAACCTCTTAAAGGTTTTGTAATAATTGTTTTAGTTCCCTGTGAAGAAGTTGCATTATTAATTATTAATTTAGCTTCCCTCCATGTAATTGGTCTATGGTTACCACTTGAAGTTTTTCTATAAAGTGGCCCAGATATCCTATCTGGATGGTACATACTTTGTAACTCAGTTTCACTGACAGTTTTATGTTTACCTAATGTATTTGGAAAATCTGGATTACCTTCAATTTTTTTTGCTCTACCCTGCATAATTCTAACTATTAGACTTTCTCCATGACTCGATGTATCACTCAAAGTTGCATACCAATCATCTTCACCTTTTACGTAATCTTCTGGCATATCAACTGGGGCCTGGATAATAAATTCTTGCTCTGGTACTCCACAAGCTTCAAAAATAAAAGCACCTAATGCAGTTCCACCAACAAGACCTAAAAATTTTCTTCTTGATAAATTATTTTTACTTTCTAATGGTGACATGTTTCACATCCTACTGAAGCCTCATTTGCTCTATGACAAGCAACACATTGACCCATTTTTAGTGGTTGAACTTGAGCAACTTGCTCCATTCCAGCAACATTCCCATGACATGTTGAACATACTTTTGATGCGTTCACAGTCCCATCAGGCAATACTTCAAAATCAACTGGTTTATTTTGTATAGCATTTGGATTTTCGGTTAAATACCATATGTGTGGTGCGTGATTAAACCTGACATGGTCTGGCATTCTATGAACTCTTTCCCAATTAATTGGTGACTTTGTTTCTTCATACAAACCCTTTTGACGCAAATATGTTAACTGTTCACTGTCTGAATCACCAATTACTTTATGGCAAGATATACATAATTCGACAGGAGGAACTCCTGACCAAGCCCTCTCAATTACTTGTTTATGGCAATATGTGCAATCCATACCAAGTCCAATCATGGGGGAACCATCATCATTTATTCTCATATCTCCAGAAGGAGAAATATATGGCTCTCCAGTTTCTTGGTCAATAAGTGGTCCTACTCCAGCATGAATTGTATGAGGGAAATGCATAGGTTGTTCTGGGCTTTGATCAAACCCTAACACTGGTAAAGGGTTTCCAAACCAAGCTGTCATTACGAATGCTTGTAAGAAGCTTAAAACAGCAAATATTCCTAGTCCTCCTACAGCAAGAACAGGTGCTAATAACTTTAACCATGTAGGAGTTGTTTTATCTTTTTCTTTGATTATCTCCACAATATCTGCAGCTATATAAAGTGGTGCATAAAGTATGTCTAATAATCTTTTCAAAACTATCTCACCTATTGCCAGAAACTTGGATAAATATCAGAAATAATGCCTTGAGCTAGAGAAAGGGCATATAAAAAGATACCAACATCCAAAATGAAAGCGAAAGTTCCAGTGACGTATAGAGGAAGCCTATACTTGTTGAACTTTTTACTTAGCGTGCCAGAATCAACCGCTGAAGGTATTACAGCATGGGCTATTACCAAGGAACTAGCCGCAATAAAAGCTAGAACAAGACATACAAACATTAACCTCAATGCAAGTAACCTTGTTTGCCAGTCCTCAACA
>MDTD01042491.1_pt1 | contig 14202 bp, 11 predicted proteins | sample 811221 | NCBI WGS metagenome assembly MDTD01 (sample SAMN05326646, study PRJNA326480) | marine metagenome | isolation source: seawater | place: Pacific Ocean: South West | collected 2011
GGATCACATAGCCTTTAAGAGCGACGACTATGACGGTTTGATCGAGCGGCTAAAAGTGGACGGTATCGACTATACGGAACGAGTAGTTCCTGATACGGGCGTTCGCCAAGTGTTCTTCAGAGTCAATCATGAGATAAAGTTGGAGGTCGACTTTGATCCGGCCTAGCCGTTTGCCTATCCGTTGTAAAGGGCACTCCATGGAGCTCATTTTAAGCAAGGTAAAAAGTCATTTCGATTTCTAGAATTAGGGCCCAAGTGGTCTCGATGGGTCAGCGTCAGTCACTCAGGCTATTTGGGGGCTATCGTTTAATGATAATGAGGCTGACCTTACACTGAGGGTGGAATTGAAACTTCACAAACGGAGATAGATTATTTCATGTGTCTTTAAAAGCATATCAAAAGGGCCTCGGATACAACGTCACCTTACAACAGAAAATATTAGTGCGAATATGATAGCGACGCATAATATGACGTTGAAATCAAATGCGACTTCCTTTCGCCACTCTTGGGTTTCTTTTTTCACGGCGGCTAACTGGTTTTCAACAGATGAGATTTGGTCGCTGAGCAATGAAAACTTTTCAAGTAAAGTGCCAACTGACTTATATGTAAAAACTTGTCTGTGGATCAACATTGGATCAGATCTCTGGTTTCTCCAATTTGTAATCGGGAGAGGGTTGCCCCATGTCAGTTCAGAGATGTAGGGGTTTGGAGATAAGTCGAAGTTAGCATATGCAGGAATGTTTCCGTTTCTTATCGAAGATGCCAATTCCTCAAGAGACTTGTCCTCGCATGTGCTGATAATACGCAAAACGAAACTGTCTTTATGTTTTTCGACCATTATATACGGCAACCCTTTGACACTCCGATGAACACTTATCGTCGCTAAACAGTTGGGCGAGTCACCACCCAGTTGTTCAAATCGCCCATCCCCAAGATTTAAACTATAATGGCCATCTGTCTCTGCTTTGAGCCACATATTCGGCTCATCAGAAACCAGCGTAGACTCACCCAAATGGCCCTCTAAGATCTTTAGGTTAAGAGTTATATAATCTGGGATCAATGAATCGTTATCACTTGGTTCTTCAGACATTTTATCAGCTACGGAATTTCAACGACCGCAGATACCTACTCTCTAATTTTCCCAGTAAAAAAATCGTCATAACAATTTAACTCAAACATCTGAACCAACTGAGATTTCCTCAAAGTCAACTTACCTGGTCGTCTCATTTGACACGATGTTCGGTAAAATTCTCGATAGACAGGTCAGAATTCTGCGTAAGTATAGCATTCTCTTCCTAGATGGGCTGTTTCATTACTACGAACAGTTAAGTTTGAACTAACTTGTTGATATTCTCCGTCTCCCCACGCAAATCAATTTAACCTGTGACCCACATGGTCCAAGTCTAGTTTATCCTCATCTAACCTCTCTTGGGGGACAAGTTTACTCCGATGGTGATCACTAAAACAGAGTGGTCCTACGGGCATATGGTTGTTTTTGAGATCACTGGTCTTGTGGACTACGACAGGTTTATTAACTGTAATGACCATATTACATATCCCTCAAGCTTCGGTATTAAAGTCTAATTTATAAATGCAATGAGATGTCTTTGAAAAATAGATTGGCATAAAACATCAGGACAGAGGACAGATTCCTCAAGCGAGTGATGACTCGAAGTAGAAGGTTTTATGCAAGGCTAAGGAAGTAGTTAATTTTGGCCTCCATATTGTGGAGTGATTAGACCAGCGGTAAGTGCCTCTCAGTCGGCCCTCCAAAAAAGGAGCATAGTTTAACGGAGAATTTCAGGTGTGAGAATTGAGCAACAGCTGAAATATCCGCTGCCTAACAACGAGAGCTGTGTTTGCCGAGCGGATAAATTCGACGGCCTGAATTTAACATCCTTGAGCGGCTGAGAACTCTCAATCCAGCCTCAGCATTCGGTTTTGAGAATAAATAGTGGTTATAATCCTCGCAGCTTTAGATTTTTTGCTCGCCGAGAAATAAGGTTTTTGTGCCTATAGATGACGTGATTTAGCACTTTTGGGCTCTCGGCGGTAGAATAAATAAATGCCATTCCAAGAGTATAAAATGACCTAGGATACTTATTCTAATTTTGCAGCACGGGAGAACAAACTCAATTTAAGATTGATGAATTCGGCTGGGTAAATTCGAGAGTTGCCTGCGAAGTGGTACGGGTGGTCGGACTCGAACCGACACTCTGTCGCCAGAACTGGATTTTGAATCCAGCGCGTCTACCAATTCCGCCACACCCGCTAATTGAATAGAAAGCCGGCATCATAGCTGTACGTTCAGATCGGTCAATATGGTATAGCCGTCGATTATCCCCACAACACAACCACGATTACCGAAGGCGTTATTAGGGCCAACGCGATGAGTGTCCGGGCTGTGATTCTCTCTCGCCGAAAAATATATATGCTTAATAGCAAGGTGAATAAGGGAGTTGCCGCGATGATCGGGGAAACGGTAACCACCTGACCGATCATTAGCGCATGATTCAACGACAGAACAGCTAACGCGAACATAATTGCGCCGATCATGAACCATACAGGGCCTGGCCCCCTAAGGGTAAGACCTTTACCAAATTCGCCGTGCGTGGATTGCACAAAAATGGTGACCAGAGCCGATGTGGTGAAGCCGATTAGGGTGGCGAAATACGGATCAGGGATTGCTTCCATGCCAACCTTATTGACCGCATGGGCTAGCGACCGGATCGCCGCCGCCCCAATGGGTAAGGCGAGGGCCCAAACTGGCCAACTACCGGCGATCTGGGCCGTCGACTGGGACAATATGATCACCGCGGCGACGATGCCCACAGTGCCGAAGGCAATCGCCCAAGTGAGTTGCTCGCCTAGCCAAAAAACGCCCAAGGCCACTCCGAAGAACGGCGCTGTGCTGCTGAGTGTGCCCGATAGCGTCGGTCCCAGATAGCGAATCCCCGCAGTAGCCAAATTGGCTGACAACGCTGGCCGTATCAGGCCGATGCCAATGAAAAACAAAATTGCAGCGTTGAAGAAATAGTCTTGGTTCAGGAACCAAGGTGCGGCCAACCAGAAACAGATAGCCGATGTCGCAATTCCGATAGCTGTCCCGTTGCGAGAATCAATAGTTGTGAGACCGATGGCCTGAAATTGGCTGCCCACAGCGAACATGAAGGCGGCGAATAGGGCGAACGCATATGGGGGTAGATCGAGAATCAGAGAAAACTCCTCCTTCTCTGCACATACTGACCAGCCGGGCCGGGCAAAGCAATTTTAATGGTTGAGTGGAACGCAGATAGAAGCTGCACATGCTGCGTTGATCTAGTTCGATTTTGATCCGCGATAGCAGCGCGGGCAATTGGCGATATACCTCACGATTGCCGGACCCAAGCCGTCCTATTGAGATGCCTTTACCCTGATCATACACGTTAACTGAGCCGCCCAGAAATTGGTCTCTATAGACGGCTCTGTGGTCTTGATAGTGATCTCCGCTCAGGTGCTCTCGCCTCTTTGGGCGATGGCTTTCCAATATTTTGGTGGAACACCGGCTCTATCCACTGCCCTCGAGAGCAATTTAGCAAGCAACAGAATACTCGATTGGTATAGATTGCGTCGCGGGCTTCGTTAAAAGTACGAGAGAGCCCAGCATGCCGACGGAACTGGCCTTGTTGATTAAACGTCTTGGCCCCGACGGATGCCAATGGTGCGGCCCACCTGATGCGGACGGGGTAGTGTCTCATGGGCGTTCTGCATGGCGCTAAGCTTAGCGGCTACTATCTCGGCCATGGGGGCGACGCGACGCGATGCTAAATCGATCCCTAAGATCATCAGTTCGTTGGTAGAAGCAAGCGTGTCTCTGCCATTGGCGTACATGCGATGGAGGATATGCATCCGTTTAGCGTCCGCATCAAGTACTTGGGTTGTGATACGCAGTTTGTCCCCATTCATGACCTCGTTTTCGAAGGTGACATGGGCCTCAGCCACAAATACGGAATTCCCTGTCGCTTCACGGTGCGTCGTATCTAGGCCGATCTGATCAAGGAAAGTGTCTGTCGCGTGGTCGAATACCAGAACATAAAAAGCGACATTCATATGACCATTATAGTCGACCCAGTCGGGGCGAACAATTTCACGATGTAAATCTAGAGGGCCGGCCTGGGACATATTGGTGCTCCAAAATCAGTGAAGCCTAAAACATATCACTTTAACAGCAGTCTTCTACACCCAGTTGATTCGTCTCGTCTGCGCCGCTTGTTAGCGTGAATCTCGAGCAGAATCCTGGAGATGCTATTGTGAGAAAAGGGCTGTCTGAACCTCGACTGCCGCGGGTGTCACAGTGAACTGAGCCGTTGCCGCTCCGGATTGGGCAGTGTAAAAGCGGGCGCGCGTTCATTTGATTAGATTTCGATAGATTTGCATGATGGTTTCTGAAGCCACAACACCCGAATTGTCGGTGGTCGTTCCGGTAAAGAACGAGGCGAAAAACCTCGCCCCGCTGATCGATGAAATTTGCACCAGCCTGAAGGGCTTAAAATTAGAGTTCGAAATTATTTACGTTGATGACGGAAGCACGGATGAGACGCCGACGTTGCTCGCTGATATTATGGTCGTGCGGCCCGAGCTTCGAGCCATCCGGCACCGAGAATGTCGGGGTCAAAGCGCTGCTATTGCCACCGGCGTCGCAGCTGCGCGTGCTAACCTGATTGCCACTCTGGATGGCGATGGGCAGAATGATCCCTCCGATATCCCCTCACTTCTCGCTCGATATCGGGAGGCGAGTGCGCGTAACAGTGCGGCGTTAATGGTTACTGGTCATCGAACGATGCGAAAAGACGTCTGGCTCCGGCGTTCTTCTTCTAGAATCGCGAACGGCATTCGCGGCGCTATGCTGAAGGATGACACGCCGGACACCGGTTGTGGTTTAAAGATCTTCCCCCGGGAGGCATTTATGGCGATGCCTCAGTTCAACCACATGCACCGGTTCTTGCCCGCGCTCATGTTGCGGGGTGGTGGGCTCATCGAGTCCGTCCAGGTGAATCATCGCCCGCGCCAGCATGGGGCCTCGAAATATGGGGTCTGGAACCGATTGTGGGTAGGCATAACCGATCTCTTCGGCGTAATGTGGCTGGCTCGCCGACCTATTCGCGCTGACGCCACTCCCCTAGAGCCCGCTCCAAAATGAATTGGAGAGTGCTGGGAAAGGGACTGATGATGTTGGCCGCGCTGGCCATAGTTGGCTTTCTGCTGAAATCTTCACCCTTGGGCAATTTCTTTGAGAAGAGCGCCATCGACGATTTGGTCAAGGACCAGGGTCTCAAGGGGGAGTTCCTTTACTTGGCTGCGGGTGCCTTGTTGACTGCGGTTGGGTTCTCGCGTCAGGCTGTGGCGTTCATGGGCGGCTACGCGTTCGGTCTGGCCTACGGGACCGGTTTGTCAGTATTGGCAGTGGCCATTGGGTGTGCCTTAACGTTCTGTTATGCCCGATTTTTCGCTCGTAGGACGATCGCCAGTAAGTTCTCAGAACGCATCCGACGCGTCGATGCATTCTTAAGCGAAAACCCCTTCGTAATGACCCTGCTGATCCGGTTCTTGCCAGTGGGAAGCAACTTTCTGACTAATCTGGCTGCTGGTGTTAGTAGCGTGTCCGGGTTTGTCTTCGTGACTGCATCGGCTTTGGGCTATGTGCCACAGATGGTGATCTTCGCGCTGGTTGGGTCGGGTGTACACCTTGACATGGGTTACGGCATCGGCCTCAGTGTTATCTTGTTCATTGCATCGGGGTTGTTGGGTGTGCGTCTTTACAGGAAATACAGATCCGGCAAGCGCCTGGGTATCGAGGTCGATTCGGACCTGGGCGCCAGCACCGGCGAGGCCTCGGTGGAGCCTCGCTAAATTCGGCGGCGTATTGGGAGAGCCATTCACCTCATGACTGCGACAACTCGCTCAGTTCATGAACAGTTACTCCTGTGGGGTATCGTTGTTGCCGTCACTCTGATAGTTCGTCCGCCTCTGCCAGTGGATGAGACGCGTTATTTAGCGGTTGCCTGGGACATGTGGTTGGAAAACCACTATCTGGTGCCCTATTTAAACGGGGAGCCGTATAGCCACAAACCGCCGCTTCTGTTCTGGTTAATGAATGCGGGCTGGCACCTGTTTGGTGTTAATGAGTGGTGGCCGCGCCTGGTGGCGCCGTTATTTGGGCTGGGCACAATGGTCATGACGGGATGTCTGGCCAAAACCTTATGGCCAAATCGGGCGGACGTGGCGGGGACGGCGCCTTTGCTGATGTTTGGCGCTCTTTTCTGGACTGTTTTCACTACCCTCACCATGTTCGACATGATGCTCGCGTTCTTCACTATTGCGGCATTAATTAATTTGGTGACTGCAGCCCGCAATGGCAGGTTAAGGCGGCACGTGCTAGCCGGCCTGATGATCGGTATCGGCCTGTTGGCAAAGGGTCCGGCGATTTTGTTGCATTATTTACCGGTGGCTCTGACAGCGCCGCTTTGGGTTCCACATCTGATGGACCGAAATTCTTCGGTGAATTGGGTCTGGCCCAAGTGGTATGGCGGTGTGGTTCTGTCCGTGGCTTGCGCCGTGGCCGTGGGACTAATTTGGGCTGTGCCGGCTGGACTAGCCGGTGGCGAGGCGTATCGGGAAGCGATATTCTGGGGGCAGTCGGCTGACCGGGTGGTAAATTCCTTCGCACATGCGCGGCCATTCTGGTGGTATGCAGTGGCGTTGCCCGGTTTAGTGTTGCCATGGTTTATCTGGCCACCGATATTGCGGCGAGCACGGATGCTGTGGACTGATGATTTGGACGGTGCTCAGCGCCTTTGTCTGATTTGGTTTGGCAGCGCGTTTTTCGTATTCTCGCTGGTCAGCGGAAAACAGCTACATTACTTGTTGCCCGAGTTTCCGGCGCTGGCCCTGCTGATAAGCTTCATCCTTGGCGGTAGCGCAGGTCAGAAACGTCATTTTGACAGCTGGCTGCCAGGCGGGTTTTTCGTTCTTGGGGGATTGGTTTTAGTTGTTTTTCCTCTCGTACCGCTAAGCGGGCGCGTTGCAGAAACATTGGCGGAGACTAATTCGCTATGGGGATTGGGTTTGGTTGCGGCGAGTGGGTACATCATTTGGACTCGCGCTGGGGTGAGAGGAATCAGTTTGGCTAGCGCCTTGTCTGTGGTCTCTATTCATTTGGCCGCCGAGCCGGTTCTCAACAAGCGTTACGATTTGACCCCAATTGCGAGGGAAATAGGGGCTTATCAGGCTGCGGGCAGGCCGGTTGCGAACTTCAGCAAGTATCACGGTCAATACCATTATCTCGGCCGTTTACGCGAACCCCTAACGGTTATTGGACAGATCAACGATGATGAGGAACAGTTCCTATCGGCACACCCTAACGGAGTCGTTGTCGCTTACCACCGCGTGTTGCCCTCGCAGGCAAAACCGTTGTCTACGTTTATTTATCGGCGGATGATCGTGGCTTTCTGGCCAGTTCAGGCATTAATTGATCAGCCAGGTATTGCTGAACGCCGATAAAATTATAAAAAATTATGCCACTGCGCTTGACACTCTAGCGCGATAACCCTACATCCCTAGCACTCACTCGGGGGGAGTGCTAACAAACCTCGGCTACATAATAACCTTTTTTACCTTTTTAAGGAGGAGAGACGATGAAATTTCGTCCGCTGCATGATCGCGTTCTCGTTGAGCGCGTTGAGCAGGAAGAAAAAACGGCGGGGGGCATTATTTTGCCTGACACCGCACAGGAAAAACCCATGGAAGGCAAAGTTGTCTCCGCCGGGTCAGGTGCCAAGGATGACTCCGGCAACGTGACGCCGCTGGACGTTAAAAAAGGCGATCGCATCCTATTTGGCAAGTGGTCGGGTACCGAAGTCAAGGTCGACGGGAAAGAGCTGTTGATCATGAAGGAATCCGACATTCTCGGAATTATCGAGTAATCGAGTAACGGAGTTAAAAAACAATGGCTGCTAAGGAAGTCAAATTTTCAACGGACGCCCGTTCGCGGATGCTTACGGGAGTCGACACGCTGGCCGATGCTGTGAAAGTTACACTCGGTCCCAAAGGACGCAATGTTGTATTGGATAAAGCTTTTGGCGCGCCGCGCATCACGAAGGACGGGGTCACTGTCGCTAAAGACATTGAATTGACCGATAAGTTCGAAAACATGGGCGCGCAGATGGTTAAGGAAGTTGCCTCTCGGACTGCGGATGAAGCGGGCGACGGCACCACCACCGCAACAGTGTTGGCTCAGGCAATCGTGAAAGAAGGTGCTAAAGCTGTCGCTGCCGGTATGAATCCGATGGATTTAAAGCGGGGCATTGATCTCGCTGTTACTGACGTAGTTTCGGCGATTGAAAAAAGCTCAAAGCGAGTGAATACATCTGGCGAGATCGCCCAAGTTGGAACTATTTCAGCTAATGGCGACGTAGAAGTTGGTGACATGATTGCGAAAGCAATGGAGCGCGTGGGCAACGAAGGTGTGATTACAGTGGAAGAAGCCAAGGGCTTAGACACTGAACTCGACGTTGTTGAGGGCATGCAGTTTGATCGCGGTTACACCTCCCCATATTTTATCACGAATGCAGATAAAATGACCTGTGACCTAGAAAACCCTTACGTACTCATTCATGAAAAGAAGCTGTCTGGCCTTCAGCCGATGCTTCCAATTCTCGAGCAAATCGTTCAGTCGGGCCGTCCTTTGTTGATAATTGCTGAGGACATTGAAGGCGAAGCCCTGGCAACCCTTGTGGTGAACAAATTGCGTGGCGGAATGAAGGTTGCCGCCGTTAAAGCACCGGGATTTGGTGACCGTCGCAAAGCTATGTTGGAAGATATCGCCATATTGACCAACGGTCAGGTGATTTCCGAAGACTTGGGTATCAAGCTCGAGAATGTAGCGATGGATATGCTCGGTACGGCTAAGCGCATCAACATAACGAAGGAAGAAACCACTATTGTTGAAGGCGCCGGTAAGAAAAAGGATATCCAAGGCCGCTGCGGGCAGATCCGTGCGCAGATTGAGGAAACTACCTCAGACTACGACCGTGAAAAGCTTCAAGAGCGTTTGGCGAAGCTTGCTGGCGGGGTCGCTGTGATCCGCGTCGGCGGAGCCACGGAAGTGGAAGTGAAGGAGCGTAAAGATCGCGTAGACGATGCCCTGCACGCCACTCGAGCAGCAGTGGAAGAGGGCGTGGTTGCTGGAGGTGGTGCATCACTTCTCTACGGCGCTAAAGCACTGTCTAAGACGGAGTCCGGTAACGACGACCAGAAAGTCGGAATTGATATCGTTCGTCGCGCCCTGCAGTCGCCATTGCGTCAAATCGCTGAAAACGCGGGCCACGATGGTGCCGTTGTTGCCGGTAAGATGGACGAGCAAAAAGACAAGGGCTATGGCTTTGACGCTCAAAACGGTAATTACACGGACATGTTTAAGGCTGGCATAATTGATCCGGCGAAAGTCGTCCGTACAGCCCTTCAGGACGCCGCTTCTGTGGCCGGTTTGTTGATAACGACCGAAGCTATGGTAGCGGAGAAACCGGAGAAGAAAGATCCTATGCCGGCTGCCCCGGACATGGGTGGCATGGGCGGCATGGGCTTTTAGACTACACCGCATTAGCCGCAGAGATCAGGGACCGCGTTGCAAACGCGGTCCCTTTTTTCTGTTCAGACTTGTCTATCTCACGTTGCCATGGAAAGTTGTTATAGCGTCGGTTGAGGACTAGAGGATATGAGCGCTGAGAAACTACGTATGTTGTTCCTGAATTTTGGTCATTTTGCTGATCACTTATTCATGTTGATCTTCGCCAAGGCGGCACTTAGCGCAGGCATTGCTTTTGGTTTGGCGCGCGATGGCGCCTACGCGGAAATGATCCCTTACGGCTTACCGTCGCTGGTCCTTTTTGGTGCTTGTGCGCCGCTTGCCGCGCACATGGCTGACAAATGGTCCCGAAACGCCATGATCGTGGTGTTTTTCGTTGGCGTCGGCCTGGCAGCCGTGGCCACAAGTTTCGCGGCCTCGCCACTGGAGATTGCGGTGGGTCTAGCCATCTTGGGCGTGTTTGCTGCGATCTACCACCCCGTCGGTATAACCATGGTCATCGAGGGCGGTGGCCGAGTGGGATGGCGGCTTGGAATTAATGGAGTGTGGGGCAATATGGGCGTGGCTGCCGCTCCTCTGATCACGGGGTTCATTCTGGCTGCCTATGATTGGCAACTTGCGTTCCTAATCCCGGGCGTCGTTTCTGTCGCAATAGGGGCAGCCTACTGGGCCTTTGTTCGCTCGGGTTTTGCTGTTGCGCCCGAGGCTACGGCGCGCGAGAAAGCCCATGTTGGCTTTGCCCCGGGCTGGCAGCGGGCAATGTTATCTGTGGCCTTGGTGACTATCGCCGGGGGCTTCGTCTTTGGTTCCATGACCTTCATTATCCCGCGTATGTTCGAGGTGCGTCTGCCGGGTGTGTCAACAGATATTGCTATCACGGGACTTTTGGCAGGTATTGTATACGCAGTTGCGGCCTTCGCCCAAATGATTGTCGGGCGTGCCATCGACAAGCGGCGGGTGAAACCGATCCTCCTAACCGTTGCCTTGGGTCAGCCAATTTTCATCGGTCTGATGGCCATTCAGCTCGATTACGCCTTGTTTGCTACTTCGCTTATGGCGATGGCCTTCGTATTTGGTCAAATTCCCATCTCCGACGCCGTCTTGTCGCGTTATGTTCCGGACCAGTGGCGCACAAAGGTGTTATCGATAAAATTCCTTTTAAACTTGGTGGTTGGCGCGCTAGCCCTCTTGGCGGCGCGAACCATACTGGCCTCGGGCGGCGGCTTCGAGGCGATAATGGCTATGTTGGCCCTCGCCGCTTGTTTTATCGTCTTGGCGGCTTTGGTTTTGCCGGCGCGGTCTGGTGCTGAGCTGGACACCGTTAGCGATCTCCAGCCTGCTGAGTAGACATGCTAGCTAGGCGGGTTTCCGCAAAGATCAGGCCGCCCCGCATGCCGAGTCGCCACCAAACGACACTGTTTAATGTGACGGCAGACACGGCGAAGGCTGCCGCCGTCGCCAACGCCGCGCCAAGGATACCGTAGACGGGTATCAGCGTTATGTTGAGCGCCGCATTAACTGTGATGTTCAGGCTCATCAACACGCTTTGCCATCCGGGTTGGCCCGCTTGCATGAGCATAAAATCTAACGGCACAAAGGCCGCGTAAACAATTAAGCCGGTAATGAGGATAGATAATACTGGATACGCGTGGGTGATTAGGTCGTCCGGAAAGTAGGGGCCTAGTGATGGAAAGATAAGATATGTCAGACCTGCAGTAGTGGAGAAAACGCCAAGACTCATAACCATCACGCGACGCCCAAATCGCGCAAGCGCGCGTCGATCGCCGCTGCTAATGAGGCGGACGAGAATGGGGTTAACCACCGTCCGGATTACGGTTGGAACCTGATAGAGGCCTTCGATGAACATAGCGGCGAAGGAATAAATGCCGACGGCTTCGTCACTAACGAAAATGGCCAACATGAGCACATCGACTCTCAAATAGGACTCGGCTAAAAATCCGTTCGGCAAGGCCTTAGCTCCGAAGTTCAGGTGCTGTCGCCACCAGTATCGCGCTCCCGCCGCATTTCGCCTGCATTGCCATGGGCGTACTAGTATGAGAAGCGGCGCAAAAATCACCAGTTCTGCGACGGTGAAGCTCACTCCTAAAAGATAGCCGGGCCATCCTTGGACTTCGGCGACTAAGATGACGCCAAGTATCGCGAGCACCCGTACGCTCTGCATTGTGGCGAAGGCCCGCATGCGTCGTTCGCCATTGAGGACGCCCATCTGTACCTTGTTAAGTGCGAAGAATAAAAGGCCTGGAGCGGCCCAGGCAATGCCGTGGCCCACTGAAGCGCTGTTGGCAATCCGTCCTATCAAAGGCGCTGCTAGATAGATGATCAGCGCCACCCCAGCGCCAATCAAAAGTGCGGCCAGGTTGGCTGAGCGCGCGATCAGTTGACGCTCGTCCTCTTGACCATGGTGCTCAGCCGTGTGTTTCTGAGCGGAGTCGTGGATGCCGAACACGGCGAGTTGCGCGGCGACAATATAGACTGCGTAAATTTGGTTAAAGACACCTAGCGTCTCAATTCCAAACTGGATCGCGATGAAAAAATTGAGAATGACCCCAGTGCCCGCCATCAGCGCGAAGGCGCCGTAATTCCAAGCCGTATCCCCAAGAAACTCTCTGTCTAGCCGGGAGGAGATGTCCGTCATGACCGACCTCAGTAAAGCTTTTTGGCCGAGTTAATATGGGCGAGGATCTCCTCTAGATTGATTCCCACTTGCTGAGCGAATTCATACAGAATGGCCATGTCTGGTTGGTTGTCCTGGGCCACTAGGCGAAGCGCTGTTTCACGATCAATTAGGCCTTTCCTTATTTGCTGGCTACGGAAGGTGTCGAATTCTGAGAACCCGGCAATGGTAAAGTAAATGTAATTGATGAAGGTTGTGTAGCCATCGCCGATACGCCAGGTGTTGTCCGTATGCGGCGCCGTTTCCCAGCCGTACTGGCTAGTCAAGGTATCGTTAATAGTCGCTTCGTCCCAGGGCAGGTAGTGGAACAGGTAGACGAAATCATCCTTAGAAATGAAGGATGAGCGGAACGACTGCACCGTATCGATCAATGACTCGTTGAAGTAACGCGGGTTTGACAGGTACTGGCTTAAGTAAAAGAGCGCGATTTGTATCTTGTTTCGCATAGAGAAGGCAAATAGGCGCTGGCCATGCTTGTTCTCGCGCACACCAGCAAATCCACCTTTGAAATCGGTGCGTTCTAGTTCGTTGCCGGCGCAGAATATGACCAAAGGTAGACCAATCTCATCGCGTAGTTGCCGGCCGATGTCATAGAAGAATTTATCGCCGGCCATGAACAGGGGAACCATGCCTAAGTGTGGACGTTTCGACCAAGCCTCGATATTTTTTCGCATGTAACGGCGTTTTGCAGGGATGTCCTCGGCCCGGAGGATATGCTCTATACCCAGTTGGCCGAGCATGCGCGCCTGATTTCGCCGGGCAATCCCCGTTACCATGCCCCAATCATATGAATATGCGATGGGGTTCATGTTGAATTCTTTTTTAATCAGATGCAGCCCGTAGGAGCTGTCGCGTCCACCGGAAAACGCTACAATGCAATCGGCATTACCGTCGGTGCTGCGGTGTTGGTCGAATATATCTTCTAGGGCCGTGCGGCCGTGCAGCTCTAGCGGCTTGTAACCGCGACAGTACTGGCACACGCCGTCCGCATCGAACTCAATGAATGGATAGGTGGCGGGGAGGATGCACTGGGTGCACCGCTGGATGTTGTCAATGCGACTCGACATGTCGATGATTTTGAACGGCGCATCGGCGGCAAGGGTTATTGATGAAGCGTCTTTACCTGAGAGAGCGAACTCCTCTGGCACGGGCTGTCCAAAATTCACAATGCAACCGCGCCCAGCGGCCAGTTGTTGAGTGTGATTAAGCGTAAGGTCAATTTCATGGCCGTGCAGACTGAGAAAGCGTTTCAAGATGAACGCTTCGGATGCGAACGTGAAAAATTTGCCGTTATCGTGCGCGGCATAAAGGGAGCCGACGTTGGTCGCTAATCCCAGCACTGGGGTATCCGCGCGGAGGAAGGCAATAGATGCCGAGCCTTCCAACTCTGCGAACGTATCAATAATCCCTGTCGTCAACGCACTGCGCGCCGCCGTGTACTGGTCGATGAGCTGGAATAGAATTTCCGAATCGGTCTCATAATTTCGGCTCAATTTTGGATGCGCGTTCCACAAATCCTCATCATTGGTGATGATCCCATTGTGGATGCCGACGGTCTGGGCGGTGAGGATAGGATGATTGTTGCCGGGAACGATCTCGGCTCCATTGGTGACCATGCGGCAGTGGCCGATGATCGCGAGCGCTTTGTCCAGCTTGCCATCGGTCGCTGTAACATCGGCAAGAGTCTGGTTCAGAAAGATCCGATAAGCGTCGGAAGCCAGCATCGCGCTCGGCGCTAAACCACGTTTGAAAACCCGGATCTCACCGTTGACAGCGAGTGCCAAGCCGCTAGCTTCTTGGCCGCGCGGTTCCGACAGCCGGAACAGGTCCTTCAGAAAGGGCCGGATGCGACCCGGGTTAAATACCGTGCCGGGCGCTGCAACGA
>MDTD01197913.1_pt1 | contig 14200 bp, 13 predicted proteins | sample 811221 | NCBI WGS metagenome assembly MDTD01 (sample SAMN05326646, study PRJNA326480) | marine metagenome | isolation source: seawater | place: Pacific Ocean: South West | collected 2011
CCTTCCCATTTAATTGAGGCTGCAACCATATCATCTATTAATCTATGTTCATAAATAATTCCTTTTGAATTAAATTTATCTTTGAATTCTTTATCAAATGTTTCTTGAAATATATCTTTAAATCTACCATCATACGCTTTCAAAATAGTATTTTTTGTAGAAAGATACACTGGCCACCCTAGATTTAAACCATAATTGAAACAAGCTCTAGCAAAACCTCTTATGGAATCATCTAAATTAAACATGCCCATTGCAATTCCTGGGCTTTCATATTTATTAATTTCATGTTCAATAACATCACTGCCGTCATCAGGAATAAATTTCATCATTAGTTTTCCAGAACTAGGAATTAGAAAATCTGTAGCTCTATATTGGTCACCATATGCGTGTCTTCCAATTACAACAGGTTTGGTCCAACCTGGAACATATTTAGGAATGTTATTACATATTATAGGTTGTCTAAATACAGTACCTCCTAATATATTTCTAATTGTTCCATTAGGAGATCTCCACATTTTTTTTAAACTAAATTCTTCAACTCTTTGCTCATCGGGAGTAATAGTGGCGCATTTGACTCCAACCCCATATTTTTTGATTGCATTTGCTGCATCAATAGTTACTTGATCATCTGTTTTGTCTCTATTTTGAATGCTTAAATCAAAGTATAAAGTTTCTATGTCTAAATAAGGTTTTATAAGTTTTTCTCGAATCAATTCCCAAATAATTCGAGTCATTTCATCTCCATCTATTTCTACTACAGGTGTGTTTACCTTTATTTTTGACATAACCCCTCCTTATCTATCCAGCTTTCTGTCTATTGTATAATTCATTTCACTATTAAGATAAACGCTTAAATTATTTTTTTTATTTTATGTAATAAATCAATGGGATCATTGGCCCAATTAATATATCTAAAATCTTTTTCAACTATAAAACCTTCTTTATAAGCATTTAATAAGACTTTCTTTAGAGGGTCCCAATACTTTTTAGTATTAAGTATAATAATAGGTTTATTAACTACTTTTAATTGATTCATCGTTAAAATTTCAAAAAATTCATCAAGTGTTCCATAACCTCCTGGAAATATGACTATAATGTCGCTTTTTTTTATTATTTGATTTTTTCTAGTACTCATTGAAGATACTACATGTAAGGTTTTTGTGTCTTTCTGTCTTATATGCTTTTTATTTAATATTTTTGGAATAATTCCTGTTATTTTACCATTATAACTTTTAATTGCATCAAAGACTACACCCATTAAACCTATACTTCCTCCTCCATATATAAATGTGAAGTTATTATCATTAAGTAGTTTAATGGCTTCTTTAACTTCTTCTTTATAAATATTTTTATTTCCCGTTTTTGACCCACAAAAAATAGCAATTTTATTTTTTTTCATTTTGTATATATTTCTATAATTTTTTTTATAATTAATTATATTTATTTGTATAAATAATTTATCATAAAACTATTCATAATGGATGTGGAAATTTTTTAATATGGAAATGTTTTTAGGAAAAAATACTAAACAATATTTATCAGGGTTAGCCATAATATTATTTACATTAGTAGGTTTGGTTTTAATAATTAAATATGTGCCTTTAGATCCTACTAAGGAGGAAGTTCTGCCTGTTGAAGAAAAACTACATTATGAAGATAAAAGTTTTAATGATGAGGTAATAAATAATAATCAGAATAATATAGATCTTAAAGATGATGATGTAGATGAAAATGGTCCTTCTTTTGATATTGTTAATATAGATGAGAATGGACAAGCAGTAATAGCAGGGAGAGCAAAACCTAATTCATCAGTTCAAATTTATAATGGCGATGAACTTATTGGTGAAGTTCAAACAAATAATTATGGTGAATTTGTTTTCATTCCGGATAATGTTTTTGAATCTGGAAATTATGAATTGAGGTTATTTTCTGATCAGAAAGAATCAAAAGAATCTGTTTCAATATATGTTGCAGAAAAAGAAGTTAGTAATGACGCAGTAGTAGTTTTAAATGATGAAGAAGGTAACATACAAAAAGTAATTCAAGCTGTTCAAGAAAACTTAGAAACTAAAGATTTAACTTTTGACTCACTTTCTTATTCTGATGAAGGAATGCTTAAACTTTCTGGAAAAGCACGACCAGGAGCTAAAGTAGAAGCATACGTTGATGGAAAAATGGTTGGAGAAGCAACTGTTGGGGATGATGGTTTTTGGAATATGATACTAGATAAACCCGTAAATCCAGGAGATTATATTTTAAGATTTCATCAAATAGAAAATGAAAGTATTATTTCAAGTATAGAGACACCAATTACCCAGTCAGATTTGTCAGAACTAGATTTAGGAGATAGAACTTATGTTGTGCAGCCTGGCAATAGTTTATGGAGAATTTCTAGAAGGTATTATGGAAGAGGAACATTATATACTATAATTTTTGCTAAAAATAATGATCAAATTGATAATCCACATTTGATTTATCCTGGGCAAATATTTAAAATACCTGAGGAGTAATTAATTTATTATTTTTTATGCTTTCTTAGAATTATGACCTATTCCAATTGTTCTCTTTTTAACTTCAATTTTTCTGTATATAAATTCAGGAATATCTTTTTGTCCAACTTTGGATAAAGGTTCATCCAGAACTTTTCTATATGGAGAAAATTCACAAGTAGGGTCAGTTGCATCTTCTTTTCCTGTTAATGCAAAAGCTTGACATCGGCACCCTCCCCAATCAATTTCTTTTCGATCACATGATCGACAGGGTTCTGGCATCCATGAGGTTCCTCTGAACCTATTAAACGCTTCTGAATTCTCCCAAATCCAAGAAAGGGGTTTATCTTTAATATTATCAAATTTTAAAAAATCTAATGACTCTGCTGCATGACAAGGTAAAACCTTTCCAGCAGGCGTTATATTTAGGAATTGTCTTCCCCAACCACCCATACAAGATTTAGGTCTTTTTGCATAATAGTCTGGAACTACATAATCAATTGCTAATATGCCTTTTAACTTTATTCTCGCTTCTTCAACTATTTCAGTTGCTTTGTCTAGCTGTTCTTTAGTAGGTAAAAAGGCTGTTTGGTTTTTAAGAGCCCATCCATAGTATTGTACTTGCGCTACTTCTAACCTTTCTGCATCTAATTTTACTGCTAAATCAATCATCTCTTTTAAATTATGTAGATTCTGTCTGTGCATTACTGCGTTTACTGTGAGTGGTAAACCTACTTTTCTAATAAGTCCGCAGGTATGTAATTTTTTTTCATGTCCTTTATATCCTGCTATTTTATTTGAATTTTCAGGGTCCGTATCTTGTATGGATACTTGAACATGGTCTAATCCAGCATCATATAATTTTTTTAATCTTTCTTCTTTAATTAAAACTCCAGAAGTTATTAAATTTGTATATAGACCAATGGAGGAAGCGTGTTGGACCATTTCTTCTAAGTCCTTACGTGCAGTTGGTTCTCCTCCAGAAAAGTGTGCTTGAAGAATTCCAATTTTTACAGCTTCACTTAGAGCTCTTTTCCAAGTTTCAGTATCTATTTCTCGAGATTTCATTTCAAGTTCAACCGGATTTGAACAATATGGGCAAGATAAAGGACACCTATGAGTTAATTCACATAATACTGCATAAGGAATTTGTAATTTTTCTTTAACAGGTATAGATGTGTTCTCTGAATTTAATTCATTTTTTTCTGTATCTATTTCACTCATATCACAATAAATCCTTTATCAGCTAATGATTGTAGCATAGATAGTGTGTCTTTCGCGATAATTTCTTTAGGTGCCCCTTCAAACTTTTTACAAAGTTCATCTACTATATTTTCTACAGAATCTTCTCCATTAACCATTTGTATAATTTCTGAAGCTATATCATCTAACTCAAAAACTCTTTCTGGTGCATTAATAATCCATATTTTTCTAGCTTCATCGTATCTTAGCTTTGCATGTCTTGGCAATTTAGGTATGTGGTTCATTTCAAGTTGTAGCAGTTCAGTCATTATTTTGACCATTTCCTTTCTTCAAATCCTTCAGGAACAAATGCGCCTGGAGGAATAAAACCTGGATCAACATAAGCATAATAAAGTCCATCTAATTGAGCCCATAAAACTTCAGTTTTAAACTTTACCGCATTTAGAACAGCTTCTTGGTCATCTCTAGTGATAGCGTTATTTATTACCCATTCCCTTCCAAATTCTACATCTTTTCTAGCTTGTCCAATTCTCTTTTTAAAATAAGCTAAAGCATAGTCATCAGCCCATTCGTAATGTTTTGATAGGCCTGCAATTCTTTCTTGGTGTATTGCAGGAGCGTATATTTCTGTTAAAGAAGATGCAATAGCCTCTATAAGTGATTTATTTTCAACAAAATTTACATATGCATCCACTGCAAATTTAGTAGCCGGCAAAAGACCCTTGCAGGATTTAACGTAATTAATGTCTAGTTTTAAGGTTTCACAGAGTTGTAGGTACCTAGAAATACCTCCACTTCCATCTATATCTCCTTCATGATCTATAACTCTTGATCGCCACTCTAGTCTAAGATCAACATCATTAATTCTAGCCATTAATGTTAAGTCTTTTCTAGGTATAGACCATTGATAATAAAATCTATTAAGAGCCCATGCTTGAACTTGTTCAAAAGATAATTTACCAGCGTGAAGTAATTTATGAAAAGGATGTAAGCTATGATATCTATCCTTTCCTAGTTTAATTAAGGCTTTTATGAATTCTTCTCTATCCATTTTTTCTTTTTTTTGATTTACCATTGGACTTTTAGCTCCGGGATAAAATGGTGCAGGCATAATCATATATTTATCTCCATTGTATCATAGGCTATTTCCCAACCAGCATTATTGGCGATTTTGCGTTCTTCAGAGTTTTCTAATAAAGCTGGATTTGTAGTATTGATATGAATAAAAATTTTCCTATTTATATTTAAATTTTTAAAAGCTTTAATAGACCCTTCAGGACCAGACATGCTCATATGGCCCATACGTTTTCCAGTTTTAATTCCAACATTTTCTTTAATCATCTCATCATCTGTCCATAGAGTTCCATCAAATAAAATTAAACTAGAGTTATTGATTCTATTTTTTAACCAATCTGGCATGCTTGCGCAGCCTGGTATGTAAAATAATTCTGTTTTTCCACTAGGACCTTTAATTTCTAGAGCAATCGTATCTTCTTCGACAGAGCCAAAATCAGGTCCTTTGGATTCGTCCTCTAGCCATAAAGCTACTTTTCCTGGAACTGCAAAAGGAGTGACAGTAATTCCACTTTCTTTTCCATCTGTATACTTTAATGATACTTCTTGATCTAATTTAATAGGAGAACGTTTGACAAATTTAGGGTTAAGAACATTAAATATTGAATTACTTTCAAGCACTTCTAGCACTCTTGATGTTCCATAAAGATTAAATTTTTGAGATTCTCTTAAGTTTATTAATCCTGCTGTATGATCTACATCAGCATTTGTTAGTAGCACACCCATAATAGGACTATACCTAAGAGGATCATTTGGGCTTGGCATGAGTTCTGGATTATCCCAGAGTTGTTGCCTCAAATCAGGAGAAGCGTTAAAAATAAACCATCTTTTTTTGTCAATACTTATTGCAATTGATGATTGAGTCCTAGCAATTGCAACAGGATCTTTACTTCTTGCTAGTCTACTATTTGGGTGGTTGCAATTCCACTGTGGGTAACCCCCACCGGCCGCTGCCCCGAGCACTCGAATATACATATATATACTCCAATCTTAGCTTCGTGACAGAAGCCGATGAGAATTAATTTTTACTAATCTTTTAGATTAGATTTCTGCGCAAGCATAACAGTTGATTTCAAGACCTACTGCTACTTCGCGAACTACAGGAGATTTCCACATAAGATATCCTCCCTTTCTTATTTTAGTTTATAAACATAGACAACAAAATGTTGTCCCTAAGGTTTAGAATAAAGCAGAAAAATTGTATTATGCAAATCTATACTTTACATTGATAACTCCTATAATACATTATTAATTATGAAATTACATAAAGGTAAATTATTATTAATGTTTCAAAAATATTTAATCTTGATTTTTATTTTAATTTTTAACTCAAAAGTTTACTCTGAACCTCTGGTTAATTCAGATTGGATAGAAGATAAAATTTGTAAAAAAGGATATATAGTTTTAGAGCTGAATCGGTCAAAAAATAATTATCAAATTTCTCATATACCTTGTTCAGTTTACACTAATTTTTATGATAGTGGTTGGAGAGTATCTAGAAATGATATTCCATTAGCAATGCCAGGAGTTGAACATTTGGTTGAAGTTATTAAAAATCATGGAATATCAAATTCTCATCATGTTATAATTTCAGCCTCCGGAACAGGTAAATATGATGCCGCTGAAGCTGCAGCCATATATTTTACTTTTAAATATCTGGGGCATGAAAAAGTATCAATTTTAGACGGAGGTTTTAAAGAATGGAAAAAAAAATGGGATAGAGATTTAGAAACTGGATTTAAAAAAGTTAACAAAGGAAACTTTAAAGCATATGTAAATAAAAATATTTTAGCTAATAAAAGTGATGTATTAAAATTAATAGATAAAAAAGGTTATTTAATTGATGCTAGGTCTACAGACATGTATTTAGGCATAAACATGTCATTTCCGGCATTAAGAAATGGAACTATTAGTAATTCCGTTAATGTACCTAATGAATGGTTGCTTAAAAATGATACATTGTATTTTCAAGATAAAGAAAAATTGGAATTAATATACAATTATTCAGGTATTAAAAAGAAAGAAGGTATAATATCTTTTTGTAATGCTGGTTTAGAAAGTGCCTTATCTTGGTTTGTAATGTCGGAATTATTAAATTTTCCAAATAATAAATTATATGAGGCTTCAATTGCTGAATGGTCTAAAAATGAAAATTTACCTATGGAGCAAAGATTTGAAATATTAGATCAAAAATCATATTTAAATGGGGATGATGGTTTTTCTATGATGCCATCGAATTGAAAGATTATATGATCAAGAATAATAATTCCATAATGCAATCTTCACAGTTATCTGTTGCAGAGTTGTTTCATCTACAAGTGAAAAAAACTCCTAAGTCTACTGTTATAATAGATAAAAATAATAAAAAATATTCTTATTCTGAATTTTTGAAAAGGGTTTTGAGTTTATCTTCATATTTATTATCAAAAGGATTAAGACATGGAGATAGAGTAGCAATTATATCTGAAAATTGTATGGAATATTTAGAGCTTGAAATGGCTGCTGCTAAAATAGGTATTATAGTTGCTGCAATTAATTGGAGATTATCGGATAATGAAATGAAGTACTGTATTAATTTGGTAAAACCAAAAATTTTATTTTTATCAGAAAGATATAAAAATAAAGGCGTTGTTTTATCTAAGAAATATATACAGAGCATAATTTTATATAATAAAAATTATGAAGAAATTATAAAAAATACTGCAATTTATAATGGTCCTACTCTTGGTTCTGGAGAAGATATATTAGTAATTTTATATACGTCTGGTACCACAGGAAATCCAAAAGGTGCTATGATATCGCATCGAGCATTTATTTCTAGAGCAATGTATTGCGTCTATGAATATAATATAGATAAAGATGATGTTTTTCCTGCATGGGCTCCTATGTTTCATATGGCTTCTACCGATTTAGCTATAGGTTCAGTTATCATTGGAGGATCTATAGCATTTGTGGATGGTTTTAAGTCTGAACAAATTATTAAATTAATTAAAACTTATAAACTTTCTTGGTTAGTTTTAATGCCAGGAATGATAGAAGAACTTTTAGGAAAATTGAAAAAGAAAAAATTGTCTATAAAAGGTATTAAGGTAATGGGAGCAATGGCAGATTTAGTTCCAAAAAAACAAATAAAGGAGATAACCTATTTATTGAAAACTCCATATTTAAATTCTTTTGGGTCTACTGAAACAGGAATGCCTCCAGCATCTGCTGGTTTAATTCCAATTAACAAACAACGTTTTGGTTTATCAAAAATACAAAGTAGTTTTTGTCAGGTTAAATTAGAAAATGAAAAAGGAATGGTAGCAAAAATAGGAGAAGTTGGAGAGTGTTTAATTAAAGGTCCTACGTTATTTAGTGGATATTGGAATGCTAAAGAAACTAATAAACATGATTTTAGGGGTGGATGGTTTCATATGGGAGATCTTATGAAAAGAAATGATAATGGTACTTTAGATTTTGTAGATCGATCAAAATATTTGATTAAATCAGGAGGAGAAAACATTTATCCTGCTGAAATTGAAAGGGTTTTGCTAGGTTCTAAAAATGTTTTAGAAGCAGTTGTTGTAAAAATAAAAAGTTTAAAGTGGGGGGAAGTTCCGTTGGCATTAGTAAGTGTTTATAATAATATTTCTAATGAAATTATAGAGGATGATTTATTTAAATTATGTAGAAATAAATTAGCAGGATATAAACAACCTAAAAAAATATTATTTATTGATGAGAAGGATATTCCAAGAAGTACTACTGGAAAAGTTCAAAGACATTTGGTTGAAGAAATTATATTTAAAAAATTTAATATTAAAAGTTTACCATAAAAAATGAATAGCAGAATAAAACAGAAAATTAAAAAAGGTTCTAGAACAGTTTCTTCTAGAAGGTGGCTAGAAAGACAACTTAATGATCCTTATGTAAAAGCAGCTAAAGATCATGGTTTTCGATCTCGTGCAGCTTATAAATTACTAGAAATTGATGAGAAATTTAAAATTTTTAAAAATAAAACAAGTGTTTTGGATCTTGGAGGAGCTCCAGGAGGTTGGAGTCAAGTTGCAGTAAAAAAGAATTCAAAAATTAAAAATCATAAAGTAATCGCTGTAGATATACAGGATATGGAACCTATTTATGGAGTTAATTTTATAAAAGGGAATATTTTGGATAATGATATTATAGAAAATATTCAAGTTGTTTTGGATGGCAAGGTAGATATAGTTTTGTCAGATATGGCGCCGTCTGCTTCTGGACATAGAACTACAGATCAAACTAGAGCTATTTTGCTTGCAGAAATGGCATTAAATATAGCTGTATATTTTCTTAATGATAAAGGAAACTTTTGCTGTAAATTAATAAGGGGCAAAGGTGAAGAGGAATTAGTTAAAAATATGAGAAAACATTTTAAAATAATTAAACGTTTTAAGCCTGCTTCTAGTAGAAAAGATTCTTCAGAAATATTTTTAATTGGTTTAAATTTTATACATCAGGACTTGGCGTAATAAAATATTCATGTATATTCATTATTAATATTTATTTTATATAAAATATGAGAGAATTTTATTGAAATTAGTAGAAGCATTTACATTCGATGATGTACTAATAAGACCAGCTGCTTCTACAGTTTTGCCTACTAATGCGAATACAAAAACATATTTCTCAAAAAATATTAAGTTAAATATCCCTCTTGTTTCAGCGGCAATGGATACAGTAACTGAATCTAAGTTAGCAATAGCTATTGCTCAAGCTGGTGGAATAGGAGTCATTCATAAAAATAATAAAATTGAAGAGCAAGTACGTGAAGTTGAATTAGTCAAAAGGTTTGAATCAGGTATGGTAGTAAATCCGATAACTGTTCAACCTAACGATAAACTTAAAGATATACTTGCTTTAAAAAAGTTACACGGAGTATCGGGTTTTCCAGTAACAGATAATCAAGGCGTTTTAAAAGGAATAATAACTAATAGAGACGTGAGATTTGCAGATAAGTCAGATGATTTAGTTAAAAATTTGATGACAAAGAAGAATCTTGTTACAGTTCCTGATAATGTGAATAGACAAGACGCTATTTCAGCTCTGACAAGTACTCGAGTTGAGAAGCTAATCGTAGTAGACAAAAAATACAGGTGTGTTGGTTTAATAACTGTTTCAGATATTGAAAAGAGTGCAAGAAACCCAGAAGCAACAAAAGATTCTGAGGGACGCTTAAGAGTTGCTGCGGCTGTAGGAGTTGAAAAAGATGGTATTGAGAGAACTAATGCGCTTATAGAGGCTGGAGTAGACGCAATTGTAGTAGATACAGCTCATGGTCATTCAAAAGGTGTATTAGACACTATTAAAAAAATAAAAAGTAAACATAAAAATGTTGATATTATAGGTGGTAATGTAGCAACAAAAGAAGGAGCTTTAGCACTGATTAAAGCTGGAGTAGACGCGGTAAAAATTGGAATTGGTCCAGGCTCTATTTGTACTACTAGAGTAGTAGCTGGAGTAGGTGTTCCTCAATTTTCTGCTATTTGTGAAGCTAGAAGTGTATGTAAATCTAAAAATATACCTGTAATAGCTGATGGTGGTGTCAGGTTTTCTGGTGACCTAGCAAAAGCAATTGGAGCAGGAGCAGACAGTGTTATGGTGGGATCTTTATTAGCAGGAACTGAAGAGGCGCCTGGTGAAACATTTTTATATCAAGGTAGAACTTTCAAGTCTTATAGAGGAATGGGTTCTCTAGGAGCAATGGCTAGAGGCTCAGCAGACCGATATTTTCAGGAGGAGGTTACTGACCAAATGAAGTTGGTACCTGAAGGTGTGGAGGGTAGAGTAGCATATAAAGGTATAGCTTCTTCAGTCATATTACAGTTAATAGGTGGCCTAAAGTCAGCTATGGGTTATACAGGAAATAAAAATATAAAAGAAATGCAAAATAATTGTGTGTTTCAGAGAATAACTTCAGCAGGTGTTAAAGAAAGTCACATTCATGATATTGCTATAACTAAAGAAGCCCCAAATTATAAAACAGGCGACACTTGACTCCTGGGGCGAAGTTATTAGCGATAGAAAGTATTTTATCAGAAGTGCTAAGTAAAGTTATTAATACAAGTGCTTCTGCTGATAATACTTTAAAAACTTGGTACAGAAAAAATAAATATGTAGGTTCTAAAGATAGGAAAGAAATTTCTAATTCATTATTTGGAATTTTAAGATATTATTTCATTTTAAATAATATAATTAATTTTAATTTGAAGAGTTTTGATTTTAAATTTTCATTTCAACTAGTACTTATTTATTACATCTTGATTAAAAATAATTATGAATATGTCTTAAATGCTTTTGATGATGGTCCTTATGCTCCCAAAATGAGTGAAAAAAAATTGAAATATTTGGAAGCTATAAAAAATATATCTTTATCAAATACTTATCTAAATTCAAGTTTTCCTAATTGGTTATATGAAGAATTTTTATATTCTTTTAATAAAGATACTAATTCTATATTTAAAAGTTTATTAAACGAAGCGAATATAGATATTAGGGTTACTAATGCTTCTCAAAGAGATTATGTATTTAATAAAATTTTAAAATATGATCAGCTAGCTGTTAAAACACCTTTTTCCCCATTAGGAATAAGACTTTCAAAAAGACTTTCATTGAAACATATTAAAGAATTTAAAAATGAATTAATAGAGTTTCAAGATGAAGGCAGTCAACTTGCAACTCTATTATCAGGAGTAAAAGAGGGAGAAGTAATTTTAGACTTGTGCGCTGGGGCAGGAGGTAAATCCTTGCTTTTAGCCGCTTTGGCCAACAATGTGAAGGTAATTGCCACAGATTTTGATTCTAATAGACTTAATAAGATTAAATTAAGGCATTCTTGGAATAAACAAAAAAATAATATTGAAATTTATGATAATTATCACAACATAAACTTATACGCAGATAGAGTAATATGTGATGTGCCATGCAGTGGAAGTGGTTCATGGAGAAGAAGGCCTGAGGAAAAAATTAGAATTTCTAATAATAATTTTAGTGATTTACTATTAGTTCAGCAGAAAATTTTAAAAAGAGCAGCAAAATTTTTGAAGGTAGGAGGAGAATTAGTTTATATAACTTGTTCTTTATTAAAAAAAGAAAATGAGGATCAAGTAGAAAGTTTTATAAAAAATAATTCTAAATTTCAAATAGTAGATTTAAAATACTCATGGGATAATATAGTTAATTCAAAATCTTGGGTAAGTAAGAAAAAATTTTGTAAATTGTTACCCAGTATTCATAATTGTGATGGTTTTTTTATAGCTTTATTAAGAAAATTTGAATAGAGTTTCAATATGCAAATTTGTTTTAAATTTATTTATATTCTAATTTTTACAGTTTTTAGTTATCAATTTGTATACGCAAATAGAGAAGAGCCATCTGATAATCTAAGTTTAGAGATTGACCAAAAAAAATCAGAAAATAATATAGAACTTGTTCATAATTTAATTGATCTAGGAGAATATGAGAAAGCAAAACTTCTATTATTAAAAATAGATAATTTATCTAATGAAGACGAGGAAGTATATAATCTTTTAGGATATGTAGAGAGACAACTTCAAAACTTTTCTTCTGCAATTAGATATTACAAAATTGCTTTATCTATTAATAATGATTACTCTGCCGCTCATCACTATTTATCAATGGCTTATTTAGAAATGGATCAATTGGATAAGGCCAAAATACATAGAGATCAATTAGATTTGATATGTTTGTTTGGTTGCATAGATTTTACTGAAGTAGATAATGCTATTAAAATGTATGAGAAAAATAATGGAAGATAATAATATTACTAATAAATTTAATTCTGACGGCATATTAGTTGTTGATTTTGGAAGTCAATATACTCAACTTATTGCAAGAAGAGTTAGAGAAGAGGGTGTTTTTTGCCAAATTATACCTTTTAATAGTGTTGAAAATTATCTTTCGGAAAATGAACCTAAGGGTATTATTTTGTCTGGAGGCCCTGCATCTGTTCTAGAAGAAGAAACTCCTAAAATATCAGAAAAAATTATAACTTTAAAAAAACCTATATTGGGTATTTGTTATGGTCAGCAAACGTTAGTTAAACAATTAGGCGGGAAGGTTGTAAAGACAGGAAAAAGTGAATTCGGTAGAGCTAAGATTAAAGTAGTTAAAGACTGCGCATTAATTTCAGGTATATGGGATATAGATAAAGAATATGATGTATGGATGAGTCATGGAGATTCAGTATCAGAAATGCCAATAGGTTTTGACGTAATAGCTCAAACAGAAGGTGCTAATTATGCAACTATTGCTAATGAAGGTTTGAGGATTTACGGTGTACAATTTCATCCAGAGGTAGTTCATACAGTAGAAGGAAAACAATTAATAAGAAATTTTGTAAAAGACATTGCTGGTTGCAAAAATAATTGGAGTATGAAGTCTTTTTCACAATATAAAATTAATATATTAAAAAATGACATAGGAAATGGAAAAGTATTATGTGGCTTATCTGGAGGAGTTGATTCATCTGTTACAGCTGCTTTATTGGATGTAGCTATTGGAAATCAATTAATCTGTGTTTTTGTTGATCATGGACTTTTAAGATATAAAGAATCTGAGGAAATATCTGAAATTTTTACGAAAAGATTAGGAAGTCGATTTGTAAAGGTTGATGCGTCAGATTTATTTTTAGAAGCACTAAAAGGCATAAAAGACCCTGAAGTAAAAAGAAAAATAATTGGCAATAAGTTCATAGAGGTCTTTGAAAAAGAAGCAAAAAAAATTGGAAAAGTAGAATTTTTAGCGCAAGGCACTCTATATCCAGATGTCATTGAATCTGTATCTTTTTCAGGAGGACCATCTGTAACTATAAAATCTCATCATAATGTGGGTGGGCTTCCAGAAATGATGGAATTAAAACTAGTAGAACCTTTAAGAGAATTATTTAAGGACGAGGTAAGAGTACTGGGTAAAGAACTAGGTTTGCCTAAAGATTTGATTAATAGGCATCCTTTTCCAGGCCCAGGTTTGGCTATAAGAATTCCAGGGGAAGTAACGAGAGAAAAAATAATTATTTTACAAAGTGCAGATGACATATTTTTAAACGAAATTAAAAATGAAAACTTATACGACAAAATCTGGCAAGCTTTTTGTGTTTTATTACCTGTTAAAAGTGTTGGAGTTATGGGTGATGCTAGGTCTTATGAAAATGCATTAGTTTTAAGAGCTATTACATCAGTTGATGGAATGACAGCGGATGTTTATCCATTCGAGAATAAATTTTTATCTCGTGTTGCTACTAGGATCGTTAACGAGGTTAAAGGTATTAATAGAGTTGTTTATGATATTACGTCTAAACCTCCTGGAACAATCGAGTGGGAATAATTGTGTAACGTAAAAAACCATTGTAAGAACTATAAAACTAAGATTTTACGTTTATAAAAATAGTTTCAAAG
>MDTD01188946.1_pt1 | contig 14198 bp, 14 predicted proteins | sample 811221 | NCBI WGS metagenome assembly MDTD01 (sample SAMN05326646, study PRJNA326480) | marine metagenome | isolation source: seawater | place: Pacific Ocean: South West | collected 2011
ATAACGATTTACCATTAAATGGATTGATATAAGTATTTGCTTTTTCATCTATGCATATTTTAATTATTCTATCCTGACCACTAAAATTAATACTTTCTGAATTATATGAAGATTTTTTTAATGAGGTATCAATTTTTAAATAACTATTGATCTTTTCAAAACTGTAAAGTTGCCAATCAATTAAATATTCTGTTTCAAATTCAATAATTTCATTAATCATTGGATAGATTAAATCAAAGTATGAATCTTTATGATATGCATGCCTTATTAAACTCCTAAACTTTTTTATCCATTTCTTGTCAACATTTAATTTCAAATCCTTTATTAATGTGCTTTGCTTCTTAGCATTCAAAGGAATCGTAAAGTAATGTTCCTCACCGTTTAAAATTATTTTATTTCTATTCACCCATTTATTATTAGCATACCTCACGTCGTCATAAAATATGAACTTATCCACAGCGCTCATCAATTGGAAATAGCCAATATACGGAAAAATATAAGGTTGCATTATTGCAATTTTCATATCAAAACTTTTTCATCTTTTTAAAGATTTAATTTTAATTCTTAATCTAAGCGACGAACTGCAATATTATTTTTAATATTCTATCTAAATCTGCTTTTTCTATATCTGGATAAATAGGCAGGCAAAGTACCCTATCTGATAGTTTTTTTGCATTTTTCAGTTCATATAATTTCATTTTTGAATATGGATTATGGTCTGTAATTAATGGTGACCAGTATTTCCTACATATTATGTTATGCTCCTTCATCTTTTTAAATGCTAAATCACGTGTTTTTCTACCTTCTAAAAAGAAGATCGGTGCATAACAATAGTTATATGAAATATTTTTTGGAATATCTAGTAATCTGATTCTATTCGATTTTGCAACTAAGGATTTATATTTCTCAAAAATTATCTTTCTTTTTTTAATATTACTTTCGAGATACTTTAATTGAAGTATTCCTAATGCTGCTTCTGCTTCATTCATTTTTCCATTAATACCTAAACCAGATATTTGATTTTGATTTAAAATCGAAAAATTTTTTAACTTGTCTATTTTTTCTTTTATTTCAAGAGTAGGACAAATTACAGCACCACCTTCCATAGTTGTAAAAACTTTTGTTCCATGAAAACTGACAACTGATGTTATTCCATAATTAAATATACTTTTATCATCTAATTTCACACCCATTCCTGGTGCAGCATCAATAATTAAAGGAATATTATATTTACTTGAAATAATTTTTAAACTTTTTAAATCACAAGGAATTCCATAATTATGTGCTGCAAGTATTCCTCCAGTCGTTGGACTAATAGTATCAATAATTTTTGAAACTTTTAGATTACCATAGCAATCATCTACGTCTAAAAAAACAGGCTTTAACCCATTCCATAAAATAGAGTGAGCAGTTGCAATGAAACTATAAGGAGTCGTTATTATTTCACCTTTAAACTCCATCGCTTTTTGGGCAAGTATAAGTCCTGTGGTAGCATTATTTACAATACTGATGTATTTCACATTAAGATAGGAAGATAATTCCTTTTCAAATTTTTGATGAAAATATCCATTATTAGTCAAAACTTTTGAGTCCCAGATATCCTCTAAAAGTTTTTTATAATCACTGATAGGCGGTAAAAATGGTTGGGTAATGAATATTTTTTTCATTTAAATATTATTCAAACATTTCCCAGCTAACTGGTGTTCCTTTTTCTAAATCTTTTTTAACTGTTTTTCCTAAAATTTGATCATAATATTTAGGAGCTAATCCAAACCCAGGTCTTATAATCTTTAAGTTAGAACTATTAAAATGTTCACCTTTTTTAATAGTTTCAGAAACATATATCGATCTGCGCCTCTTTAATGAACCGTGCTCTGATTCTGTAGGCCCGTAATTAATCTTACCTTTAGCTTCCCAAGCTATTTTCGTTTCTTTAACCAATAACCTGAATTCATTTGGATCTAATGAAAAAGTAGAATCAACTGCTCCATCTGCTTTATCTAATGTAAAATGTTTCTCAATAATAGATGCTCCGTAAACTATTGAAGCTACTGCTACACCTATGCCAGGAGTGTGATCGGATAAACCAACTTCGCAATCAAATTTTTCTCGCATATCTGCTATTGTTGACACATTACTTTCCTGAGGGGCCGCTGGATATGAACTAGTACATTTAAGAATTGCATAATTATTGCAACCAGAATCTTTTATGTATTCAATTATTTGAGTAATCTCATCAAAAGTTGACATACCCATAGATATAATCATTGGTTTTCCAGTAGAAGCGACTTTTCTTAATAGTGGAAAATGTAAGTTTTCAAAAGACGCGATTTTATATGCTGGCACATCAAGTTCCTCAAGGAAGTCAACTGATGTATTATCGAAAGGAGTACTGAAACATAATAATCCTAGTTTATTAGCATATTCCATTATTGGTTTGTGCCATTCCCATGGCGTAAATGCCTCAGCATATAATTCATAAAGACTTTTACCATACCAGAGGTTATCTTTATCATTAATTACAAAATCGTTTTCATTGATATCCAAGGTCATAGTATCAGGTGTATATGTTTGGAGTTTGATTGCATCTGCACCAGAATCAGCTGCAAGCTCAACTATTTTCATTGCTTTTTCAAACGACTTACCATGGTTTCCAGACATCTCAGCAATAATAAATGGTTTGAATCTTCTACTTATAATTTTTGACTGAATCTTAAAACTCATAAATATTATACATTAGGGCTTTAAGATACTCATTTTATGATACTCGTTTTTTTCATCGTATGAATGATCAATCTTTAAACCCAACCTTTTATTAATATGGATATTGATAAAGTTAGTTTTTTTTGTAATAGAAAAAATTTGATCAAAATTACAATATTCAAATCCAAATTCAATCCATCTCCTAGTTCCCTCGATAGCATATCCTTTTCCCATTTCTTCTTTTTCACCAATATATTTTCCTATTTCACCAAATACTAGTTTTGATGAAACATGCACTATTTTAAAAGACAATACACCAATCATTTTATTCAAACTTAATATTTCGATTATATAATCAATTCGACTTTTTCTTGATTCTTTAAACCATTTGATGTGTTCATTTAATTTAATTTTATTTTTTACAATCGAATTAGATACTACATGATCCATATTTCTCCATAAAACAACCTGTTCAGAATCATTAATATCCATAGGCCTTAATTTTAACCTTCTTGTTTTCAGTATAGGCATATGTTTAGTTACAAACATACTTTATAAGTTCTTCATTAACAGTTCTGATATTAATTCTCTTCCCATTGGTTTTTGAATTTTTAAAATGCATTGCTTCATTTTTCGATAGTGTTTTTCACTGATTATTTCTACCAAGCCTTTTTTAATATTTTCACCATTTATATTAGATATATTACCTAAATATCTTGCTACACCCAATTGTTCCAAACCTTTTGCCTGCTCTACTTGATTATCTGCTATCGCGATGATAGCCATTGGTATTTCGCATTTTAACAATTCAAATGTTGTTGTTCCTCCCGCCACTATTGCAAAATCACAATTAATAAAAATATCAAAAATATCTTGGGGGTCAATATAAAAGTCAATTTCCCCTTTCGAGTGTTTTCTAATAAATTTTTTTATATTTTTATTTTGTGGATTATTTTTACCACTCACAATACTGTATTTAATTTTTGGCATTAAATTACCAAAAATAGAATTTAGTACTAAAAGTGTAGCTCCTTGATCATTCCCACCACCAAAGGTTAAAAGTATATTATTCACCTTTTTGGATCGATATGACTTTTTAATTTTAGAGAATTTTGGTCGTAAAACAGCATATTCATGGCCCAGCAACAACTTTGCTGTTTTGTTTTTTATTTTACCTTTATACGCTTTTGCATCTATTCCAGGGCAGGTATTTAAAATCCAATCACCCCAAAAGTTGCAATTAATTTTTATATTAAATTGTAACCACTTTATTTTTTCAGATTTTAATTTCAATTGAAGATCTTCATCTATTCTATAATCATCCAGAACAACAATATCAGTCAAATTATTTGAAATGTTTTTAATTATTAAGTTTGCTATGTATTCCGATGATTTCCATTCACAAATTTCCTGCCATTTAAAAAAAATATTTTTATTATTTCTCGTCTTATACTTTTTAGATGGGCCAATCATAATCAACTTTTGACCATTAGCATGTAATTCTTCTGCTAGTGCTATACATCTGACCAAATGTCCAAAGCCTATATTGGGACCTGCGTTACATAAAAAAATAACCAAACTATTTACACGTGACTAATTCTTTGGAAATTTGAGTGGCACACCTCAGTGTCTAGGTATTTCTCAATTTTATCATCTTCTTCACAACTTTTTATAATTTTAAATATTGGTTCTAGTATTTCAAAATATTCAGATATGACTTTTTTGTCATGCTCGGTGCAAACATATATAGCATTACTAGCTAGGAAGCTTTCTTTTAACATCTCCTGTGTTATATAAGTTTTATATTTTAACCAATCTGAGGACAAGATTTTAAATTTCGCTAATGCGGGCAACCCCCAAATTTCTATTCCGAGGTCATATTTTTTAGCTAATTTTTTCCAACTATGCATTATATTTACGCCTGTATTTGTAATTTTTTCCCAAGATTTTTCGCGCTCCATTACTTCAAGAGTTTTCAATGCAGCAGCAGGACCAATCCTTTCAGTCCAAAAGGTGCTGCTTATAAATGTTTCCTCCGCTGATTTCATAATCCATTCTTTTCCAATAACAGCTGTTATTGAATAACCATTGCCTAATGTTTTTCCTAACATCATCATATCTGGTTCAACATCATACTTTTTATGAAGACCTCCAAATGTCTGTCTAAATCCTGAAGTGCATTCATCAAAAATCAATATTACATTATTCTTATTTGCCAATTCTCTAACTGAACCTAAATAATCGATATCAGGTTCATATGACCTAGAAACTTCCATTTTTATTATCCCAATATCTTCATTTTCAATTAACCTTTTAAGATTATCAATATCATTATATTTGAAAGGAATTGCTGTTCCTTTTAATTCTTTTGGTACTCCTAAAGGCATTAATCCTGGTAATAGGTGTTCATCAAGATTTGTTGCTTTCCCTATATTTGAAGATAAGTACCAATCATGCCATCCATGGTATCCGCAGAAAGCTACCTTACTCCGTCCTGAAGCTGCACGTGCTAACCTAATTGCTATTGAATTTGCTTCACCCCCTGTACGAGCAAACCTTACCATGTCAGACCAAGGATGAATTTTTATAAGTTTCTCTGCTAAAAAAACCTCTTCAGGACAATTAAGAGTTGACATATTCCCATTATCAATAGCTTTTCTTGCTGCATCATCAACTTCAGGATGACCATAACCCAAAGTATTAGTACCAATCCCCATTATTGACATATCACTAAAACTATTACCATCCATGTCCCAAACTTTATATCCTTTTGCTTTACTAAAGTAGGATGGCCATTTTTTTGGTAAAAACAACTCCGGTTTTTTTGAAAATAGCATTGTGCCACCTGGTATTATTTGTTTTGCACGTTTATATAGTTTCTGACCTGTTCCAATCATTGACCCTTCATTTCTTTCTATTCCAGAATTGGCATCAAATAATTGCGGATGTGATTTGGATAAGCTTAAAACATCTAGCCAGGTAAATTCTAAATTTGGATGAAAGTAATTAATAACACTTGTAATGACTTTGAAATCAGATATTTCATCAACAGTCCACCGTTTTTTTGAAAAATCAATATCACTAGCATAATTAACCTTTTTAAATTGATCATTTTTACGGATATAAGGAGTCACGTGCTCAAGTTGATAAGATTCCTTCGATTTATTGAATGCAACTTTTAAGGCATCTAGTGAAAAAATTGAAATATCTAACCCATCAGGAAATGTTGGTGGATCGGTATTACTAGCATAATCTGCATTATTTTTTTTAAAGAGTTCTATTACCTTATCAACCAATTCTGGATCAATTAACGGACAATCACCGGTAATTCGAACAATTGCATCTGCATTATTAATTAATGCACAATCATAAAATCTTTTTAATACATTGTCTTCACTACCTCGAAAGATCTTATAACCTAAATTTTTAACATGTTCTTCTATTACATCGTTTTCTTTTGATATACCAGTAGCGACAATAATTGTATCTATTAACTTTGATTTAGATAGTCTAGTTAATAATATTTCTAGAAGTGATTTACCTGATACTTCTTTTAATACTTTCCCTGGAAGTCTTTTTGAGCTAAAACGTGCCTGAACAATAGCTATAATTTTTAAATCCATGAAGATGGGTTCAAAATATTTTTATTATCATATTCAATATCAAGGGCGCTATCATATGTATTTTTAGGAAGAATTTTCTTTAAGGAATTTATATTTTCTTGCAATTGGCTAACATTATTAACTCCAATAATGATTTTAGAAATTTCGCTAAGTGTATTCACCCATAATAAAGATAATTCACTTATAGTACAGCCAACATCATTTGATATTTTTTTTAATTCGTTTATTTCTGATACAACATCTGGAAACTTTTTTTTCAATATTGCCTCAGGTAAAAAAAATAAACCCTGTAAAAAAATTGATCTAGCATGTATCTCAATACCAGAAGAATAAAGATCATATAATGTACCTGAGCGATATAAACGAGTATCTAATATGTTTAATGGTAACTGAACTATATCCGGATTGTATTCTGATGATAGTATTCTTTCTATTTCATTTTGAGTATAAACAGAGACACCTATTTTTGTGACATACCCTTTATTCTTCAATTCTTTAATTTCATTTTGGAGGTTTGAATCTAAAAATAGTTTTGAAGTATGAGTAAGGAGAGTAACTGATTTTACTGATAATTTTTTTAATGAATTCTTAACTTGGTCAGAAAGGTTATTATTTAAATGAAGAATTTTTGTTATAACTTTAAAGGCAGAACTTTTTTTTTTTGAATTATACTCACCAATAATTGATTCACTTTTCTTGTAGGATCTAGCAGTATCAATTGTGTCAATTCCTTGGTCATATGCATAATCAAGGATTCGAAAAGTATCTTCTTTTCCTGCAACTCCTGAAAAGTTTGATATGCCATAATTTGAACCTAGCTGAGCACCGCCAATTATGAATTTACTTTGCATTTAATGTATCGTTTTTTCTAATTGTAAATATGGATATCCATTCATGTTTTTCATCGCTTATTTGTTTATTGTCATGATGTAATATTTGATTCCTAAATATTGTGTAATAGGGATTCCAAGTAAACATTTTGGAATAATCCATCTTATGGGTAAAAACACCACTTTTATGTTTATAAGGTTTTATAATTGTTTTATGTTCTGAAAAGAAATCTAATATGATAATAAAACCTTTTCGATTCAAAGTTCTATCTGCTTCATAAGCTATCTTAAAAAGGTCTTCTCTATCACATAAATACAAACAAAAACCATATATAATGATATCAAAATAATTCTCTTTAAAAGGTAATTCATCTGCTGTACCATGGCATATATCGAGACCTAGTTTGCGACCGTTTTCTACAGCTTTTAATGATGGCTCAATTCCATAGCAATCGTAGTCAAGTTTTTTTTGAATATAACTAAGTCTTTCAGCATTTCCACAACCGACTTCTAAAATGCGTCCTTTCTTTGATTTTGGTTTTAATTGGTTGGGTTTGCTGCCTATAAAATCATTGATTTTTATGATTTCATTGACGATAAGATCTTTATCATAATTTCTTTTATTTAGACTAGATCTATTTCTTTCATACCATTTGTTTCCTTCAGTATTTAGAAAAATATTTTTTTGCTTCATTTTTTTATAGACAAGTGCTTAATTGTTGAATCTATTATAAATCTCAAATCTTTTGAACTTAGGCTTGGAAAGATTGGCATGGAGAATATATTTTCATAAAATTTCTCGCTATTTGGAAAATCACCTTTCTTAAAACCAAATTTATTTGCATAAAACGGTTGGTAATGTATGGGTATGTAGTGTACTTGAAGGTTAATACCAGATTTTTTCATCTTGATAAAAAAATCACGTTTATTTATTTCAAATGATTTAAAATTTATTTGAAGTGGATAAAGATGATATGAATGTTGAACATCATGATTCACAAAAGGGATTATTAAATTATTAATTTCTTTAAAGTATTGGTTATATTGTTCAGCAATAAAAGATCTTTTTGCAACAAAGCCCTCTAATTTTCTCAATTGATTTGAACCTAAAGCACATTGAAAATCTGTAATTCTATAATTATATCCTAATTTTTCCATTTCATAATACCAAGGGTCATTATGATTTAATTCCGACTTATCATTTCCTTTTCCTATTCCATGACTCCTAAGACTAATGATTTTATCAATCAAATCTTTATCATTTGTTAGAACTGATCCACCTTCTCCTGTAGTGATATGCTTCACTGGATGATAACTCTGCGTAATAACATCTGCATATTTAATTGCATATTTTTTTGAGCCATCATACAAAGAGCCCATAGCATGACAATTATCATTTATTAATATCAAATCATATTTATCTGCAATTTGCCGTAAAGATTTCCAGTCGCAAGGGTGGCCTGCATAATCCACGCCAATAATTGCTTTAATATTTTTACCATTAGATCTATAGAAATCAACTTTTTCCTCTAATAAATTAGGCTCTATAGTGTAGGTTTTTGGATCGATATCTACAAAATCTGGAGTCGCGCCACTATAAAGTATACAGTTTGCAGTTGCTAGGAAAGTTATTGGTGTGGTAATGATTATATCATTTTCCGTCCAACCCAGAGCAAGGCCTGCCAAATGCAATGCTGCTGTTCCATTTGCCAGTGCACATGCATAATCAGAACCAAAAAAGGAACTTAGGTCATTTTCAAAATTTGTAATCGCTGGCCCTTGGGTTAACCAATCGCTTTTAAGAACATCAACCAATGCTTCAATATCACTTTTATCAATTGTTTGTTTGCCATATGAAATCATATTAATTCCATTAATCAACAGGTTTGAGTAACTTTTTATCAACCAGAATATCAACTATTGGAAGAATTTTCCAAATTGGTAGATTAAATTTTTCTGCTATTTCTAATAAACTTCTATTACCATTTGAGTATGCTAGGATATTCAAGATTAGTTGTACATCCTTTCCAATTCCTCTCTTACTGGTTGTCGGATATAGTTCTTTGCTAGATAATTGGGGTTCGCATATTACGGTTGTCATATAACTTATATTCATTTCTATACATTGAATACATTTCTTTAATAAATCATAACTCCCTTTTAAACCAGTGGGTGAAATAAAATCCAAATTATCAAGTGAGGTATGATATTCAGGGTAAGTCCCATATTTGCTTCTCATCAAGGATACAACCGGCAAATCAACTCCAGGACTACAATACTGACGCTCATCGCTCCCTCTTTCTAAGAAAGAATACTCTGTATACTTTATATTTAGATGCTTCAAAACATGCCTACTGATACGATCAGCCAATGTGTTGTCCTGTATAGATGGCAAGAAGGAGTAATTATTATCATCCCCAACACAGGTGACATTAAAACCTGCAATTATATTTTTTTTCATATCCTTTAGATTATAGCTTAAATAGGTTATAGATCCTATGGTCTCTGGAATATATATAATTCTATAAGTAAAGTTTCTATCTTGCTTTTCTAGCCATTTTGCAATAAATGTTGTAACAGCGGGCCCTGAGAGTTCATTATTTGCCATTGAGGGATGGCAAATATAAGTTGAAATAAAAACTTCTTTACTATTTCGTCCTGGAAGAATCAATTCACCATAATTTAACTTTCCTAGTTTTAAATCAGAATCTATATGAACATAATATTTTCCAGACTTTAATTGCTTGAGCTGTTCATATGTAATACAAAAGCCCCACTGCTTTTTATAGTATGATGTAACGTATGGTATAGCATTAGGCTGTTCTGGTATATAGTGTAAATGTTCTTTTAATTCTTCTAAACTCAACCATTTATCTACTGGTATAGAATAACCAACCAAGTGAAGATTATTGTTTTTAAAATCAATAATTCTATTGCCTTTCTCGTCTTCTACATATGCTTTTCGAATGATCCATTCATTTGGGATAGTCCAATCAAAAACCTTCGTTCCAGATTTAACTTCGTAAATATTTAATTCTGGCAGAATATTTTTGATATAGTTTAGAGTCTCTCTTTGACCTGGACCAGTTATGCTTCTGCATATTGGAAAGAGGTCCTCTATGAATTCAAACATTTGTTTTTCAATCATTACATTTATGGATTTATTTTAGGATTAGCTCAATATGGTTTTTTTGCAATTACTATATTTAATTTTGATATGACTTTCTCCATATCCCTTTTAAGAACCTCTATTATTTTGATTTGATTTGTATGTTTTGAAAGCATTAATTGTAATCTTTCTTTTGATAAATACGTTGTATATAAGTTATAATTTGCCTTAGATGTGGTTATAGAAAAAAATTTCCCTCCAGGCTTGAGGGTTCTAAAAACTTCATTAAAAGTCAATTCTATATCTTCCTTTGTATTATGCTGAATAGACATCCTATCAAAAATACATTCAAAATAGTCATCTTCATATGGCATGCAAGACATATCACCACATAGAACATTAGAAAAAAAGGATCTACAATGATCTATTGCAGGTTTTGCAAAATCTATTCCATAATAATTAAAACCCTCATTTTGTAAAAAGGATAAATTGTTTCCCCATCCACAGCCTAATTCAAGGATCCTGACTTTTGATCTATCCTCTACATTACCAAAATTTTTCATTATGAAACTAACTATGTCAGTGTGAGGATACTTATTCTTATGACTAATGGAAGCATTATTATATATCTCTTCCCATTGATTAATTATTATTTTTTTATTCAACTATCTATTTAAGTAATCTCTTATAATAAGAATCTGAAAAATCCAAGCCCTTTTGACAAAGTATGATATATAATAGTCTTTCAAGTCCCCATCCTGCACACCCAGAAAAGTGCAATTCTAAACTGTCAGAAGATATATTAAACCTATCAAAAAATATTTTCCCATGATAATTAAAAGATGCTACTGAAACATAAGTGTTGTTAAAGGGAACAAGTGCTTGGATTTCATATTTTGACTCTGATGCCAATTGAGCTTGCCCCTTTAGTTCAGAATCTGAACTAAAAAATGGATCAGTAGCTGTACAAATCTTAAACTCAATATCAAGTATCTCAGATAAAATTTTATAAGTATCCTCTAAGATTTTCATACGAACCGATTTACAGTATTTATCTGAGCCTAGAAATATTATTTCTCTCATTGTAAAATTTGAAAGTCTTGCCAAAGAGTTTAATTCTCCAGTTTCTTTCCTTGTGCATTTAGAAGAGGCGGTATATATGGAATTTTCCCTAATAGTTTGATTTTTTAATGCACTAAAACAATGGTAACAAACCGTAGGAGATGCAAGACCATCATATTCATCTTTTGAGCTATGCAAAAAACTCTTAAGTCCGATAGCTTGATTTTCAAATGAAGATAAATAATCTGATAGAATAGCATTATCCCAAGATAAGTTAGATGGTACCATTAGATAATTTGCATGGTATGTATCTGCTAAATCACGAATTATGTTGTCAACTTTATTAACTATGTCGACAAGAACTCCACTGATGACAAATATTCCTTTGCCAACTTTAGTAATAAGACCTTGATCCATCATACTTACCATTGGATCATTTTTATAACCAATGCTAGTGTGGTTTTTCATTATTGTAATTGGTTTAAAATTTTTCATTTCAATATTTTTTAATCAAATAATCCTTATCAACATTAAGTTGAGATTGTATTAAAGTATCAATCTCATTACTGCTTGTAATTAGTATTCTACCTTTATTGTATTTAATGGATTTACAAATACCCCTTTTTATAGATAATTTTTCTAAACCGTGCCAATCGTCTTTGTATTTTAATGATAGATCTCTAACGAAATACTTTACTTTTTTTTCAAATGATTTATTTCCTATCTTTATTTTGGATGTAAAACTTTTATTGTATCTATAGTAAACATTATTCTTCTCTAATGAATAATATATAAAGGTTGCACCTAACTGTATATTCACACCAAATAGAATATACTTTGTTCTCATATTGTACATTTTTCCAAATAATGATCTATCTCCAAAACAATGAAAATTTTCAAGTTTTAAAAATTTTATAGATTCACTACCCCAACACGCAAATGAAAATATTGGATGACTTGATCTTTCAACTGAATCACTTTTCCTAAAATATTCAGTTAATACTCCAACTCTAGATTTTGAGTAATCTGGGTTATAAATCTCTGATCTCATAGGTGAGTATGTAAAAGTTGGCATAATTAATAAGCCATCTTTTCCTACTAGCTCTTTGAAAGTATCTATATATGACTTAAGTAATTTCTCAACGCCTAAATCTTTAACTTCCTGTTTAATGGATTCCGGTATCGGGAATTTTGATACATCACTGAAAATACAAATTGAGTCTCCAGCATTGATACCATTTTTGGATAACAAGTCATATAATGATTTAATAACCATTCTTTTTTATAACCATAATCAAATCACCAATAGTTACAATTTGACCAAAATCTGAAATATCAATGTCAATATTTAATTTTTTTTCTACTTCAAGAAAAAAATTTAAATGTTTTAGAGAATCCCAATCCGGTAATTCACGAATAGAAACATCTTTGTTAATAAGATCAGGATCAATTGAAAAATCATTATGTATTAATATATCTTTTACTATTTTTAATACATTGTTCTGCATATCAATTCATCTAAAAAATTTTTAATTAATTAAAAATTAGAAAAAGTTAATCATCGTTAAATAACTAATTTTAAACATACTCAATTTTAACCTTGAAACTAGGATTGGTAATTTTGAATCAATTCTTTTAACTCATTTATTGATAAAAATCTAGGATTTGTTTCACTATTATAAGAAAATCCATCTGGGCATCGGCTACCAGTTAATAATTTTTTTGTCTTTTGTGATTGTTTTTCCTGCCATTTTACCAGATCTGGAAGTATCACAAAGTATTTTTTGAATTCTAATGTATTCATTGAATCTGACTTTGTAATCATTTCTTCATGCAATTTTTCACCCGGTCTTAATCCTATCACTTTTGTTTCAATATTTTTTGAAACTGCTTTCACTAGATCTAGAATTCTATAACTAGGTATTTTTGGAACATATAATTCACCTCCATTCATAATCTTTATGCATTTTAGAACAAAGTCAACACCCTCCTCTATTGTAATGCTAAATCGCGTCATTCGCATATCAGTGATGGGTAATACTCCTTTTTCTTTTTGTTTAAGAAAATAGGGTACTACAGATCCTCGACTACCAAAAACATTACCGTATCGTACCACTGATAGTTTAATATCATGATTTCCAGTATAATTATTCGCTGCAATAAATAACTTATCAGATGCTAATTTTGTTGCGCCATATAAATTGATGGGGGCAGCCGCTTTATCTGTACTTAAAGCAACCACTTTTTTTACACCTTGGCTCACAGCTGCATCAATAACATTTTGTGCGCCCATGATATTTGTTTTTACAGCCTCAAACGGATTATACTCAGCAGCAGGAACTTGCTTTAAGGCAGCTGCGTGCAAGACTGTATCGATTCCATTCATTGCCATATTAAGACGAGAGTAATCTCGCACATCACCTAAAAAATAACGAATTGGGATATTTCCATCATCTGGCCATAATTGCTGCATTTCAAACTGTTTTAATTCGTCTCTACTGTAAACCACAATTTTTTCTAAATTATAATTTGATAATAAGGACTCAATAATTTTTTTTCCAAAAGTTCCAGTACCTCCTGTTATCAATACTCTCTTCATATTTCCTCGAAAATTTCAGTTTCAATATACTGTATGCTCTCTGATTGATGAACGCCAAGTTCAAATATGGAGGCTGGCTCAAATATGTAGTACGTTTTACCCATGTTCCCAATACGGATACGTAATCTGTATTGAGAATAAGTAAACTTATTATTATTAACCTTTAGATTAATTCGTGATTTTAAATTTTTTAATAATCCTAAATTTTTGAAAATAACAGTTGAATTATTTGCCGTAGATAAAAGCTCAATGAAAAGTTGATTATTATTTGG
>MDTD01019634.1_pt1 | contig 14195 bp, 11 predicted proteins | sample 811221 | NCBI WGS metagenome assembly MDTD01 (sample SAMN05326646, study PRJNA326480) | marine metagenome | isolation source: seawater | place: Pacific Ocean: South West | collected 2011
CACGGAATCTGCCAGGGCGTTGATTGTCCCTCGAAGCACCATATTGGGTTCCTGCTTACCCAGAACCGTTAAGCCCCGGAGGAGCGGCAATCCAGAGTCAATCAATGTGGCAAGCTGACGCGTAAAGATCATCAACACCTTGGGTTTGATCGCTTTGCCTGTTGTTCCCCGGGCCTTCTTCCTGCCTCTGGCCTTCGCTGCAGCCCTTTTTCCTGCCGCGCCGAGAGTTCCTTTTCCCTGTTCCACTATGCCAGTCGGATAAAGGTTCTGACTTCGAAGCTGGCTGGTCGCCTCGGCTTCGGATCCGGCCTGCAGCGTTCCGGTCGTCTGTTGTCCCTGCTGGTCGATCGCAGTATACTGAAAATTAGGCATGGGTCTGATTTAGCTTAGGTTTTGGAAATGGTGGTGGAAAGAATGACGAAGAGTGTAATTGAGGCCTTAGGTGTATTTGAGAACCTCTTCGATTGTTGTTACTCCCTCATAGATGTTGCGGAGACCGTCTTCGCGCAGGGTTGACATCCCAAGCTCGATGGCTTTTTGCTTGAGAGCCACAGTCGGTGCACGATCAGTGATCATCTCGCGGATTGGATCTGACACGCTGAGAAGCTCGAAAAGTCCCCGACGTCCCCTGAGACCGGTCTCGGCGCAGACCTCACAACCTCTTCCCGTGTAGAAATGCTTGTCTCCGAGTTCGTGGGCGGAAAGGCCCAATTGATTGAGGACCGCCTCGTTGGGTTCGTAGCTATCGCGACAATCCTTGCAGATCGTCCTGACCAATCGCTGAGCTAAGACACCCTCCAGGGAGGCGGCAACGAGGAAAGGTTCCGTCCCCATGTCGACTAATCGGGTAACGGACCCTGCTGCGTCATTGGTATGCAGGGTTGAGAGAACAAGGTGTCCCGTGAGAGAAGCTTGAATAGCGATTTGCGCAGTCTCCAAGTCCCGGATCTCACCAACCAGAATCTTATCGGGATCCTGCCGCAGAAAGGCCCGGAGGATCCTTGCAAAGCTGAGGTCGATCGCTTCGTTTACCGGCACCTGAATAATCCCGTCAATGTCATACTCTACCGGGTCCTCCGCGGTGAGAAGTTTCGTGTCGATGGTGTTAATTTCCTTGAGCGCTGCGTAAAGCGTAGTGGTCTTCCCTGCCCCAGTCGGCCCGGTTACCACGAAAATTCCATTCGGCTTTTTAATGGTCGTATTAACATAATCCTCCACGTGCTTCGGAAGCCCCAGAACGCTGAGAGACATATTAACGTTTGACCGGTCAAGAACCCGGAGGACTACACTTTCTCCGTATGACGTTGGCAGCGAGGATACCCGGAGATCGACCTGCTGATCACCGATTTGTTTTACGATTCTTCCATCCTGCGGCACGCGGCGCTCAGCGATATTCATGTTGGACATCACCTTCACCCGGGACAGGATCGGCAGCGCGAGATGGATTGGGGGCGGCGCCATCTCAAAGAGGGAGCCATCCACCCGATAACGGATCTTGAAATCCTTCTCGAAGGGTTCGAAATGAATATCCGAAGCGCGCTCTTTGATCGCCTGATAGATCACGAGGTCCACATAACGGACAATCGGAGCGGAGTTTGCTTCATCCGCAATTTCCTGCTCAGAAAGCTCCTTTCCGTCATTATCCAACTCTCCGAGTAATTCGGCCATCGCCGCACCCTCGTCAGCCCCCCCACCGTAGGCCTCATTAATCTTCTTTTCGATAATGTAGTCGGGCGCCACGACGACCTTGACCTCTTTACCCAGCGCGAAACGCAGATCCTCAGGGGTCTGTGGATTCATCGGGTCGAGCAGAGCGACCGTAATACCCTCTGCGTCAAAATTAATAGGTAACGCGCCATGAAGGCGCGCCATTGGAGCAGGAATGACCGCTAACAGCTCCTCGGGGGGTAGAAATTCAGAAAGATCGACGAGATCCGCTCCAAGCTCCTGAGCGATGATCCCCCACATATCCTCCCGGGACTGAACCACCTGGAAATCTGTCAGAATATCCCCTACATCCTTCCCACTTGCATCCATCTCATGGAGCATGTCCTCAGCGAGAGAACTGTCGATCATTCCCCGGGAAACGAAGATATCCAATACGTTACGATTTTCCATTGGTGTTTGGTAAAATAAGTTCGGTATTAATCGGCGTCGGACATCGTGACCGAAATCACCTCTGCGGCCGAAGTCACGCCGGCAAGAACCTTTCTGATGCCATCTTCTCGCAGAGTCCGCATTCCGAGCTCGCGCGCACGACGGCGCAGTTGCGGGGTGCTCAGGTTTTCATTGACTAGATGCCGAACCTCATCGTCGACCTTGAAGATTTCAAAAATACCCTGACGCCCACGGTAGCCGCTTTGCCGGCACGATTCGCATCCCGTGGGCCCCATGATGGAACTCTCCTCCAGCTGAGCAGCATCCAAGCGTAACATCCGCATCTCTGCATCGCTTAGCTCCGCAGCGCCTTTGCAATCCTTGCACAAGGCGCGGACAAGACGCTGGGCCATCACCGCCCGCACGGCTGAGGCGATTAAGAATCGCTGCACACCAATATCGGCCAAACGCGCAACCGCGCTCGGGGCGTCATTGGTGTGGAGAGTCGAAAATACAAGGTGCCCGGTTAGTGAGGCATTGATCGCAATCGTTGCTGTTTCCACATCTCGAATCTCTCCGACCATGATAATATTGGGCGCCTGCCGCAACATTGCACGCAAGGCTGCACCAAAGGTCATTCCGATGTCTGACTTTACCATCACCTGGTTGATCCCAGGAAGCTGATACTCGATAGGATCTTCAACCGTAATGATCTTTCGATCCGGCTTATTGATATAGTTCAGACACGCATAAAGCGTCGTAGTCTTCCCTGAACCAGTAGGACCGGTCACAAGAATGATGCCATCGGGAAGGCCCATCATTTCCCGCATGATTGCTTCATCGTCAGTGAAAAATCCCAACTCCGGAAGCCCAAGAAGAAGCGCAGATTTATCGAGGATCCGCATAACGATGCTCTCGCCGTGGTTACTGGGAACCGTGGACACTCGAAGATCCACCTCTTTACCTCCGATTCTCATCTGAATTCGACCATCCTGAGGAACCCGCTTCTCGGCGATACTCATGGTTCCACTCATCACCTTGACTCTGGCTACGATCGCAGGCAGCAGTCGCTTCGGATGACTATCTACTTCGACAAGTCGGCCATCGACCCGGAATCGAATCCGAAGGGTCGTCTCCATCGGCTCCACGTGAATGTCAGACGCGCGCATCCGGAAGGCTTCAAGAAGCATGTTGGATACCATCCGGATGATCGGGGCATCATTGGCGTCGGCCTCCTCCGTTTCACCTTCGGTTATTACGGTGAAGGATGTGCCGGTATCGGTCTCTTCAGACTCTACCCCATAATTATCATGGAGAACCTTGGTGATCGCCGATGGTGTTGAGGAGACAAATCTGACCTCTCGTCCCACAACGTGCGGCAGACTGTCCAAGGTTTCAAAATCCAACGCATCTGCTACCGCCACCGTCATGTAGGTTCCGTCATCCTGGAGAGGCACAGCCTGAAACCTTTGAGCAACCTCCACATCCATCGCCTGAAACACATGCTCGGTGAAGGGATGTCCTCCCAGATCGACGTAATCCGTTCCCGCATTGTCTGCAATTGTCTGCGCCACCTGCTCCTCTGTCACGTCCCCCACTGCCACCAGAAGATCAACGACTCCCTGGTTGGGGCTCACGCCATTACGCGCTTTCGTGATCTCTTCAGGGGTTACGGTGCCCCGCTCAACCAACAGTTCGCTGAGATAGTCTTGATTTGAATACACGATTGGCAACAGGTAGATGTCACCCCGGGGCTCCCGGAAGGGGTTGGCGGGGAGGGCGAAGATGCTCAAACCGCCACCAATTGGCAATCCTCTATTTCCCCTGAAGTCACCCAATTGTCACACTCCCGAAAGGTCGGCGAGTAGACGCTCCTGAAGAGCATCCATTTCATTCCGGGAGCTCTCGGTGCCATCCTCGTATCCCACCAGATGAAGTATCCCGTGCACCAAATATAGAGTAATTTCCTGCTCCAGCTGAGAATTCAACTCCTTTGCCTGCCTTAGAGCAGTTTCAGCACTGATGAGAATCTCGCCTTCAGAGCCATAGGGAAAAGTGATCACGTCAGTGGGATCAGGATTGTCCATGAATTGTGCATGCACGAGGGATATCTCACGATCACTAATCAGTGAAACTTCGACAGAGTCGGGAGGGCTCACCCGTGCTAAGCCTGCCCTCTCGATCTCTTCAAGCACAGCCACGCCTGCCCTCTTCAATGTTTCGACAAACAGACTCGAGATCGAACAGACACTCTGCCTGTCATAAACTTGGATCCTGGGGCGTGGCATGCTTACACCTCGTCTGGCTCAGGGTTTCCCCACCACCTTGCGTCGATGCCTCTCCCATTCCTCCACGGGCACCACGTTCCCTGTTGCTTCAGAGGGCCGTACTTCGTTTGATACTTCTGCCGTAGAGGAATCTTCACGCTTCGGGTAATCGATTCGACTATGCATCATGCTCTGAAGCGTCTTGGTAAAGCTGTCACGCAGCTCCTTGAGATCGCTGACCGTCAGACCGCAATTATCGAGTTGCCCGTCCTTGATTCGGTTAAAGACGATTTCATTAACCAAAGATCGTATCTTTCCGGGCGTAGGTTTTTGTAGCGTCCTTGTGGCGCTCTCAACCGCATCCGCGAGGGAGATGATACCGCTTTCTCTTGTCTGGGGCGTTGGCCCTGGATAGCGAAAGCTTTTGGCATCAACCACAGGAAGGTCCTCAGGATTCTCCAGTCCCTCCTGAACCTTCTCTTCTTCCATCTTCCTCTGTTCCTCTGCCTTCCGATAAAAGAAATACACCAGCGAGTCCCCATGATGCTCCCGGATGACATCAACAATCCTGGGATTCAGCTTACTCTTGATCGCCATATCCACACCGTCTTTTACATGGGCGATAACCACCAACGCACTCATTGTTGGAGTCAGGGAGTCATGAGGATTTGATTCCCCCTGATTCTCAATGAAGTAAGCGGGCTTCTGAAGCTTTCCTATATCGTGGAAGTAGGAACACACTCTGCACATCATTGGATTCGCCCCAATTTTTTCTGCCGCCGCTTCCGCAAGAGAAGCAACTACCATGCTGTGATGAAAGGTGCCCGGGGCTTCCAACTGCATACGTCGAAGCAGCTTGTGATTCAGGTCGCTCAACTCCAGCCAGCTTATGTCAGTTGTCAGACTGAACGCTGACTCTAAAAGAGGAAGAAGACCGCTGACGATCATACCGGTAATCAGGCCAATCCCAAAAGCGGTCGCCACTTCAACCCCTATGTGTTGCCACTCGAGAATTCCTCCCTCAGCCAAAGACCCCAAGCTGATCATCTTAAAGGAACATGCGACCAGAACTCCAGCTCCACCAATGTAGAAACCCGCTCTAAGCAGCCGCCCCCGCTTGCGGACCTGCAGCGTGACAAGAACTGCAACCAGGCCACACAGCACGCTCATCACCAGGTAGGGCAACACCGAATTCTCTGGCATCAGGAAGGCGCCCAGCAGCGATGCTGTAGCTACTGCATAAAGGCCAACCCCGGTACCCAGCAGAACTGCCAGAATCATTGGCGCGAACGCATAGGGGACAAGCAGCAACTTGAAAGGATCTCCGAGTGAGGGGTTCGCATCAACCATGACGGTTGCCAGCCAGATCGCAGACAACTGGAACGCGAGGCCACTCAGGACGAGAAATACGTGACTGTTTCGCTGCGTGACTTTACGGAACAGAACTTCCAGGAGAGCTATACACATTCCACCAGCAAGCAGGCACGAGAATCCAGCGCTGAAGCCTGCTCCGCCTTCAGCTTTCGCCACTGCAAAATTCGATGCCAAAACCACTGCGAAAAGAATGAAAGACAAATACAGGGCGTATCGAATGACGATACTCCGATCTAGGCCGGCAGCCAACGCCCGGTCAGAGTAGGTCCGACGCTTCTTACCGGAGGACAGACCCTTCTGGGTGAGGCGGCGGCGCCTGATGGAATCGAAAAGCTCCACGGGTGAATGGGGACGTTCGGAACGCTTAATAGGCGAGGAATCCCCCGCGCTGCGGCGGCCCTCTTACCGAGGATTCCAGAATTTTTCAACGTCATTCAACCCGCCCCCGCGTCATCTTGACCCACTCCTGCCCCTCGCAGATCCATTTTTATCGGCATTTCTATAATTTTCATAGGCGTCAATTATTTCACTGACGACCGCATGGCGGACCACATCTCCCCTCGAAAACCGGATAAATTTTACCCCGGCTACGTTCTCCATCGCTGCCTCAGCCTCGATGAGCCCAGAGGGTATGCCATCGGCCAGATCCACCTGGCTTCCATCTCCGGTTACTACGCATGACGATCCTTCGCCCAGTCTGGTTAACAGCATGAACATTTGTTCCCTCGTGGTATTCTGGGCCTCATCAAGAATCACGCAGGAACTTGCAAGCGTACGACCTCTCATATAGGCGAGCGGTGCAATTTCGATTGTCCCGTCTTCCAGATATCGGTTCCCCTCCTCGGGCTCCAGAAGATCATGGATTGCATCATATAAGGGACGGAGATACGGAGCCACTTTCTCCTGCAAATCTCCTGGAAGAAACCCCAGAGCCTCGCCGGCCTCGACTGCGGGACGGGTAAGAATCACTCGCGTAATCTCTCCTCTTTTGAGACGGCACAGGGCCATCGCCATTGCTAAATAGGTTTTTCCGGTTCCTGCTGGCCCAATACCAAACACTACCGGATGCGATTCCATCGCCTTCAGGTATTCAAGCTGGCACGGACTACGAGGCGTGACTGGCTTCCGGGTCCGAGAACCAAGCAATCTGGTAGCCGCGAGATCGGACAAGCCCTTGCTCTGCCTTCCCGCAACCATATCAACTGCCTGGCGGAAATCCCGCCTGTGAATGGATACTCCTGAACGGCGAGCCTCCTCGAGATCGGCAAATAACTTCTTGGCGAGATCCAAACCTTCACGTGAGCCACTGAACAAGATCCAGCCGTCACGGGTCACAACCCGAACGCCAAGGGACTGCTCGATGTAGCTGACCTCCCTCGCATCATTCGCGAAAAGAGAGTGCAGAAACTGGGGAGTTTCAAATTCGAGCTTGAGCTGGTTATCAGGAACAGTGGGCTGACTCATCGTGGCTTGTGCATGGTTGTGCCTTGCCGGTTTATTCGACACAAGCTCTCAGTCGCATCCTATCCCCATGGCTGCCAAAGACAGAATCGCCGCCTCCGCGCATACTGAGCTGCAGAAGCGACGCTGGTCTTTATCGCAGGTCGGACAACAAAAATACTGACGATTGCAGCGACTCCACGCGCAATTGACGTAGCGGTCGGAGGTTCCACTACAATGCTGACAGAGGGACACTACTTTAGCGCCAGAGGTGTGATTCACCTCTACCGCAACTCTTTCGTCGAACACATAGCACTTACCCGAAAAGCCCTCCCCTTCTACCCCTGCCTCTTTTCCATAAGACACGATTCCTCCGTCGAGTTGATATACGTCCGAAAACCCTTCCCGCAGCAGGAATCCGCTAAACTTTTCACAACGGATCCCCCCCGTGCAATATGTCATGATCTTTTTCCCTTCGAGCCGACTACGGTTTTCCCTCACCCAGTCGGGGAGCTCGCGAAAATTTTCAACCGGAGGTAACAGCGCGCCTTCGAAATGGCCCAGTTCCCACTCGTATTGATTCCGGGCATCGAGCAATATCGTATCATCCTCGCTCATCAAATTTCTCCACTGAACCGGACTGAGATGCTTCCCTGTCGTTTCGTCCGGAGAAAAATCGTCTTCGCCTAAATCGAGGGTGACCACTTCGTTTCTGCGTTTGATACTCAACTTGGGAAAGGCGTGGCCGGGAGCAGGATCTACCTTGAATTGAATTCCCTTGGTTCTGGGATCCGTGTTTAACGCCTGCATGTAGGCTTCGGTCATATCAAGACTCCCCGAGACCGTTCCATTCAGGCCCTCATCAGCAATAAGAATGCGACCTCGTAACTGGAGAGCCTCACACAACTCCGTATGCTCGACGAGATAACCCTCCGAGTCCTCCATCGGCCGATAGAGATAATATAGCAGGATCTGATAGGATTCTACGCTGATGCATGAATTCAGGGTCTTGGCCCTACTTTTGCCAATTCCAAATTCCCTGCATCTTGAAATAGACCACGGATCAACGGTTATTCAGGTATCAAGTCCCTTTTCATGAAGTAAATTGGGCGCAGGGACAGGGAGAAGAGCATTTAGAGCTTCCCCATCCATAAAACCGCAATTTCCGGGTGAGTTTCGCGCGTCGCTTCTCGACAACGCGGTCAACGTCCCTATCCTCCCCGCCCGCCGCTAAGTCAATGGCAAGCAACAACCAACCACTGCCTGGATTCAGGGACTTCCCACCTCGTGAACGTCTTCAGTCCCGGTATTTGTTCGAGATCTGGAAACGGGTTGCAAGGCGCTATGGCTTTTCCGAATACGAAGGTCCAATTCTGGAGTCGGCAGACCTCTACCTCAGGAAATCGGGAGGAGAGCTAGGCGAGCAACTCTTTCGATTCGAAGATAAAGGAGGAAGAGATGTTGTTCTTCGTCCCGAGTTAACTGCCTCCCTCGCCCGAATTTCTGCCGGGCAGCAGAGAGACTATCCCAAGCCCTTGAAGTGGTTTGAAATTGGCCGGTGCTTCAGGTATGAAAAACCACAGCGAGGAAGGCTGCGCGAATTTTATCAGTTCAATGCTGACATTCTCGGAGAAGCCTCTCCAGCTGCCGACGCTGAGCTCATCGCCCTGTCAATTGACGTGATGCGTGAACTTGGTTTCGATCAGGGTGACTTCTCAATTCGCCTATCGGACAGAGGGGCATGGATTAACTTTGCTCAGGAGCACGGAATCGCTCCCACACAGCTCGATTCTTTCCTGCAAATCGTGGACAAGATCGAGCGGGACCCGGCCGAAAAGATGAAGGAAAAGCTGAAGGCTTTCTCTCTGGATCTGGAAACTGTCCGCCATTTCATCTCCGCCGCAGGGTCCAACTGTTCGGAAGACCTGTCCAAGGTCCTGAACGATCTTCGAGCTCGAGGTCTCGACGCGTTCGTCGACGTCGATCTCTCGATTGTCCGCGGATTGGCCTATTACACAGGGGTGGTGTTCGAGGTCTTTGACTCCGCGAAGAATCTGAGATCGGTTGCTGGAGGCGGACGCTATGACACGCTCGTTTCGATTATCACCGACGGATCTTCAGATCTTGCCGCCACCGGATACGCGATGGGCGACTGTGTAATCTCAGAATTAATCAAGGAGGTTCCTTCCGCTCTTCTTCAGTATCAGTCATGGCTGCAGAGACAAGCGACCTGTGACGTCTACGTAGTTATCGCCGATGAATCGAAGCGAGAGAACGCCCTCGCTCTCGGACACGCCATCCGCGACAACGGTCTAGCGGCGGATTGGCCCCTTTCTCCAGTAAAGATCAACAAGCAATTCAAGGCTGCTGATCAGACGCTTGCACGATTCGCTCTGGTGGTCGGGAGCGAATTTCCAGATCTCAAACTCAAAAATCTCAATACACGGACCGAGGAAACAATCCCGGCCGGAAGCAACACTATCGATGTCATCAAGGCGCGTCTCGCAGCGCCAGATGAACCTCTAATAGCCTAATTGAACGGATCATCCGCGCTCTATCTGAGAAGACATTCACAACCGAACCTCAATGAGAACACACCACTGCAACCAGCTACGCGCCGAAAATCAGGGGGAAACAGTAACCCTTACTGGATGGGTGAATTCGTCACGGGATCATGGCGGCGTGATTTTTATTGATTTACGAGATCGTGAGGGACTGACCCAGTGCGTGTTCCGCCCGGAAGAGTCTTCCGAGTCAGCGAGGATTTCGCACTCGCTGCGCGCAGAAGACGTCGTGGAAGTAACTGGACGGGTTGAACCAAGACCAGAAATCGAGGGTAACAGCACCGTGAATCCGGACCTTCCTACCGGTGAAATCGAGGTCGCGGCAACCCATCTTACGATTATCAACAAGGCCAAGGTCCTTCCTTTCCAACTCGACAAGGAGCTTTCCAACGAAGACCTCAGGCTCAGTCACAGGTTCCTGGATCTCAGGCGCCCAAGGATGAATAAAAACCTCCGCACACGTCACCGGGTGACCAAAGCGGCTCGTGATTACCTCGATTCACATGGTTACATAGAGGTGGAGACGCCGATCTTATCCAAATCCACCCCCGAAGGAGCACGAGACTTCCTGGTTCCCTCTAGGATGCATCCCGGTTCTTTTTACGCTCTGCCACAGGCCCCGCAGCAATATAAGCAGCTTCTGATGGTCGCGGGGGTCGAGCGCTACTTTCAGGTCGCCCGCTGCTTCAGGGACGAGGACCTCCGAGCCGACCGTCAACCTGAGTTCACCCAGGTCGACGTCGAAGGATCCTTCACCGATCAGGAAGAGATCATAGAACTGATTGAGGGCTGTCTTGCTGCCATGTTCAAGGCAGGCCGCGACGCCGACATACCGACGCCATTCAAACGTATGACGTGGCATGACGCCATGAACAAATATGGATCTGATAAACCAGACCGCCGCTTCGGCATTGAAATCGAAGACCTGAGCGATCTCTTCGCAGATAGCGGTTTCAAAGTCTTCTCCGGAGCGGTAAAGAATGGTGGAGTCGTAAAGGCCATCAACGCAAAAGGCTTTTCTGGGATTACAACAGGTCAGGTCGACAAGCTTACTGAAATCGCCGTTAACCACGGAGCAAAGGGACTGGCCTACATTCAGGTGCGCGGGGAGGACCCCTCCACCTGGCGGTCCCCTATCACCAAGTTCTTCAGCGAAGAGGAATTGAATGGATTGAAGGACAAGCTCAACGTGGCGGAGGGTGACCTGATTCTTTTTGCAGCTGATCAATGGGAGTCCGCCTGTGAAATTCTAGGTAGAATACGACTCGAGTGTGCTGCAATGCAGGACCTTCTTCGGGACCGTGACGGAGAGTTCGATTTTTTGTGGGTTACCGAGTTTCCTCTGCTTGCCTATGATGAGGAATCAGGCCACTGGTCCGCTGTCCACCATCCGTTCACAAGACCTGTGGACGCTGATCTGGAGCAGCTTCAGCAAGGGAACTACTCTAACCTTCGCGCTCAAGCTTACGATGTCGTCCTCAATGGGCACGAACTGGGAGGTGGATCCATCCGGATACACGAGAAGGAACTTCAGTCCGCGATGTTCACTGCACTCGGAATCAGTGAAGAACAAGCAGCGAATGAGTTTGGCCATATCCTCGAGGCTTTCGAATTTGGCGCACCGCCCCATGGGGGAATCGCACTCGGACTGGACCGCATCGTGATGCTCATTGCCGGAGAGCAGTCAATCCGGGAAGTGATTGCATTTCCCAAGAACAATAAGGGAAGTGACCTCATGTCGGCGAGCCCAGCACCGGCTGAGACCGTTCAGCTCAGAGATCTACGCATCAAGACCACGGTTCCAGACCCGGCTTCCGGGGAATGAGATGCGATCCGCTTCCTGTCAGCTTGCATTCTGTCTTTTGAATCGGCACCGTTAGACCCTGCATTCTCCCGTTCAAGCTTTCATGAAACACCTCGCCCTCTTTTTTGTCGTTCTCGGTGCGACATGCCCCTTTCTGAAAAGTGAGGTCGCAGAGGACATTCCCTATGGTATTGAGGCGGTAACGGGACTTCGCTCAGCCTACAGTTACCGGGGATTTGAGCTGGCCTCTTCCACTCTCGATTTTCAATTGGAAACGGAGGTGACGATCAACAACGACCTTTCTCTGGCAGCAGGTGGGTGGATCGCTTCTGAGTTGGGTGGGCAATTTGAGGAAAAAACGGGCTTTCTGGAACTCCGGACGACCCTTGGAGACGCCTTCACCGCGAGTGCCGCAGTAGGGTATCACGGCTACAGCAACAGCGTTATTCGTAGCGGCCTTGATCTATCGGGATCGTTTACCTGGTATGCCAAGACCGACTGGAAATTTTCAACCTCCGTGGCTCATGACTGCGGAGCAGGAGGCTGGCACGGGGAACTGGCGAGTCACTACTACAAACGACTTTCAGACGATGCCTTTTTCTCTGGTAAGCTAGGGATCACAGCTACTGAGGACTACTATGGCCACTCCGGCCTCAGTGACCTCAACGGGCGGCTCTCCGTCACGTATAATATTAATACCATGCTCTCAGTGACTCCGTTCGTGGGCTACTCCCATGAACTTCGCCACCGCGATGGCAACGAGATCCACGCAGGCCTCTGGTTCGAGGTTTCCTTCTAGGAGGGGGCCATCTGATAAGGCCTGCGATAACAGTGGAAGCACCACTCCCCGACCTGATTATTTCAGGCTTTTTGGCCGGCGCACTCCTTCGACTGGTCCTCGACCCCGGGACCGGCCTCGGTCTGCTCCGTCGAGCTTCCCGCTTTGGTCCCGGTCCATTTGATTGAAAAGCTTTCGAAGCTCAGTCATCGAAACACCCCGCTGCCGCGGGCCCCTGGCCCACTCTTTAAAGGTCAATCCGCCGTCCTTGTTTGTGTCCAACCTTTCGATTTCTGAAGGGTGTGGTGGCAAACCAGCCCGACGTGTGAAATCGGCTGCCGTCAGGACCTTGTTTCCATCGCGGTCCATCCGTGAAAACATGGCTCTTAGCCGGTCTGAACTCCACCCCTTGACTCTTGGATTCCGGCTAAACTCGTCAAAGCTAATCCTGCCATCGTTATTCATGTCATGCCCTCTGACAGCGGGCGGAATAGAGCTCGGTAATTCCGCCTGAGTGATCTGCCCGTCATTGTTCTTGTCGAGGTGCTCAAAGAGACGACGGCGCCCTGCCTCTCCCAATGATGCTGCCCTTCCAGTCGATCCGAACTCATCAAATGACACCCTGTGATCCCCATTTTTGTCGTATTTAGAGATAAAGTCCTTCCCCGCGAGAGGACGGGGACCCTTCTCGCCCTTTCCTTCCCTGATGGGGCCCTTTTGCGAGCCTTCGGCAGGAACTTTCTCTCCGAAACCCTGCGCGCCGACCGGCACAACCATCACGAGGAGAAGAAGGAGGGACTTGCGAAATACGTTCATTAAAATACGATAGTGAGGGCAAGGTGGCGGTGTTACTACCGCCTCACGCTCTCCCCGGAATATAACCAGCAAACGGACTCAAAGTTCCTTAATAACGGAAAATTCTGTGAAATTGCGGCATCCAGCGTAATCGAATGCAAGCCACCACCGACATCTCGCAGCTTCTAACCCGGGGAAAACCTACTATTTCCTTCGAATTCTTCCCCCCTAAATCAGACGAAGCATCAGAGAAACTGTTTTCCACGATCCACGAACTGAAGCTGCTGGATCCCTCCTTTGTCAGTGTCACATATGGAGCCGGAGGTTCAACTCGCGAGCTGACTCACAAGCTGGTGCTTCGGATTATGGAGGAGGCCACAATCCCGGCAATTCCTCACCTCACGTGTGTCAAACATAGCCGCGCTGAAATCTCGGAAATTCTCTCCGGATATGCAGACGCCCGGGTCCCTGCGATCCTTGCTCTTCGTGGCGATCCCCCAGAAGGCAACCTCGACTACGACCGGACTCAGGATGCGTTCTGCTACGCTTCCGACCTTGTGGACTTTATCCAGAATTTTAATCAAGGGACCAACGATCCACAAAAAAGATTTGGAGTCGGCGTTGCAGGCTTCCCTGAGGGGCATCCGGATACTCAGAACAGACTTAAGGAAATGGAATATCTCCGCAAAAAGGTTGATTCGGGTGCCGACTACATCTGCACCCAGTTATTCTTCAACAACTACTCCTTCCTTGATTTCCGGGACCGTTGCCGGATCGCCGGAATCCACATTCCAATCATTGCAGGCATCATGCCAATCACCACGAGATCTGGCATGGCGAGGATGGCGGACCTCGCGGCCGGCGTTCAGTTTCCTGCTCATCTTCAGCACATGCTTCTCGACGCGAAAGAGGACCCGGTTGCTTTTGAAAAAGCGGGAACGGAATACGCGATCTCCCAATGTCGCGAGCTTATCTCCGAGGGGGTCGACGGCCTCCACTTCTACACTCTCAACCGGAGCAGTGCCACCGCACAAATTGCATCTGCCCTCGACCTCGGCAAAGAGTAGCAGCGGGGG